>Ga0214163_1001220_pt1 | contig 11286 bp, 4 predicted proteins | sample LakMenepilimnion_2_FD_153001 | JGI IMG/M metagenome (GOLD analysis project Ga0214163, IMG submission 153001) | Freshwater microbial communities from Lake Mendota, WI - Practice 15JUN2010 epilimnion v4 | ecosystem: Environmental > Aquatic > Freshwater > Lake > Epilimnion/Euphotic zone | place... | reverse complement strand
CGGAGACGCTCGAACTCAGCTGGCAGGACTACTCGAACTACGAGGCTGGCTTTGAAATTCAATACCGCTTTCTCAGTGGTGGGCCGGACTTCATCTCCCTCGGTGCTGTCGGGCAAAATCAGACCCAGGCCATCCTGACCGTTCTGCCAAATGAACCCGTCGAGTATCGAGTCAGGGCCTACAGCTACCACATCCCCACCACAGGTGGATCGGCATGGTATGCCTTTTCAAACTTCACCACCAATGCCGCAGAAATCACGCCTCCCGCGATTCCTGCACCTCAAAACCTGACGGCCACAGTGTCTGGCCTCGATCACAGCATCAAGCTGCAATGGGATGGCACGGGTGACCAAGCTTATGCCTACGATCTTTTTGTTCGTCCCCAAGGTGAGGTGAATTTTCGTTTCGCACGGGCTTTGCCTGAAGGCGTCACGCAGGTCGATGTGGACTCGTATGCGACGGAGATTGATCCGAGTACGGGCCGTCCCATTGGCACCAACTTCGCACCGCTCATCACAGGCACGACTTATGAATTTGTCGTCCGTGCCGTAAATGGGACCGAATCCGCTTTCTCAAGCATCAGCAATGTGGCGACGGCAACAGCGAACCCCGGATTTACCATGGCCACCCTTTCACCGCCTGCCAAAGTGGGCCAGGCCTTCAGCTATCAGGTCAGCACGGGAGCAGCACCAGCCCGACTTTCCTGGACAGCGACAGGAATCCCCGCGGGGCTGGCGTTTGCGGAATCCACCGGGATCATCAGTGGCACGCCCACCTCGTCTGGCATCAACCGCATCACGCTCACGGCCAATTTTGAGGGCGATCTGGTGGCGCAGGTCACACTCACTCTGCGCATTCTGCCTTCCGCCAGCAGCCCGATCCTCGCGAACGCGCTGGATGACATCACGCTGAATCTTGGCACACCATGGCAGCTGCCTCTCGATGAAAAATTTGCCGATGCTGACGCAGAAGTCGCCGTACGTCTGGCCACCACCAAGGGGAACATCGACATCCAACTGCATCCCAGCCTCGCGCCAGAGACCGTGAGAAATTTCCGAGCTTATGTGAACGCGGGAGCCTACGACAACATGGCTTTTCATCGGCTGGTTCCTGGCTTTGTCTTACAAGGCGGCGATCTTAGGGCTGAGTCTGCTCCATCCACGTTTTCGAGCATTCAAAAACTCCAACTATCGCCCATGAACGAGGCCGGCATCTCCAACACTTACGGCACCATCGCCGCAGCGAAGAGCGGCCCACGCCGATCCTCCTTCAGCAGCAGCGGTAGCACCATCTTTCGCAATGAAGCCTTTGGCTACCTGGGAGACTACAACAGCGCCACAACCAATTTCTTTTTCAATCTGACCGACAACGCCAGCAATCTGGACTTTCAAAACGGTGGCTTCACAGCTTTTGGACGTGTCACGACCACTGGGATGGCCGTGGTCGAGGCTATTAGTACCCTACCACCAAGTGGTTCATACGACATCACCCTGGATGGCAGCACGACATCAGTCGCAGATCTACCCATGGATGCGGCCACAGCCCCCGCGACGATAGACATCAACAAAACGGTTCGCATTAACACCGCCAGGGAGATCCCTGCCCTGACCTACACTTTGTCAGGCGATGTCACAGGCATCCTCAATGCCAGTATCGAGCAGGGCCGGAACCTCAGACTGGTCGGCCTGGCCGCTGGCACACGCAGCCTGACCATCACAGCGCAGGATCTCGATGGGAATACGATCAGCGATAGCTTCAACATCACCGTTGATCCCGCCTACCAGCCACCAGCGATCACGAAACAGCCCCAGTCTCAAGTCGTCGCGCAAGGTGCGCCTGCCCGTCTGAGCGTCACCGCCACAGGATCGAGCCTGCGTTATCAATGGTGGCACGATGGTGAGCCGATCGAGGGCAGCACCTCCGCAGCATTGGAAATCGGTCAGATGGACAGCCTGGATGAAGGCTTATACTCCGTCGTCATCGCCAACGACACCGCAGCAATCACCAGCAACACGGCCAGCCTGAAAATCAGGCGGCCCACAGACATCACCGGCACACTGCCAGATCTGATTGTCCAAGTCGGACAACCCATAGAACTGATGGCAGAGGTCACGGGAGCACCCACACCCGTTTTCAACTGGAAACGTGGCGGCACCGTGGTGAAAAAGCAGCCTGGCAGCCGACTTTTCATCAGCGCTGCAAAGCTCAGTGATGCAGGGCTTTACCGTGCCAGTGCCACGAATTCAGGAGGCACCGATATCACCACCGAATCCAAGGTTTTTGTCATCGATAAACGCAGGCAGGAGCTTTTTGTAAAACCCGGTGGGAAAATCAAACTCACCGCCCCAATGGCAGGCCCCATGCAGGGAGCGAGCTATCTCTGGCTGAAGAATGGTGCCGACACCCTCGGCACAGACACTCGTTACCGCGGCCGTTCATTGCCGGTGCTGGAGATCACTCAGGCGGAGTTCGGCGAGCACAGCGGCGACTACACCTGCCAGATCACCTTGCCGGGCAGCCTTGGCATTCACAGCACGGGCGTGATGCATCTCGCAGTCGCTGAAAAGCCCATTCTGGAGACCTTGATCGGATTCTATCAACTGCCTCAGGGTTATGTGGGCTTGTCCTACCAATACCAGATCCCCTACAAGAGCGGAGATGATCATCGACCTCAGAGCTTCAACGTCAAAGGACTGCCCGCAGGCCTGCAACTGAACCGTGAAACGGGCAGTATTTCGGGCATCCCGACGAACATGGGCAACTTCCCCATCCAAATCACGGCGAGCAATCCCTCAGGCACCAGCAACCTTGTCACGGGAATCATCCAAATCGGCCCCATGGCCTTTGCTGCGGTGGGCACTTATGTGGCCTCCATTGACGCCGCAGATGAGTTGAATCAAAACATGGGTGGACGACTTGACCTTACCATCACGGAAGACTCATCGTTTTCCGCCCATGTTCGCATGGGAAGGGAGACCCACAAAGGTGCAGGCAGGGTCGAGCTGAACACGTTTAACAGCAATGGAAGTGTCACCTATCGAGGGGCCTTCAGCATTCCTCGGAAAAATAAAAATCCGCTCAGTCTCGTCTTCACCGCAACCTCCGGGTCGGGCCAGATATATGGGATCGTCCATGACGGCGCTCAGCAGGTCAGCATTGCTGGTCACCGTCAATTCTGGCATTCGAGCAGAAACCCCAACTACTTCACGGGCACAGCCAATCTGGGGATGAGTCTGGATGAAGCTGACATCGGCCGTGAACGCGTGCCTCAAGGGGCAGGATTCATCCGCTCTACTCAGAGTAAAGGCGGCACTGCCTCATTCACAGGCAAGCTTGCTGATGGCACAAGTATCATAGGCAGCTCCATCGTCGGGTTCTATGGTGAGATGATTCTCTTTCAATCGCTTTATGATGGTCGCGGGGCATTACTCTCCAGGATCGCGCCACGTCTCGTTTTCACTGAAACTCAGGCCAGCATTAATCGTCTTTCAGGGGTGGCACGCTGGATCAAAGCAGCTCAGCCTGCATCTTCGACTCGCTCCTATGCAGACGGTATCCCGGCGACTTTTCTCAACGTGCTCGGCAATACTTATACGGCTCCAGGTTTGAACCGAATCGTCATGGCGCTGCCCAATGAACCGAACAATGCCCAGCTTGATTTCAGCCGTGCCGAACTGAACACCACCTCGGATTCCCCCAATCTCGTTTTCAGGATCACGACCCAAAATGAGGCCAATTTCACAGGGCTGGATAACCCAGCCGCAGTCTCGATCCGCATTGATCCCAAGACTGGTTTGTTTCTCGGTAAATTCGAACTCAAAGACCCAGGCCAGCCACGGGAAGTCAAGTTCTCAGGGCTGATCATCCCTGCCGTTGAAGCCTCGACGGAACCCACTGAACCCAGCCAGCCCGTGCAGGGGCTGGGATACTTTTTACTACCGGGACTGACACCCAGTGTGACCAAGTCCCCCATCATCTCAGGTCTTGTCAAACTCAGCCCCAATGTGGATTGAGGTCAGTCCACATAGAGAAACTCGTTCGAGCTGATGAGCGCATGACAGAGAGCTGTGAGGCCCAGGAGATCAGCGGGGGCATCGGCTTTCTCGGCGGGGCCTGAGACTTTTTCGAGCTTCGCTGGGGTGAGCTTGTAGTGCTGCGTTTGAGCTTTCACAAACTCCACCGCGCTGAGTTGATCAGCCATGCTCGGCTGCCTGCCAAAGCACAGCGCAAAAACACGGGACACTTGTTTTTCCAGGTCCGCACCGGCTTCGTGTTTCACCCTCAGTGCCAGATCCTGAGCATGTTCACGCATGTAGAGATTATTCATCAGCAGCAGGCTCTGCGGACTAACGGTAGTGATGGGTCGGCTGGCGCAGTTGGCCTCCGTCATGGCTGGTGCATCGAAGGCGGCAAACATCTCCAGCGGCATCGATCGACGCGCCTGCACATACACACTGCGGCGATATTCCTCGCCATTGAGGCCCACATGTTTGCCCGTCTGACGACCCGCAGTATCACGCGTATCGACTCCGATGATGATCTGGCCTTCTTCACTGAAGGTCACAGGCACAGGTTTGCCACCAAGCGCTGGATTCAGCTTTCCAGACACAGCCAACAAAGAGTCACGTAGTGTTTCCGCCTCCAGCCTCAGCACATTCATGCGGCTCAACAGACGATTATCAGGATCAATGCGATCACGCTCTGTATCCCGCCGTGACGACTGCTGATAAGTGCGGCTGGTCATGATCAGACGATGCAGATGCTTCAGGCTCCAGCCTTTTTGCATGAACTCAGTCGCCAGCCAGTCGAGCAGTTCAGGATGGCTTGGTTTCTCACCCAGCTGACCAAAATCGTTCGGGCTATTGACCAAGCCTTTGCCGAAATGTCGCAGCCAGACTTGGTTCACAATCACACGCGCCAGCAGCGGATGCTTGCCATCGGTGAGCGAGTTCGCAAAGGCCAGACGGCGTCCGCTGGTGGGCTTGGCAGGATCTTTTTCGGGGATCTCAATCGGGCGATACGAGGCCAGCACGGTCAGGTCTCCGGGCTTCACCACTTCCTTGGGCTGCTCGATGTCACCACGGAAAAACAGATGTGTTTGGGGCAGTGCGGTCGCGGACAGAGCTGGCTCGGCAAAGGCATGAAGAAACTCCTCCTTGGGCTTCTGCGCACGCACGGCGGTGGCCTCCTCCGTCATCTTCTTCAGTTCATCGGCATGTTTGGTTTTGTAGGTGCTGTCGTAAAGATAGAGAGAGCCGCCACTGAGCTGATTGATGCGCGGCCAGGCCTTTAAAAGCGCCACTTGCGCAGGCGTGCGCTTTTTCACCTCAGCGCGATAAGCGGTGCGCAACGCATCACGATCTTTTTCTGGAGCTTTGGCGAGTTCTTTTTCCAGCACCTCCGTGATGAACTCCTCCTGCTTCACCAGACGTGCGGCGTCGATCTTCTTCGCGGCTTCTTCATACTTGGCTCCTTCAGCGCGCTCAGCATCCGTCAGAAGTGACACCAGCCGACCCGCCGGTGTTTTCCAGCTCTTCGTATTAAAGCCGGGCTCAAAGACTGCACGCAGCCTGTAGTAGTCTGCCTGCGTGATCGGATCATATCGATGATCGTGACACTGCGCGCAGCCGATCGTCATGCCATAGAACGCAGTGCTGACGATCTTGATCGTGTCAGCAATGGTGGCATTTTGCACCGCCTTGTCATTCATTGCGCCCGTGCCATCAGGAGCCATGCGCAGAAAACCGGTGGCGGTGATTTTTTCGATGGCGTCAGGGGGCAGATTCTTATGTGGATGCGGCACCATTTCATCGCCCGCGAGCTGCTCACGCACGAACTGATCAAAGGGTTTGTCCTTATTCAATGCAGCGATGACGTAATCGCGATATTTCCAGGCCCAGGCGCGCTCCAGATCCTTGTCCGTGTAGCCATCCGAGTCCGCATAACCGGCGATGTCCAGCCAGTGGCGTCCCCAGCGTTCACCATAGGAGGGTTTTGAAAGCAGTCGCTCGATCAAGGCCTCGTAGGCCATCTTTTGATTCGCAGCGGATTCAAAAGCTGCCACATCTTCAGGTGACGGTGGCAGCCCTGTGAGATCGAAGCTGGCACGGCGGATCAGCGTGCGTGGATCAGCCTCTGGCGAAAAGGTGAGCTTCTGCTCCTGGTGCTTTGCAGCGATGAAAACATCAATCGGGTTGGCACTGGCGGCGGACTTCACCGGCTCCGCTTTGAGCGCTGGTTTTTGGATGGGTTGAAAAGCCCACCAGGCACGCTCCTCATCCGTGAAGGCATGTTCCGGCCCCAGCTTTTCAGGCTCAGCCCGCTGCGTCTTCGCCCCTTGGGCGATCCATTGCTCGATGGTGGCGATTTCCTTGTCCTTGAGCTTGGTTTTGCCCTTAGGCATCTCGCCCTTCTTGATCAGCGTCAGCAGATGACTCTCCGCAGCTTTTCCCGGCACGATGGCTGGACCTTCTTCGCCACCTTTGATCAAAAAGCGTGCCAACCGCACATCCAGGCCGCCTTTCATCTCGCCATCCTCACCGTGGCAGTGAAAACACTGCGCCTTCAGGATCGGGCGGATGTGCTTTTCAAAGGTCAACGTCTCCGCAGCCATGACAGGCAGGGAGAGAGCGGTAAAACAAGTGAAGAGACGAAGCATGACGGACCCATACGGACGGGTGACTCCGCGTCTTGCGTGCAGGCAGTGACTGAGCTATGCCGCTGCCATGCAAATCACCAGTGCCAGCAACGAACGGATCAAACACGCACGCCGCGTCCGCGATGGACGTGAGCCGGGGCTGATCTTCATCGAAGGCCTTCGCCTGGCGGAAGAGGCTCTCCGCTCAAAGCTGCCTCTAGAAGCCGCCTTTCTCATCGAGCGTGATGAGCCACGCCATCAGGCACTGCGGCGCGATCTCGAACAACGGCAGGTGGCTTGTTTTGAAACCACGCCGGAACTGCTGGCGACACTCAGCGACACCGTGCAGACACAGGGCGTCATCCTCATCGCCTCACGGCCACCGTTTTCACTCGACGACTTGTTTGGCAGATCAGGCAGCCTGTTCCTCGCGCTGGACCGCATTCAAGATCCTGGAAACATGGGCACACTCATCCGCACCGCAGAGGCGGCAGGCGTCAGTGGCATCATCGCGCTCGGTGGCAGTGTGGATGTTTTTTCGCCCAAGGTGCTGCGCAGCTCCATGGGCTCGGCCTTTCGGCTGCCCGTGATCACTCATGTCGAGCCAGCCACGCTCATCGCGGCACGCGACATGTATTCCCTGCAAATCGTCGCGGCCGCAGGTGAAGGTGAGGTGGACTACACCGACTACGACTGGAGCCAGCCCACCCTGCTACTGCTGGGCAATGAGGGCAATGGCGTCGATGAAAAGCTGATGTCTCACTGTGATCAGCGCCTCAAAATCCCCATGACCAATGAGGTCGAGTCCCTCAACGTCGCTACCGCAGGAGCGGTAATGCTTTTTGAAGCTGCGAGGCAAAGGCGATCAGCTGGCCACTAACCATCTTCAGTCAATATTCCCCCACCACCCCCATGAGATCTGCCTTTATCGACAAGCTGCTGAAACGCATGGACCGCCTGGAACCAGGTGAAATTCAGAGTGTCGTGCTCGAATTGATCAAAGAAAAAGGATTCCTGGAAAAGACCTTCCAGGCGCTTCAGGAAGGCGTGATTCTGCTCGATCCTGAAGGTGCGGTGACTTACGTCAATGGAGCCGCCTGCCAGTTCTTTGGCTTTCAAAAAGAACAGGTCATCGGCCAAAAACTTACCCAGGGAATGCGCGGCCTGGATTGGAATGAACTGCTCAAGCCAGGTGCGGTGGTGAGCCGTGACATGGAGATTTTTTATCCTGAAAACCGTTTCCTCAACTTCTACATCACCAGCATCGACGACGAACAACCGCTCGGTTTCGTCATGTTGATCCGCGATGTGACCGAGACCCGCAAGCGCACCGAAGAGCAGATCGAAAGCGAACGGCTGAACGCCTTCACCCTGCTCGCCGCAGGCGTGGCTCATGAGCTGGGCAATCCACTGAACTCCCTGACGATCCACTTGCAACTGCTGGAGCGACGCTTGAAAAAAATGGGCAAGCCCGGCGAGAAGCTGCATGAGCATCTCGACATCGCCACGGGTGAGATCAAGAGGATGGACACCATCATCAGCCAGTTTTTAGCCGCCATCCGCCCGAGCAAGCCTCAGTTTCAGCGCACCCAGATCAGCGACCTCCTCCAGGAAAGCCTGCGCTTTTTGAAGCCTGAGCTGGATCAGGCGAAAGTGAAAGTGAAGACCGACCTGCGAACAGATCTGCCCATCATGCCACTGGATGCGGATCAGATGAAGCAGGCCATCTACAACCTGATCCGCAATGCCTGTCAGGCCATGCCCAAAGGCGGCACACTCACCGTCAGCGGCAGCTACACGGACTTTGAAGTGAGGCTGAGCTTTGAAGATACAGGTAAGGGCATCTCACCGGAGCAGATGGGCAAGCTGTTCCAGCCCTTTTCCACCACCCGCGCTACAGGCACAGGACTTGGCCTGCTCATCGTCCGCCGCATCATCCGCGAGCACGGCGGTGAGATCGACATCGAATCCCGCACCGGCCTGGGCACCCGCGTCAGCATTTGGTTGCCTCTCGTCGAACGAAAAGTCCGCCTGCTGGGTGAGGGGGAGTGATCTTAAGTCTCTCCTATCAAGAATGTGGTGCTGGAACTCTTGCCCCCTAGCCGCATTCACTTTTTGCCAAGACGATGGGCAAGAGTTTAAGCGATCAGGCTGTCTAAGTGCTGCTTGGCGCGGATGATCTCGGCGGTGGTTTCCGCAGCGGTGGGGAGGATGGGGATGCCGCGTGGGGTTGGGTGCATGAAGATCTCGGTGGGGCCGGTGAACTTGATTTCTCTCAAGGCCGTGAGCAGGGGCTTCCAATCCAGAGGCCCTCGTCCGGGCATTTGCTGGAGTTCTTTAGCTTTCGGCATCGGCTTCATGCAGCCTTGTCCATGCTCCCAGGCATAAAACAGGGTCAGCTTTCGGTCACAATGGCGGATGAGTGAGCTGAGCTGAGCGGTATCCTGCGGCAAATGATACGGCGCCAGGGCGATGCCAAGGCCCGCGACATCACGAACATAGTCGGCCAGCCAGAGCAGTGAGTCCGGTGTGTCGATGAGGTTGTTGATGTGGTTTTCAATGGCGATAACGACGCCGTTCTTCGCAGCTACTTCGGCGTGAGGCTTCATCTTTTCGACGAAGTCTTTGACGTTCAGCTTGAGCTGCTCTGGGCTGACTTTGTACTCCCCTGCCCCACCGGTGACGATGAAGTTCCCGCCCAGTTTATTCACGACGCTGATTTCCTCCGTGAGCTTGAAGGGGCCGAGGTCGTAGCGCGTGGTGCCACCAAAGCTGACGCCAGATTCCTTCAACATGGCGACGAATTTTTCATGTCCGATGGCGTCGAGCTCCTCGCGCTGGGTGCCGTGCTTTTTTGGCCAGAGTTCGATGCCGGTAGCGCCAGTCTTTTTTACCTCGGGCAAAATCTCAGCAAGCGACAGATTGCCATACATGCTGGAGGCGAGCATGTAGTTGAGCTTCCAGGCGGTGTCAGCCGCGCAGGCGGGTGCAGCAGCGAGGGCGGCGAGAGATTGGATGAAATGGCGACGGTTCATGAGGGCCAGATCAAACGTCTGATCTGGCCAAGATTCATTCAGCAATCACTGGGGGAGGCTTCAGGTTTTGCAGCGTGACCTTTCTCCACTCACTCAACCGAAACGCAGATCCAGGGTGAGCGGGAATTCAGGCATGATCGGGAGCTTGATCGGCGTTATCTTGCCAGGTGTGTGACCCGTGGGGAAGAAGCGCCCGAGGCGGCGACTTTCTGCTTCATAGCTGTTCACAGGGAAGGTGTCGTAGCTGCGGCCTCCAGGATGGGCGACATGGCAGGTGCAGCCACCGAGACTGCGCTTGTTCCAGGTGTCCACGACGTCGAAAACCAGCGGGCTGTGCACGCCGATAGTGGGTTGCAGGCAATTCGGCGGCTGCCAGGCACGGTAACGCACGCTGGAGACATATTCGCCGACGGTGCCGGTATGGTGCAGCGGCACTTCACGGCCATTGCAGGTGACGATGTAGCGCCCACCAACGAGGCCGGAGGTCTTCACCTGCACGCGCTCCAAGCTGCTATCGACATAGCGCACGGTGCCAGCGGCTCCACCTTCCTCTCCGAGCACATGCCAGGGCTCCAAAGCAGTGCGGATCTCCAGATTGATGCCGCGCTGATTGATCTGGCCGATGGTGGGGAACTTGAACTCGAAGTGCGGCTTGAACCACTCGGGTTTGATGTCGTAACCAAACTCCTTCATGTCTGCGAGCACATCCGTGAAGTCATCCCAGACGAAGTGCGGCATGAGGAAGCGGTCGTGCAGCTCCGTGCCCCAGCGGACGAGTTTTTCCTCATACGGCTGCTGCCAGAAGCGGGCGATGGCGGCACGTACCAGCAGATGCTGAGCGAGGCTCATCTCGGCATGAGGCGGCATTTCAAAGGAGCGCAGCTCGACGAGCCCGAGACGCCCGCTGCTGCTGCCGGGATCAAAGAGCTTGTCGATGGAGAACTCGGTGCGGTGGGTGTTCCCGGAGGCATCAGCGAGCAAGTTGCGGAATAGCCGATCCACCAGCCAAGGTGGCGCGTGACCTTTCTCGGCGGTGTAGCGATTGAGTTCGTTAAAAGCCAGCTCGATCTCAAAAACGGCATCGTTGCGGGCTTCATCAATGCGTGGGGACTGGCTCGTCGGCCCGATGAAAAGACCGCTGAAGAGGTAGCTGAGGCTCGGGTGGTTGTGCCAGTAGCCCAGCAGGCTGCGGAGAAGGTCGGGACGACGAAGCAGCGGCGAGTCTTTGGGCCGCTCGCCACCAAAGACGATGTGATTACCTCCTCCGGTGCCGGTGTGGCGACCATCGACCATGAATTTCTCCGTGCCGAGACGGGTGAGGCGGGCCTCTTCATAGAGCGTCTTGGTATTGTGAACGAGTTCACCCCAGGTCTTCACAGGATGCATGTTCACCTCGATGACGCCTGGATCAGGCGTGACCTTCAGCACGCTGAGCCGGGGATCATACGGCGGCGGTGTGCCTTCCACGATGACCGGCATTTTCAGCGCAGAGGCCACGTCTTCCACGATCGAAACCAGTTCCAAGTAGTCCTCCACCTTTTCCACCGGAGGCATGAAGACGTGCAGGCGACCTTCTCGCGGCTCCACACAGAGCGCTGTGCGGATGATCCATGA
>Ga0214163_1001219_pt1 | contig 11288 bp, 13 predicted proteins | sample LakMenepilimnion_2_FD_153001 | JGI IMG/M metagenome (GOLD analysis project Ga0214163, IMG submission 153001) | Freshwater microbial communities from Lake Mendota, WI - Practice 15JUN2010 epilimnion v4 | ecosystem: Environmental > Aquatic > Freshwater > Lake > Epilimnion/Euphotic zone | place... | reverse complement strand
GCTTGGACCAACCAAATCTGTTACGCGCTTAAGTGGTTTTCCTTCTGCGATATCCACTAGGTGTTGCCCCACTTCCCTTGCTGCCACTGGTCGCATAAGGCATTTTGGAAGAAGCGCAATCGGTCCAGGCATACTTTGCAGTTGCTGGGTCACGAACTCATGGAATTGGGAGGACCTGGCAATTGAGTAGGGGATTGTTCCTTTTTGGATGGTTCGCTCTTGTTCGAGCTTCCCCGCATAGTAGCCATCGTCAATCGCATCGATACCGACGATCGATAAAGCCACGTGGTGTTTCACCCCGGTCTGCGCCTCTGCGCTCAGGATGTTGTTTGTGACAGTTGAAAAGAATTTTCGCGCAGCTTTGGCACTCAGTGTAATTGTGTTGGTTACATCGATGACTACATCCACGCCACTGAGAGCCTCCGCCAAACCCTCGCCAGAGGTTAAATCAATGCCATTTCTTCGGGAAATCGAGACAACTTCGTGTCCTCGGTTTTCGGCAGCAGTAACGGCAAACTTACCCACTAGTCCAGTCCCACCGGCGACAGCAATCTTCATCAAAAACCTCCCTCTCTAAAGTAAGACTCGAGAACGGAAGTGTCCAATTCTGCCGGTGTATTCGTTGGCTTGTTAGCCAATGGCTTAGAAAGATGGTGTAGAAAGTGATTTCACTAGCCCTTACCCCTGTATTTATGCGGGTAAGAAGGTGGTAGGTCGAATCCCCCATTCTCCGCCAGAAACTACCGCTGAAATAGGCTTGAGTTGTGAAATTGAATCCCGTTGTTTACTTTGAGATTCCAGTGCTGGATTTGAATCGAGCCTGCCACTTCTACTCCCAAGTCTTTGAGACCACATTTACCAGGGATGAAGTCGACGGTTACCAGATGGCCTTCTTCGAGTCGTCTGAGGATTCCTTTGGAGCTGCGGGTGCTCTCGTATTTGGCGATGTGTATGTGCCAAGCCACCAGGGTTGCTTTCTTTACTTTGGAGTAGACGACATCGACAAGACAATTGCCAGAGCTCTTGAGCACGGTGGATCGGTGCTGTACCCAAAGAAATCCAACGGGGATCTTGGTTTCGTAGCTGAAATTCAAGATAGTGAGGGCAACCGAATTGCTCTTCACGAAGAAGGTAAGTCGAACTCAAAACCTGTGTGAAACTGAAGCCATGATTGCGAAACTACTCGGCCTTGGCCTTACTGTTCTTCTGCTTTCCTCGTGTGCCGCCAATGTGCCTGCAGAGACAAACGTGCAACCTGAACCAGTGTCGACTACAGGTGCACCTGAAGGCGTTTATGCAAACGCTGCCGGCTACATCAGCTATGAGACCTATTCGGCATCGCCCGAAAAATACTCAGCCTCAAACGTGGTCTTGTTTTACAACGCCTATTGGTGCTCAACCTGCAAGGCAGCTCGAGACGGTTTTGAATCAGGCCTTGGTGAGATTCCCGAAGACTTGACCATCGTGCTGGTCGATTTTGACGAGAACACCGAAATGCGAAAGAAGTATGACGTGATCGTGCAGCACACCTTTGTTCAGATCGACAGCGCAGGCAACGAATTGCAACGTTGGTATGGCAGCACAACTGTTGCTGAGATTGAAGAGAAAATCTCGTAATGCTTGTTCTAGGCGCATTTATTGCCGGAGTGCTGACCACTCTCGCGCCATGCGTCTTGCCATTGCTGCCAGTTATCGTCGGCGGCTCGCTCGGCAAACCATCCGCCGAAGCTCGCAGGCGGGCCTATCTGATTGCAGCTTCACTTGGGGCATCGGTGGTCGTGTTCACACTTCTATTGAGAGCGACAACGGCACTCATCGATATTCCACAAATGACTTGGCAACTCATCAGCGGCGTGATTCTGATTGCTCTCGGCATCGTTTCAATCTTTCCTAGACTCTGGGATGCCGTTTCGACCAAGCTCTCGCTTCAGCGTCGAAGCGATAAGCGCCTCGTTGCGGCTCGTGAGCGCGGTGGCACGCTTGGCGCGATACTCACTGGCGCAGCGCTCGGGCCGGTCTTTACCTCGTGCTCGCCACTGTATCTCTATGTAATCGTTGCGGTTTTGCCCGCGTCATTCGCCGAGGGAGTTGTGCTTCTGTTGGCCTATGCCATTGGGCTATGCGGCACACTGCTGCTGGTTTCGTTACTTGGTCAAAAGGTGATTGGCAAAGCGCGGTGGATTGCCAACCCCGATGGCAACTTCAAGAGACTGCTCGGCATAATTTTTGTCTTGGTGGGTATCGCAGTGATTCTGGGTATAGACAAAGATCTGCAGTTTTGGATTCTCGAGAACTCCCCGATTCGCCTCTGGGAGCTCGATAAGGGCTTCATCCCAGCTGGCTAGTAAATGCCAGTGCCTGCGCCTCGCTTTAGAGCAGCTAGGCGAGCTTTGCCTCTAAAACATGAGATACACGCTTGCTAGCCGGTGGGTGCGAATAGTAAGCCAGCACGTACAACGGGTGAGGCGCGGGGTTGGCCAGGTTGTCTGCACTTAGTCGCTGCAAGGCTGAGATGATGTGCTCTTTGCCATAAACCTGGGAAGCGAAAATGTCTGCACCGTGCTCATTTCGCCTGGTCATGTAGTTGTCAAAAATCCCTAGAACGAAGTTGATTGGCGAGAACAACATTCCGAATGCGATCAGTGACAGCACTAGTTGAACTCCGCTACCGCCTAGAGCCTCAGATAGCGCGGGCTCTTGTAACGCCCAGCCAAATAGGGCAAAAATCACGAAGCTCTGAAGCATGTTCAAGAGCAGCATCGAGCGAATGTGACCGAGCTTGTCATGACCCATTTCGTGGCCTAGAACACCCACCACCTCATCAACAGTGTGGTTGGCGATAAGTGAGTCGAATAGAACGATTGTCTTAGTTTTGCCAATTCCGCTAAAGAACGCATTCGACTTGGATGATCGTTTGGAGCTATCCATGACATAAATGCGCTTAAGTTTGTAGCTCTGCTTCTCACAGAGATCAAGAATCTTGTCACGCAATTCACCCTCTGGCAGTTCCTTTAACTTATTGAATAACGGCAGAATCACGCTGGTGCCAATGGCTGCAGTTATCAAAGAAATCAGGTTAATTGCGACGAAAGCTATCCACCAGATTTGGTTTGGAACTTGCTGGTAAATCCAAAGCAAGCCGAGCAGAATCGGGCCAAGAATCAAAGCACCGAGAACAATGCCTCGAATCCTGTCGATGACGAAAATCTTTCCGGTCGTGCGGTTGAATCCGAATTTCGCCTCGATTACGAAGGTCTTGTAGATGGAACCCGGTATCCCAAGGATGAACAGTCCGAAGGCCATAGCAAGCAAGAAAACTAGGTCTTGCCAAATCTGTCCCTGAATAGAGCCAGCTACCAACTGCTGAATCTGACCATAGAGACCGAGAACAAGAAATGCGAGCACGACGATGGCAGTGATGACGGTTGTGGTCGACTCAAAACGTCTTTTGGTCACTGTGTATTCAACCGCTTTCTTGACCTCAGCCTTAGGGCTGCCGGCTAAAGCCGTGCGACTCGATCGAATATCAAGTTCGTTGAGAGCAACCTTGAACGCGGCAACAGCAACCGTGATCACGATTATCAGGTTTTTTAGCAGTTCGGCGTTCATATTTCTCCTCGACGCAAGTTAGCTTGCTAGGCGAATTGAGCCCAGCGGTCTAAGCCTATGAGCAGCATTAGGGAGGCAATGGCAATTGCCCAAGCTGCGGTAGCCGCGGTAATGAGCAGAGCTGTGCGAAGGGGTTTCACGCCGGCGGCAACAGCAATTGCTGCCGCGAACTGAGTGCCAACAAGAACTGGTGAGAGTGCGGCCAGACCATAGATGCCATAGCGGTCGAACAACTTTTGCGCCTTGGCGAAGCGATCAGGCTTGCTCGAGGTTTTGTCTTTTCTCTTTGATCGAATCCAGTCTCTAATTGCAGAGCCGAGATAGGCGAACAAGAAAATCGTGATTGCGTTGCCAACCAGTGCGGCTGTGACAACCCAGAACGGGTCAAGGCCAAACAGCAAACCCGCTGGGATGACCACGATGGCCTCAAGCCATGGCGTTGCGCCGGCTAGAAATACGCCGAGTAGACCGAGTTGTTCTAAGTTCATTGTTTAGCTCCAAACAGTTTGCTGAATGATGTTAGTAGTGACTCCATCGGGCCTTTGCGACCAGACTTGGCAACGAGTTGTGCAATCAACGCCAAAACCAGCCAGGTTGCGAAACCAATCAGGGTGACCGGCAGAACTCCGAGTTGTGCAAACAGCCCGAATCCCCATCCTGAGAATAGGGTTGCGAAAACCACTGATTGGCTCAGGTAAATCGTGAGCGAGTATTTGCCTGCCGATGACAACAGTCCAAGTTGCAACTTTCGACTTAGCAACCAGAGCACACCAACATAGCCGGCCGAGAGAATTGGTGCAGCCAGAAAGTTGATGGCGATTGAGAGCAGGTAGGTGCCATAGCTGTAGTTTTCTGCAACGGCGTTCTGAATGAAAATATACGCCGAAAGCATCTGGATTGGCAGGCCGAGGGTAAGACCCCAGATAGCAAGTTTCTTCATAGTCGAAGCATTGGCGTTTTCACCGAGCGCTTTTCTGCGCGCCGCAAGAACACCCACCAGGAAGGCAACGAAGACCATCGGGCCTTGCAGCAAGAATCCGGTCGGTGCCGCGGTAAGCCAAAGCTCGAGCCTCTCAGAAATTGAGGCGATGAAATTGTCATTCGTCATCACACTTGCGAACTCATCTGTATTCAGATCTGGAAAGGACTTACCCTTCATCGCAAGAAACTGCTCGCCAAGCATGGTTAGCGCAGATACTGCGAGCAGCAAAAGACCTGATACGACATAGATGACCCATGCCCAAACCTTCAGCGTCTTATCTTTGCGAAAGTAGAAGGCAAGCAAAAGCAGACCGAACAATCCGTAGATAAACAGGATGTCGCCGAAGAACAAGAGGCTGAAGTGCAGAATTCCGAGCAGAACTAGCCCGACTGATCTGCCAACCCATCGACCGCGGTTTTGCTTGGAGTCTTTGAGAATGTAGTGCGCCGAATAGCCAAACAAGAAAGAGAAGAGCAGATAGAACTTGGCCTGAAACAGCGCAATAACTATGAACGCCGTTGAAGCATTTGAAAGCTCGGTTAGATCTGCGCCTTCAACGTGAGCTACCGGGTCGATTGCCAACAGCGGGATGTTGACAAGTGCGATGCCAAGTAACGCGAAACCCCTAAGTATGTCTGGAAAACTATCGCGTTGAATCAATTTTTACCTTCCTTTGCAAGCTCTTGACTGATGATTGCCATTGACGGCAGCATGAACGCGTAGGCAAAGATGAGCCAGAAAACGGCCTGAATCTGAGGCCAGGTAAGCGGAAGGTTGTACGAGAAACCGTCACTTCCAGCTTGTGAGTCTGACACAACACTGAAAACTATGAGAGCAGTGGCCAAACCCATGACAATAAGAGCAAGCCAGCGATAAGCGATTACGTAGCTTCGGTCGCGAATGCGAACCAGCCTTTCGTCGAGAGCTTCTTCAGGCGCATCGGCAACTAGACGAACCGATTGACGCAGCAAGAACCAGAATGCGAACACGAGCAAGATGTAAATCAGCGATAGCGCTGTCCAGCCGTTATCGCCCACGACGATCAAGAAGACTGTTCCGACGAACAGAAATACGTTCGTTGCCACAAGAAGAAAGATTTTTGCGCCTCTAGTTCTCAGACCATCCCACTGGGTGTCGTTTAGTTGCTTCTCTACCTGCTTGACAGATGCAGTCGCCCAAGCAGCTTCTCTTGACCCAACAAAGCCCATTGATTCTAAGTAGGCCCTGCCCAGACCTCGTGCCTTGATGTACCAAAAGAAGAGCGGCAGTTCTAACACGGTCATAGCGACCAAAGTGAAGAAGAACCAGTTGGTGTCAAAGAACACCATTCTGAAAGTTGGATCTGACTGCCAAAACAGAATTGCTGACACACCTAACGGAATGAATCCGAGTGCAAAGTCAAGCCATGCCATTTTCTTGACGTCGTTGCCTGCATACTTTGGATAAATCCAAAAGTAAGCAAGTGCGAGTGTCGCCAAGATTACGAAAACTACGAGTGATTCATTCATTTACTTTTCCTCCTTGAGCCAAAAGAGCTCTTCAACAGGGGTTTTTAGTTGATCAGCGATGCGCAGAGCCAGCACGAGCGACGGGCTGTATTCCCCGCGCTCGAGGTAACCAATGGTTTGGTAGTGAACGCCGACGAGCTCGGCAAGCTGCTGCCTGGATAGGCCCAAGGATGTGCGCACTTGCTCAATCTGGTTGAAGACCGGCTCTTCGGAGTTTCTGCTCATGCTTGTAGCATACATACTACATAGCATTAATGCAACAATTTACGACCTAATGATTCCTGGGGTCTTCTTCGTCGCGGTCGTTCTGACCGGCTGATCCGTAGTGAGTCTCTGGGTATGCAGTGTTGGGCGTGTAGCCCCCAGGGCCAGAATGAAAGTCACCCTCGTTCATTTGAGACGAAGCCGCGGGCCGAGAAGTGCTTTTACCGGCTCCTGAAAAGATCGAGATCAGGCCCAACACAGCCGCTAAAACGAAAACAGCGATTGCCAGTGCCACAAACGAGATGATAAACGTCATGACTAATTCCACACTCGAAAGTTAGTGGCGCCGCCTGACAACCAGTTGGGGTTGTAGCGCTCAGGCGATTATTCGAACCTGAGGGCGTCGATTGGCTCGAGCTTGGCCGCGGTGCGGGCCGGCCAGACACCAAAGACCACACCAACCAGCAGGCTGAATCCCAGCGCAAGCATCACAGTATCGAGCCTGATCGCGAAGACCCAGTCTCCGATGATTGCCAAGATGAACGCTGCAATTTCACCAAGGATGAGCCCGATCACACCACCGGCAAGCGAAAGCACGATGGCCTCGATTAGAAACTGCGTCAGAATGTTGCTCTGTTTGGCGCCGATTGCTCGCCTCACGCCAATCTCCCTGGTTCGCTCTCGCACCGAGACCAGCATGATGTTCATGATGCCGATGCCACCAACAATCAAGCTGATCGCTGCGATTCCGGTGAGCAGTAGCCCGAGGGTATCGGTGATTGAGCCGACCGCTGCAATCAGCGATGCCTGGTTCGTGATTGTGTAGCGGGTCTCGGCCTCGGCCGTGAGACCGTATCGCTCGCGCAGCAGGGCATCGGCGCTGAATTGCAGCGAATCAACCTGCTCTGCAGTCTTTGCCTGAACCACGATGCTCGAAACGTACGGATACTGGCTGAACAGTTTGCGCGCAGAATCTAGCGTCACATAAACGCGACCGCTGGTTCCGAAACCAACCTGATCATCGAGAATTCCTACCAAACGAAAATCTTGACCGTTGAGCTTCACAGTTTTGCCGAGCATGTCTGCCGTTAGACCAACGTCACTTGCGGCATCGCCACCGAATACAACGTCTTTTGCCGATGAGGCATATGAACTGCTCGAAAGGTAAGAGCCGATAGCGATATCTGGTTTCACGGCCTCGAAGTATTGCGATGACACACCAACGAGACGCGCGTTCACGCGGGTGTCGCCGGTCGCGATGGTTCCTTCATTCACCGATTGAACAAACATCACCGAAACTTCATCGAGCTCAGCGAGTGCTCTCGCATCGAGTTCACTGAGTGCATCTGGAAACATTGATGTGACGTTTAGCTGGTTGGTTCCGAGCGTTGCCAGCGACTTGTTGATGCCCTGCGATGCACCGTCGACAATCGAAGTCAGTGCCACGATTGCGGCGACACCGATGACAACACCGAGCATTGTCAAAAGCGACCTGATCTTGGTTGCCCAAATTCTGTTTAGTGCCAGTGCAGCGGTTCCTAGCAATCTCATGCGGCACCCCGCTCGTCGCGTTCGACTTTGCCATCACGCAAAAACACTCGCCTTGGGGCACTGGCCGCGATTTCGAGGTCATGCGTAATCAAGATGATTGTTCGCCCCTCTTTGTTGAGCTCTTTCAGCAGATCGATAACTGCGGCTCCGGTTTTCGAGTCGAGCGCTCCGGTTGGCTCATCGGCCAAAACGATGTCTGGTCCGGTTACTAACGCCCTGGCGATGGCCACCCTTTGCTGCTGCCCGCCGGATAGGCGATTGCGGTCAAAGTTCAGCCTCTCGCCGAGACCCAGTTTGACGAGTATATCCGTGGCCGACTTCTTGGCCTGCTTGGGGCTGATGCCCTGATAGAGCAGGGGTGCCATGACGTTCTCGAGGGCGGTGGTGTTTGGCAGCAACTGAAACTGCTGAAAGACGAAGCCGATGGCCTTCGACCGCAGGCTAGTGAGCTGGTTGTCGTTTAGCGAGCTGGTGGCATCGCCGGCAATCATGACCGTGCCTGCGCTTGGCCTATCGAGACAGCCGATGAGGTTCATCATGGTCGACTTGCCGCTGCCTGAAGGCCCGACGATCGCTACGAATTCACCGCGTTCAATAACCAAATCGACAGAATCTAGCGCTGTGGTTATCTGATCGCCAACCAGATAGTCTCGGCGAACTTTATCTAAGCGAACGACCTCATCGCCCATTATTTGTGGCTCCACGCGGAGGGCCAAACTCAACCGGTGTTGGCACATCGCCGGCCAGCCCAATAATCACGAGATCGCCCGCCTTGAGTCCATCGGTTATTTCAACCAGGCTGTCTCCCCTGATTCCGAGTTTCACCGCGACGTTGGTTACGGTCTGACCGCCAGATGCGTTCTTGACTAGAACTTTCACCTCTGGTGTCTCGCCGATTAGCGAATTGAACGGAACCGCGAGAACAGAACCCGAACGCTCGACTTCGATCTCAGCGGTTGCACTCATTCCGAAACGTGCGCCTTCTGGAATCTCGTTCACCTCAACCAAAACTTCATACTGCTTGATGCCGCTGAGCGATCTGGCAACCTGACCGATTGAGAGCACTGAACCTTCGAAGACGGCGTTGATCGCATCGAGTTCGATTGTTGCGTTCTGACCAACGTCGACGAGATCGGCGTCATACTCGCTAGCAAAAACTGAAACCACCGGATCTGCGCTGCCGACGCTAACAACCTGACCCGAGGTGATTAGACCCTCTGACGTGTCGACAGAGCGAACAATGCCATCGGAGATCGCGCGAACCTGAACGGTTTGACCGATTTGCGATTTATAGCTGAACAAGAGGTCGTCTTTCTCGACGGCTTGACCTCTGGTGACATTTATCTTGGTCACTTCAAGACTTAAACCAAACATCGCCGGGAAAGGCTCGGAGCCATTTGCCGAAATGAGAATTGCCTGCTTGCTCGGGCCGTATGCCAAGAGTTGCGATTCGGCGAGCTGCCCGTTGGCCGCGACGGTCTTGATCACGGCGGTTGGGGTTACCTTGTAGGTTTCGTACTCGGTTTGCTGAGTTAACGTCGGAATAGCGATTGCGGCAACAACCGCCGTTGCAAGCACGGCGGCTGCCGAGATCCAAATCCAGCGACGTTTCTTCATCTCAAAGCTCTCCTAAAGACTGCGGGCTGAAATCAACCCTGCATGCCAAATCTCTCACAGAACCGAGAAAGTTGCCTGACAGTTTGTCTAGAGCGACTTGAGGATGTCGTTGACCCGGTCTTTAGCGTCACCAAAGAGCATCTTGGCGTTTGGCTTGAAGAACAGTGGGTTAGCGACGCCCGCGTAGCCAGAGGCCATTGAGCGCTTGAAGACGATGACGTTCTCGGCCTCCCAAACCTTCAGCACCGGCATGCCGGCAATCGGGCTGGTTGGGTTCTCGGTCGCAGCCGGGTTAACGGTGTCGTTAGCGCCGATGACCAAAACCACGTTGGTGCTGGCTAGGTCGTCGTTGATTTCGTCCATCTCAAGCACGATGTCGTAGGGCACCTTCGCCTCGGCAAGTAGCACGTTCATGTGACCAGGCAGACGACCAGCAACCGGATGGATTCCGAAGCGAACTTCGACGCCCTTCTCGCGCAGCTTCTTGGCAAGTTCGGCAACCGGATACTGCGCTTGCGCAACAGCCATTCCATAACCGGGAGTAATAACAACGGTCTTTGCAGCTTTCAAGAGTTCAGCAACTGAGGCTGCGTCGATTTCGGTGTGCTCGCCGGTTTCTTCTTCGCCACCGGTTGGCGCTTCGATTCCATAACCACCAAAGATCACCGAAACGAAAGAACGGTTCATCGCTCTACACATGATGTAAGAGAGGTATGCACCAGATGAACCAACGAGAGCACCGGTCACGATAAGCAGATCGTTGCCGAGCAAGAAACCTGTGGCTGCAGCGGCCCATCCCGAATAGCTGTTGAGCATCGACACGACAACCGGCATGTCGCCGCCACCGATAGATGCAACCAAGTGCCAACCGAGAGCCAGTGCGAGAACAGTGACGGCAATCAGCAAGCCAAGTTCTGGTGTGACTACGTAGGCAACGGTGAGTGCGACGAAACCTGCGAGCGCCAATAGGTTCAACAGGTTTCTGCCAGGCAGAATCAACGGCTTGGATGAAATCTTCGCCGACAGTTTCAGGTAGGCAACAATCGAACCGGTGAAGGTGATCGCACCGATAAACACACCGATGAACACCTCGGCCCTGTGCACGCCAACAAGTTCAGGTGCGAGTTTTGCTGTGTGCAGTGCTCCGTTCCAGCCAACCAATACCGCGGTTAGACCGACGAAGCTGTGAAAGAGAGCGATGAGCTCTGGCATGCCGGTCATGGCAACAACCTTGGCTCGCCAGAGTCCGATGATTGCACCTGCAATCAGGGCAACAACCAGAAGAATCAGGCCGAACGAGGTTGATGAGTTCCACTCACCCGATAGCGATAGCCAGATGGTCGCAACCATGGCGATGGTCATGCCGGCGATTCCATAGCGCACACCGGTGCTGCCGGTTTCGTGCTTGCTTAGCCCGGCGAGGCTCATGATGAACAACAGTGCGGCCGCGAGGTAAGCAGCGTTTGCGATAGCTAGAGCAGTCATTACTGGTCTCCCCTCGTGAACATCTTGAGCATTCGACGGGTGACGGCGAAACCACCGAAGACGTTGATGCTGGCGAGCAGCACACCGAATGCGGCAAGAATCTGAACCGCCAAGATTGTGTCGTTAATCTGCAGGATGGCCGCGACCACGACGATTCCCGAGATGGCGTTAGTAACGCTCATAAGAGGTGTGTGCAGCGCGTGGTGCACCTTGCCGATCACATAGAAGCCGATCACGATTGAAAGCATCAGCACCAAGAAGTGCTGCGGCAGTGGCGCCGGTGCAATCGAAACGACACCAAACAACGCCGCCATACCAACCGCCACGAGCGC
>Ga0214163_1001217_pt1 | contig 11304 bp, 6 predicted proteins | sample LakMenepilimnion_2_FD_153001 | JGI IMG/M metagenome (GOLD analysis project Ga0214163, IMG submission 153001) | Freshwater microbial communities from Lake Mendota, WI - Practice 15JUN2010 epilimnion v4 | ecosystem: Environmental > Aquatic > Freshwater > Lake > Epilimnion/Euphotic zone | place... | reverse complement strand
TAAATAGCCTACCCCTACCCCTACCCCTACCCCTCTTCAGAGATGCCTAATACAATTAAGCCCTGCGACCTGGATTGGGCCGTGGATGGCGCCCTGGAGGTAAGCGTGGGCGATGGTGACGGCTTCCGAGAGGTTCTTGCCCTTGGCGAGCTGAGCGGTGATGGCCGCCGAAAGGGTGCAGCCGCTGCCATGGGTGTCCACGTTCGGGGCCCGGCGCGCGGTGAAGGTCTTGGTCTCGCCGGTCGGCCAGGCGAGGCAATCGGTCAGGTCGTCGCCTTCCGCATGGCCGCCCTTGAGCAGGAACGGCACGCCATAGGCCTTGGCGAGTTCGAGCGCCTCTTCGACGCCGCCGGACGATTTCCGTCCGAGCAGGATCGTGGCTTCGTCGAGGTTCGGCGTGACCAGCGCGGCGAGCGGGATCAGCCGCGTCTTCACGGCGGCGATGGCGTCCGGAGCGAGCAGGGTGGCGCCGCTCGATGCGACCATGACGGGGTCGATGACGGCGGGGATGCCCGAGGCCTTGATGAAGCCGGCGACGGCGAGGACGATCTCGGCGTTGAGCAGCATGCCGGTCTTGAGCGCCTTCGGATGGAAGTGCGCCGCGACCTGCGCGCATTGCTCGGTGACGAACGTCGCGGGGCTGGCTTGGATGCCAGAGACGCCGCGCGGATTCTGCGCGGTGAGGCACGTGATCGCGGTCGTGCCGAACACGCCCTGCGAAGCGAAAGTCAGCAGGTCGGCCTGGATGCCGGCGCCCGCTCCGCTGTCCGAACCGGCGATGCTGAGGGCGACGGGAAGTTCGCGGCTGGAGGCGGAGGTGTGCATTCTTCGTCAGCGGGGCGGCTTATTATATTGAGGGCTTAAGCCCAATATCGTCTTGTCGCAAGGACTTACCAGACCGATAAATCCGACTCGTCAATTCCCGGTGAGCACTTCCGAGTCCCATTCGTCCGTCCGTCCTTCCGAAGATGCCATGCTCGGACTGGAACGGCTGATCGTGGGCCGCGAGTGCAATGGTTTCGACCGTCTCTCCCCGGCCCGCAAGTCGCGCGCCTTCGCCGAACTCATCCATCACGGCCTCGCCTACGGTAAGGTCGAGGAAGTCGCCGGCCAGGATTTCCCGAACGTCTCCGTTCAGCGCATCAGCTCGCGCGGCCGTCGTCTCCGCCGCTCCTTCCGCTCGTCGGCCGGGGCGGGGAAGGGCAAGGGTGTCTCGATCTTCTGGCTCTTCGTCGCGCTGGCTGCGGCGTTGTTCGGCTGCCTGTTCCTGCTGTTCAAGGTGTCGGGCAGCTGAGCCCGGCCTCACGGTTCTCACCGAGGCGCAAAAAAGGAGCGCACCGTGCGGTGCGCCCCTTTGCTTGGTCCTGCCTCGCAGGCTTACTTCTTGGCGGCGCGCTTCTCCTCGATCGCGGCCTGGGCGGCGGCGAGGCGGGCGACCGGCACGCGGTAAGGCGAGCAGGAGACGTAGGACAGACCCACGCGGTGGCAGAACTTGACGGACTCGGGTTCGCCGCCGTGTTCGCCGCAGATGCCGAGCTTGATGTCGGGACGGGTCTTGCGGCCCTTCTCGATGGCGATCTGGACGAGCTGGCCGACGCCGGTCTGGTCGAGCGTGGCGAACGGGTTCTTCTTGAAGATCTCGTTCTCGGTGTAGGCGCCGAGGAAGTTGCCCATGTCGTCGCGGCTGACGCCGAGAGCGGTCTGGGTGAGGTCGTTCGTGCCGAAGCTGAAGAACTCGGCGGTGTGCGCGATCTCGTCGGCGGTGAGGGCGCCGCGAGGCACTTCGATCATCGTGCCCACGGAGTAGGCGATCTTGCACTTCTGCTCCTTCTGGACTTCGGCGGCGACGCGGTGGATGACTTCGACCTGGAGGTCGAGCTCACGCTTGAAGCCGACGAGCGGCACCATGACTTCCGGCTTCACCTTGATGCCCTTCTTCTGGACCGCCGCGGCGGCTTCGAAGATGGCGCGGGCCTGGGTCTCGGTGATCTCCGGGTAGGCGATGCCGAGACGGCAGCCGCGGTGACCGAGCATCGGGTTGAACTCGTGCAGGGCGGCGACGCGGGCGACGACCTTCTCGGTCTTGATGCCGAGCTTCTTCGCGAGGGCGGCCTGGGACTTTTCGTCGTGCGGCACGAACTCGTGGAGGGGCGGGTCGAGGAGGCGGATCGTGGCGGGCAGGCCGTTGAGGGCCTTGAAGATGCCGGTGAAGTCCGCGCGCTGGTACGGCAGGATCTTCGCGAGGGCCTTCTTGCGGCCTTCGACGGTGTCGGCGAGGATCATCTCACGGACGGCGTCGATGCGGTCGCCTTCGAAGAACATGTGCTCGGTGCGGGTGAGGCCGATGCCCTGGGCGCCGAACGCGAGGGCCTGGGCGGTCTGCTCAGGATTGTCGGCGTTGGTGCGGACGGCGAGGCGGGTGGCCTGCGAGCACCACTTCATCAGCTGCACGTAGTTCTTGTACTTCTCGGTCTTCTGCGCGGCCTTGTCGTTGTTGAGCAGGCCGGCGACGATTTCCGAAGGAGCGGTCTTGATCTGACCGGCGTAGACCGTGCCAGCGGTACCGTCGATGGAGAGGTAGTCGCCTTCCTTGAAGGTGTGACCGGCGATGGTCGTCGTCTTCTTGTCGTAGTCGATCTGGACGGCGGCGGCGCCGCAGACGCAGACCTTGCCCATCTGGCGGGCGACGAGAGCGGCGTGCGAGGACACACCACCGCGGGCGGTGAGGATGCCTTCGGCGGCGATCATGCCACGGAGATCTTCCGGGGAGGTCTCGACGCGGACGAGGAGGACCTTCTCGCCCTTCTCGGCGGCGATGACGGCGCGATCGGCGTTGAAGTAGATCTTGCCGGTGGCGGCGCCGGGGCCGGCCGGGAGACCGGTGGCGATGGCCTTGGCCTTCTTGACTTCAGCGAGGTCGAAGATCGGGGCGAGCAGCTGTTCGAGCTGGTCGGCCGGGTTGCGCAGGATGGCGGTTTCCCAGTCGATGAGCTTCTCCTTCACCATGTCGGCGGCGAACTTCAGCGCGGCGGCGGCGGTGCGCTTGCCGTTACGCGTCTGGAGCATGTAGAGCTTACCTTCCTGGACGGTGAACTCGATGTCCTGGACGTCCTTGAAGTGCTTCTCGAGGGTCTGGCGGACCTTCATGAGCTGGGCGAAGCTCTCGGGCATCACGGCCTTGAGCTTGCTGACCGGCTCCGGGGTGCGGACGCCGGCGACGACGTCTTCGCCCTGGGCGTTGATGAGGAATTCGCCGTAGAACTCGTCCACGCCGTTGGCGGGGTTACGGGTGAAGGCGACGCCGGAACCGGACTTGTCGCCGGTGTTGCCGAACACCATGGCCTGCACGTTGACGGCGGTGCCCCACTCGGCGGGGATGTTGTACTTGCGGCGATAGACGATCGCGCGGTCGTTCATCCAGGAGGAGAAGACGGCGCCGGCGGCGCCACGCAGCTGATCCCACGGGCTGTGCGGGAAGACCTTGCCGGTGCGTTCCTTGACGAGGGCCTTGAAGCGCTTGACGAGCTCCTTCTGGTCGTCGGCGGTGAGGGCGGAGTCTTCGATGTCGCCCTTGTACTTCTTGTGCTTGAATTCTTCGATGACGGTCTCGAACGGCTCATGGTCTTCGCCTTCGCGCTTCTGCACGCCGAGGACGACGTCGCCGTACATCTGGATGAAGCGGCGGTAGCAATCCCAGGCGAAGCGGGCGTTGTTGGTGGCCTTCTCGAGGGCGACGACGGATTCGTCGTTGAGGCCGAGGTTGAGGATGGTGTCCATCATGCCCGGCATCGAGTCGCGGGCGCCCGAGCGGACGGCGACGAGGAGCGGCATGCCGGAGGTGGCGCCGAACTTGGTGCCCATGATCTTCTCCATGTTGTGCACGCCGGCTTCCATCTGGGCCTGGAGGTTGGCCGGGTAGGTGCGCTTGTTGGCGTAGTAGTAGGTGCAGACTTCGGTCGTGACGGTGAAGCCGGGAGGCACCGGGAGACCGATGCGGGTCATTTCGGCGAGGTTCGCGCCTTTGCCGCCGAGCAGGGCCTTCATGGAGCCGTTGCCGTCAGCCTTGCCGTCGCCCCAGGTGTAGACGACCTTGGAGGACTTAGCGGATTTGGAGGTATTCTTGGTGTTTTTAGCCATGGGAAAGAGGAGGGGTCGGGTGAAAACGTGAAGGGCAAAAGAAGGGGAATGGGGGGAGGGGTGTCAATGGCGGACGGACCCCCCAGCGGTCAGCGGTTGGCGGTTAGCGGTTGGGGAATTTCAGGTGCCAAGGGGTAGGGCGGGCTCTCCGAGCCCGCCGGGGTGGTAGCGGTTGGGGCTATTCTCGGGTCTCAGGTCTCGGCTGCAGGTGCGGGTGCGGGTTCGGGTACGGGTCTCAGGCCCGGGACCTGACCCTGAACCTGAAAACCCGAACCAGAGACCCGATGGCTGAGACCTGGGACCCGGAAATGCCCTCTCCCGCCACCCGAAACGCCCCCTATACTCAATACTCCATACTCGATACTCCGGCTCTGCCTCCCTTGCCAACTTGTCAACTTGCCAACCGGTCAACTAATGGCGTCGGCGGCTCCAGCGCCCGTGAATCGTCTCTCCTTGCCCTCCCGCCCCCAGCCGCAACAAGGTTGGGCTGACTTCATGAAGCGCCTTTTCGTCGAGAAGAAACCCGATTTCCGGTCCGAAGCCGACCATCTCCTGCACGACCTGCGGGATTCGCTCCGCCTCCCGGGCCTGAAGAGCCTCCGCATCCTCCAGCGTTACGACGTCGAGGGCGCCTCCGAGGCCGCCATCCGCCAGGCGATCCCGACGGTCTTCGCCGAGCCCCCCGTCGACGACGTCTTCGAGGAGTGCTTCCCGCTCGCCGCCCATGAGACGGCCTTCGCGGTCGAGTTCCTCCCGGGCCAGTTCGACCAGCGCGCCGACTCCGCCGCGCAGTGCCTCCAGATCGTCTCCGGCGGCGACCGCCCCGTCGTGGCCGCGGCCCGCACGTTCGTCGTCAGCGGCGCCTCGCCCGAAGAGCTGAAGCGCATCAAGGCCTACCTGATCAATCCGGTCGATTCCCGCGAAGCCGACCTCGCCAAGCCCGCCTCTCTCCGTCGCGCCGCGCCCACGCCGGCCGCCGTCGCCTCGCTCACGGGCTTCCTCACCAAGGACGTCGCCGCGCTCGCCGCCCTCCGCAAGGAACTCGGCCTCGCGATGTCCGACGCCGACCTGCAGTTCTGCCAGGCCCACTTCCGCGACCAAGCCCGCCGCGAGCCGACGATCACCGAGATCAAGCTGCTCGACACGTATTGGTCCGACCACTGCCGCCACACGACCTTCCTCGCCGAACTGAAGTCGGTCGAGTTCGCGGATTCGCCTTTGCTGGCGCCCTTCAAAGCATCGTGGGAACGCTACCAGCAGGTGCGCCTCGGCCTCAACCGCCAGGGCAAGCCGGTCTGCCTGATGGACATCGCGACCATCGCCGGCCGCGAACTCAAGCGCACGGGCAAGCTCGACGACATGGAAGACTCCGAGGAGGTGAACGCCGCCTCGATCGTCGTCCCGGTCGAGATCGACGGACGCGTCCAGGAGTGGCTGGTGATGTTCAAGAACGAGACGCACAACCACCCGACGGAGATCGAGCCCTTCGGCGGCGCGGCCACCTGTCTCGGCGGCGCGATCCGCGACCCTCTTTCCGGCCGCTCCTACGTGTATCAGGCGATGCGCGTGACCGGCGCGGGCAATCCGCTCACGCCTTACGAGCAGACGCTCCCGGGCAAGCTCCCGCAGCGCAAGATCACCACCGGCGCCGCCGCCGGCTACTCCTCTTACGGCAACCAGATCGGCCTCGCGACCGGCCTGGTCTCCGAACACTACCACCCGGGCTACGTGGCCAAGCGCATGGAGATCGGCGCGGTCGTCGCCGCGGGTCCCCGTGACTGCGTGCGCCGCGAGGCTCCCGCTCCGGGCGACGTCATCGTGCTCGTCGGCGGACGCACCGGCCGCGACGGCGTAGGCGGCGCGACGGGTTCCTCCAAGGAACACACCGAGACCGCCCTCCAGAATTCCGCCGAGGTCCAGAAGGGCGACGCCCCGACCGAGCGCAAGCTGCAGCGTCTCTTCCGCGATCCGGCCGTCAGCCGCCTGATCAAGCGCTGCAATGACTTCGGCGCCGGCGGCGTGTCCGTCGCCATCGGCGAGCTCGCTCCTTCGCTCCACGTCCACCTCGACCGCGTGCCGCTCAAGTATGACGGCCTCGACGGTTCCGAGATCGCCCTGTCCGAATCGCAGGAGCGCATGGCCGTCGTCCTCGAGCCCAAGGACGTCGCCGCTTTCCTCGCCGCCTCCCGCCGCGAGAACCTCGAAGCCGTGCAGGTCGCCGACGTCACCGACTCCGGCCGCCTGATCATGGAATGGCGCGGCCAGCGCGTCGTCGACATCGCCCGCGACTTCCTCGACACCAACGGCGTCACGCAGTCCGCATCCGCCAAGGTGCTCGCGCCCGACGCTTCTAAGAATCCTTTCCAGGCCGGCTCCGCGCCGACCGTCGACGACCTCCGTAAGGCGGTCTCCGATCTCCCGAACGCCGCCCAGCGCGGCCTCGTCGAGCGCTTCGACGCCTCGATCGGCGCCAACACGGTGCTCCATCCTTTCGGCGGCGCGACGCAGTCGACCCCGCAGGAAGCCATGGCCGCCAAGCTGCCGGTCCTCGGCGGCGAGACGGACGTCTGCACGATCATGGCCTACGGTTTCAACCCCGTCGTCGCCCAGTGGTCGCCCGGCCACGGCGCGGTCTGCGCGGTGGTGGAATCGCTCGCCCGTCTGACCGCCGCCGGCGGCAACCCGGCCCGCGCGCGCCTGACGCTCCAGGAATATTTCGAAAAGCTCGGCCAGGATTCCTCCCGCTGGGGCAAGCCCCTCGTCGCGCTCCTCGGCGCGCTCGACGCGCAGCTCGAGTTCGGCACGGCCGCCATCGGCGGCAAGGACAGCATGTCGGGTTCGTTCAAGGACCTCGACGTCCCGCCCACGCTCGTCTCGTTCGCCATCGTCCCGGGCAAGGCCAGCCAGGTCGTCTCCGCCGAGTTCAAGCAGGCCGGCTCCACGGTCGTGGTCGTCGACGTGCCCCGCACGTCTGCGCTCCTGCCTGACCTCAAGCTCGCTCGCGAACGCCTCTCCGCCATCCACGCCCTCGTCGTCGCCGGCAAGGTCCGCGCCGCCGCCGCGGTCCGTCAGGGCGGCATCGGCCACGCGCTCGTGCGCATGTCCTTCGGCAACCGCCTCGGCGTGACGCTCGCCGCCGCGCCCGCCGCCGACTTCCTGATTCCTGCCTACGGTTCCGTCGTGCTCGAAGTCGCTTCGGCCGCCGACCTCGGCGCGCTCCCGCACCGCGTGCTCGGCCAGACCAACGCCGAAGCCAAGATCGCCTGGCCGGGCGCGTCCGTCGCCGTCGCCGAGCTCCTCGCCGCGCATGAAGGCGTGCTCGAGTCCGTCTTCCCGACCAAGGCCGGCGAGCCGCAGGGCACGCCCGCCCCGATCAGCTTCACCGTCCGCTCCGGCCTCAAGCCCAAGGCCCGCGTCGCCAAGCCGCGCGTGATCATCCCGGTCTTCCCCGGCAGCAACTGCGAATACGACACCGCCCGCGCGTTCCGTCTCGCCGGCGCCGAGCCCGAGATCCTCGTGCTGCGCAACCTCGACGCCGCCGGCCTCGGCGAATCGCTCAAGGCCCTGGCCGACGCCATCTCCCGCTCGCAGATCCTCATGATCCCCGGCGGCTTCTCCGCCGGCGACGAACCGGACGGCTCCGGCAAGTTCATCGCCGCCGTCATCAAGGCCCCCATCGTGCGTGACGCCGTCATGGAGCTGCTCAAGTCGCGCGACGGCCTCGCCCTCGGCATCTGCAACGGCTTCCAGGCGCTCATCAAGACCGGCCTCGTCCCGTATGGCGAGATCCGCGACGTCGACGCCTCCGCCCCGACCCTCTTCCACAACCGCATCGCCCGCCACATCTCGCGCTACGCCCATACCCGCGTCGCGTCGGTCAAGTCGCCGTGGCTCGCGCGCATGGAAGTCGGCCAGGTGCACACCATCCCGCTCTCGCACGGCGAAGGCCGCTTCACCGCGCCCGCGTCCGTCATCGCCGACCTCGTCAAGAACGGCCAGGTCGCCTTCCAGTATTGCGACGCCGCCGGCGCGCCCTCGAACCGCATCGAGTTCAATCCCAACGGATCGCTCGAAGCCGTCGAAGGCATCACCAGCCCGTGCGGCCGCGTCCTCGGCAAGATGGGCCACTCCGAGCGCACCGGCGCGCACGTCGCCAAGAACATCCCCGGCGACAAGCACCAGCCCCTCTTCCAAGGTGGCGTTGATTACTTCGCGTAAGGGTATTTAAGTGGCCATCTGTATGACATACTTGCTTCGCCGCTGGATTAATACTGTAGTCACTATCGCTGCCTTCTGCACGACCATAGAGACGTTTGCGGGAACGACTCCAGATGAGGTCAAGGCTTTCGAACGGAATAAGGAACAGGCAGAAAAAGGTGACGCGGAGTCTCAGTACTTACTCGGTGTCTGTTTTTACGAAGGCGCCGGCGTGTCTAAGGACTTCGTTCAAGCGGTCTTTTGGTGGCAAAAATCTGCGGAGCAGGGTGATTCTAGAGCCCAATATAACTTAGCCAATAGCTACCGAACTGGAGAAGGCGTAGTAAAAGATCTCCGGCAAGCCTTCGTATGGAATCTTAAGGGTGCCGAGCAGGGCAATGTCTCAGCTCAGATAAATTTGGGATTCCTCTACATTATGGGAGCCGGAGTCATGAAGAACGACGTGCAGGCGTCGTTCTGGTGGAGTAAAGCAGCCGAGCAAGGTAAGGATTCAGCCCAATTTAATCTCGGTAATTGTTACAACAATGGAATAGGTGTCCCAAAGGATCCTGCGAAGGCAATCTTCTGGTGGCGCAAGGCCGCTGAGCAAGGCAACCCAAAGGCTCAATACAACCTGGGAGTTCGTTACTTAAACGGTGAAGTTGTGGCTAAGGATGTTGTAGAGGGATATGCTTATTGGGCCATCGCAGTTACGACTGACGAAGATGTCCGTGAAGAACTCGCGAGTCTGGAGAAGGAATTGACTCCGGCACAGATTGCTGCCGGAAGAAAACGTGCGAATGAGCTTAAGGTAGAGATAGAGGTAAAGATGAGTTCGACTAAATCTAAGTAGAAAGCTTATTAACGCCTGCATGGCTGGGTAGGCGTTGTTTTCGTTACGTCCTCCAGATAAACCCTAGGCTCTCAGCCAACGGGGTCAGGCCGCTACTGGTTCAGCGTGTGACTAAATTTGGCAAGAACACGCGAATTAAGTCACACTCCCAAGAAGGGAGCGGCCGGACCCCGTGCTCGGCCCGACAGGTTGCTTTTGGTAGGTCAGTTGAAGGCTCGATTGTTAAGCTGAAATCAATTTAGCCAAATTAGCCCCGTAAGGGCGGTTCCTTTTAATGATTTAAATTGGGTCAGCCTTGTCCGTCTAGCTGCTTGAAGATCTGCTTGAAGATGAGCGAGGCGACGTTGATGTCCCAGCCGTTGGCGGCTCGCTTGCAGAGCTGGTGGTAACCCTGGCCTGCGAAGTCAATCTCGCCGTCCTTGAATCCCATTAGGCGATAGTGTTCCGTCACCGAGTAGTTCCTGACGACGAGTTCCCCTTTCTTGGGCGGGTGGACAAGTCTCATTTTGTTATGGTGCGGCTCCAGGATGGTGATGCTGATTCCGTCTGAACGAATCTTCCTATTGTAAAGGTCCGCGCAGCAGGGCTCGGTCACGATGAAGTCTAGGCCATAGAGTTCCTTGAGTCGGTCGATTTGCTTCTCGGTCTTGAAAAGGGACGGGTCTGGGTTCTCGTCGAGGAGGTCCTTCAAGAAGACCTGGAGTTTCTTTTTGGCCGGCTTGAGGTCGAAGGTGACCGGGAGGGAGCCATGGTAGGCGTAGATCCATACGCGCTCTCGGTTCTGGGGGATGCCGTAATCCTTCGAGTTCAGAAGTTCCACGACCACGTCGTAGCCCAGGCGCGTGAGTTTCCGGACTATCGTCTCGAGGGTCTTGCCATGTCGGTTTGTCCTCAGACCTTTGACGTTTTCGAGGAGGATGTGTTTGGGTCTCTTGGCCTCGCAGATCCTGATGATGTCATGGAACAGCGTTCCGCGGGTATCGTCTTCTCCTTTGCCCAGGCCGACTTGCGAAAACGGCTGGCAGGGGAAGCCGCCCGTGAATATGTCGAAGTCTGGCAATGCCTTCGGGTCGATGGATGTGATGTCACCGAAGAAGGGCACTCGCTTGTGGTTCTTCTGGTATAGCTCGACTGCGAACTTATCGATTTCCGAGAAACCGACGGTCTGGTGGGCGATCTTGGCTTTTTTTAGTGCGAACGAGGCTCCGCCATAGCCGGCAAATGCTTCAAATAGTCTGAGTTTGGATTGCGCCATTTTTGGTCACCGGAACGAAATCCGGTTTTAAAACTTTTTGAACTTTAGGTGAACTGTCACTTCTAAAGTTAAGGCGAATTGTGGTCTTGGCGTTAAAGACCGCCAAGTCTGGTCGTGAGTGATCTCTCCTCTGCTGTCTCGGGTTTGTAACGAAGTAGGTGAGCTAGGGCGCCCTAGGATTGGTGTATTCTGTGGCGCTAACGAAGTAAGGGGCCATACCTTAGGGTTTTGTGAATGCAGGAGGTGGATATGCACTAGAAAAGCTGCGCGGTGTTGAGATTGGCCGAAGCCGGACGCATGGGCACTTCTCATGGTTCGTAACCGAAGCCACCTAGATGGCCGTCACTTTATTGATATTTATATGTAAATATAAATAAATTGCTACACGCGTGCGGTGTAGGTAATACTTATTGATAACATGGCAATCAACCGACGACGCGCCCCTGATGGCGATATTTCCCGAGAGAAGAAGCTGGGCGGGCACAAGAATGAGTCAGTGTATGCTGCTCTCATCGGAGGCAGTACGATCAGTGGTACCGGGAAGGGGGACGTCAAGGATCGGGCTGGCCTCCTGCATTCCGTCAAGAGCGGCAAGAAATGGCAGATATTCCTCTACCGGTACGACCGAATCGAGAAGTCCAAGTATCTGAGCGAGCTCAGATCTTGTCTGGATGCCTTCACCAAGGATTACGACCGATATGTCGGAGACCGCATCAAGTGCATCGAGTTGAAGGAATTCCTAGTCGAAGAAGAGGGAAGGGAAGCCGTCAGCCGGATGCCGAACGATGTTGTTAAGAAGAAATTGGGACCTAACGAGTACGTGAAGGCGAAGGAACGACTGGCAGAGGCGACCCAGCGCGTC
>Ga0214163_1001213_pt1 | contig 11360 bp, 5 predicted proteins | sample LakMenepilimnion_2_FD_153001 | JGI IMG/M metagenome (GOLD analysis project Ga0214163, IMG submission 153001) | Freshwater microbial communities from Lake Mendota, WI - Practice 15JUN2010 epilimnion v4 | ecosystem: Environmental > Aquatic > Freshwater > Lake > Epilimnion/Euphotic zone | place... | reverse complement strand
AGTTCAAAAGACTCGATCGCATCGCTTACTCGCACGATCAATGCGATGAGTCAACAGTTAGAAAAGGCACAAGGAGAGATCGCTAAGGCCGAGCGCGCACGCTTGATCAATGTCTTGGCTAGCGGCATGGCACATCAACTTCGCAATAGCCTCGCAGGTGCATTGCTCTTATTGCAAACCATGTTGAAACGGCTTACGAACCCTCCCGATGAAATTCCATTCGCGATCCAGCAAATTCAACTTGCTGAAGAGTCCATCCGTCGGCTGCTTACGATAAGCCGCCCGGGTCGGCATGTGGAGGACCAACCGATGAGCATCGCTGAAATTCATCGCCAGCTTGAATGCTACATTCAATCAATCGTCTCCCACCATCAACTTCAGTGGCGTATTCGGTGCGACTCGGAAGATCCAACTATCGAACTTGCCAGAATCGTTTCGGCTGGCAGTTCCGTGGTAAGCTCTCTGCTGAATCTTGCGATGAACGCCATCGAAGCGCACCTCGAGACTGCTCAAGGAGCGGAGACTGGCACTACAGCGATATCAGGGATCGTCGAGTGTGTTTACCGATTCGATCCCACGGACGAAATGCACCACTGGATCCTTCGCGATAATGGGCCAGGTCCCGATCCAGCAATTGCAAATCAAATGTTCGACCCTTTTGTTACCGGGAAACGAGAAGGCGTCGGACTTGGATTGCCCACCGCAAGCATGCTTGCAAAACAGCTTGGCGGGGATCTTCAATGGAGACGAAAGGATGGCTGGACAGAGTTTGAGTGGACAATTTCCGCACGCACAATGGGCAAAATTAGTCCACCACAAGAATGAGCTTCGTCGAGCAGATTGCGTAATAGCGATAGACGTTCGGTAAGCAAGCTGGACAATAGACGAACATATTAATCAATACGTTCCGATGCAGTTTTCATAACAAGGTACAGCCTAATGAGCACCATTTGGATTGTCGACGATGAACCTGCGATTTGTTGGGCGTTGCGATCAAACCTTGAAGAGAACCACCATCAAGTGGAAGTTTTCTCAGCGGCCGAACCGGTTATTAAAGCATTGAAGAAACACGTACCGGATCTGATGCTGCTCGATATTCGGCTCCCGGGGCTAAGCGGCCTGGAGCTTCTTGAACGGGTCAAGAAAGATCATCCTGATCTCCCGATTATCTTGATGACAGCTTTTGGGGATTTGAAGACGGCAGTCCAAGCCGTTCAAGGATCCGCATTTGAATATTTGACCAAGCCTTTTGACTTAGAAGTTGCACTGCAATCGGTGCAACGCGCGTTGGCCCTTCGGCACCTTCATCCTGCCGCTATCCCCAACGGTGACACAAATTCGTCTCGCGAAGCAGGATCTACTGGTGATGGTAAGGGATCGAAGTCTCATGCAGCAGAGCTACCCGAAGCCGAAACGATCCTTGGTAAGTCGCCGGCGATGCAAGCTGTGTACAAACAAATTGCGATGGCCGCTTCGATCGACTCCATCGTCTTGATCGAAGGTGAAGAAGGGACCGGTAAGAACCTCGTTGCAGATCGCATCCATAAGTTCAGCCAAAGACGCGATAAGCCTCTACTGATGATCAGCGCGATTCCCGGAAAAGACATCGAGTTCGAATCCGAACTTTTTGGTTCCGGCCGAAGTGAAAGCGATGCACTGCAACCGTTGCGAACCGGTCTGCTTGAGCTCGCCGATGAAGGTACCGTACTTATCGACGAAGTGGGTGCTATATCGTTGACGAATCAATTGCGACTGATCCGAGCGATCGAAAGCCAATCCTTCTGCCGCATCGGCGATACCGAGCCCAAAAAACTTCGGTGCAGACTGCTGTTCACATCGAGTCATAGCGTCAAGAAACTTCTTGCCGAAGGTGAACTTGATCGGCGTCTAGCTTCGCAGCTTGAAGTCTTTCGCGTGGAGTTGCCACCGCTGCGCGAGCGACGCGACGACATACCGTCCATGGTACATATCTTCCTTAATTCGAAGTCTTTACCTGCCGGAGTACGGATAACGAAACAAGCTCTCGAAGAGCTCAAGAAGAGAAACTGGCCGGGGAATATTCGCGAGTTGCGCCATACAATCGAGAAGGCTGCCGTACGATCCTCCGGTGGGATGATCCATCTCGAAGACCTTCCTATCGAATCATCACTCTCGAATCATCCTTCGAACCAACCCGAATCCCAATTGCAGCTTGAGCGGGCCGCAAACGCTTGGACGACCGAATACCTTGCGTCCAAATCGACAACCGATTCTACCGAAGCGGGTTCGAATTCTGGCCAAGAAGAAGGGCTGCCGGGAATGCTCTACGATGAGTTCCTCGGCGTGGTCGAACCAGCGTTGCTCAAGACGGTCTTAGATCATCTACAAGGTAACCGAGCGGCAGCGGCAAGCATGCTAGGATTGCACCGATCAACGCTGCGTCAAAAAATGAGACGTTACCGGCTCGACGGTGACAAGTGATCGTTCCATAACATAACTTCGGTCACACCACTCTTCGCTGGCAGTTTGTGTTTGAAGAGGATTCGAACTTTGCTGCTGGAGACGGGTTTGAATCGAACTTCGTTCCATTGGCTTCCGGCAGGTTTTTCCGGCCGATACCTGGCTTCTTCTGCTCGCTCCCATTTCTCGTCGCTCCAATACTCAACTGCGTACGATTCCGGAGCTTGTACCCCCCCTCGATCGTCGTAAATCGCTAATTCGATTCGGTTGAATGAAGTAGCTTTTCCTAGATCGAGTTCCAACCAATCCTCCTCGCGTGTGGACTCGTAACTCGTCCAACGATTCACCGGGTTCGGATTGAAGACCGTTTTTCCGTCGTTGGACTTCTCTGGGGTTCCACCGAATCGATCGCTGTGGGAAGCAGTCGCTTTCGGAAACTCCGCACCGCTTGGACGGTATGCGAGGTTACCGGTCGGTGGTGGTGCGACTTCATAAGGCACCGATGCTTTTCCCCATCCTTCGATTTCGGTGATCCCAACACGCATGCCCGACTGCGGCTTGAGTTGTATGCGGATTCTTTCGATCGGTATGCCCGATAGCTCGCCCGATACTCCGCCCGTGAAATTGAATCGCGTTGGACTATGCCCACGCACTTGGCTTTGCTCCATCGCAATGGGCTTTCCCCATTGACCGCTGGACATCGTTGTCAGAGTGATCGCTTGTGGCAAGGCTACCGAATTAGGTTTCGCCGTTTCCTTGTTGAGCGATTGCGTATCATCTAGCAATAGGACTTGTAAGCTCTCCAAAGTGCGAGGTGTTCCTAGTTCGATATCGATCTGCACTTCATCGCTCGAAGCGCTTTCCCAGCGATTGGGTGGATGTTGTAGATACCAGTAATTCCCATCGTGAAGTTTGGCGATAGACGTCCCGTTCATGGTGCTTGAAGCTGTTATCCTAGGAAAATACAACCCGTCGTTACCGACAAGATGATTGACCATTCTTGTAGCTTTATCGCTCGACTCCTTCGATGCCGCCTCAGCTACACGAGCCGCTGATTCGATTCGCGTCGGGAATTCAACAACGATTGGTTCCAGCGCCTTCGATTCTTTAGCTAGTTTCCCATCGATGTAAATTCGAAGCCCTTGGCCTTTACCATAGTGCGACCCCGTTCGATCCCAAGCAACGCTTACCTCGTGACCTTGGATCATTAATCCATCGAGCGCGAAGTAATCCCATGAACTCGGAGCAAGGGGCCGAATCTCGATGGCGTTCTTCGTTTTGCTGTTTGCAGTGGTGGGTTGGATTCCTATGAGTCCGGTAATGACTAAGTCACAGAAACCGGAATGGAAATAATGCTCACTGTGGTTGTATCCATCGTGTCCTTCGAAGGACCCCGTATCGGGATGGAGGGCTTCGGCCAGATACGGTCGTCCTTCCTTGCGATGTGACTTGGCGTAAATATGAAGCAATTCAACGTAGTCTTCTGGGGTCACCCAAGGGGTTTTCCGGGACTGAAGCAAGTTCGCAAGGGCCTTGAGGGTCTGTGTGGTGGCATAGGGCCATGATTGACCAGACCACCAGCAGCAACTTTTTTGCAGAAGGAACATCGGGTCGTTGCGTTCAACGGTGCTTGGCCCGTAATCAGCGTAGAAACCGTCGCGATCCATGAGCTTCGCCCAAGCGACATCGTAGGCGCTGATGTCGAGGTTTTCGGACTCGCTTGCATTGGAGGGTTCAAGCATACCGAACTGCCAGGGGACGTAACCGATCAATTCGCGGCCATGGGAATCACCCGCAAATCGACCTTCTTCGTACACCAGCGTTCCAGCGGAGATGTTGTAACCGTCGCGGTTCTCATCATTTTTAAACATCGGAAAAAAGAATTTCCGATTCGGATCCCACAGCTTCTCCATCGTTGTCTTTCGCAACCCATCAGCAAAAGATTCGTACTTCTGAGCCGTATCGAGTTGTCCTAGGCGCCGAGCCATGTGAGCGATGGCCTTGGCATCCGCCCACATGTAAGCATTGAAGCTTGGGCGATAGCTCGGTGCACCTCGCAAGATATCTTGCGTTTGCCGACTAGCGATATTGAACTCCATTCCATCGTCGTGTCCCGTTTGCCAGAACAAACCGACGGCAGGATCATAATGCCGGCGTTTCCATCCTTCGTAGTTCTCGATGAGTTTAGGTAACAAGCGTTCGATGAGTTTCGGATCTGGGTGGATCGCATCGAGAGCCAATACGCTGTCGGCTAACCAAGTCGAGTAGTTGCGAGGCTGAGCACCTGGCGTTTCCAGCCAATACGTGGCGTAGTCCGCTGCGATACGGTTTTTGCGCAACCACCTTACTTCGTACAACTGATGGCCAGCAGGGCAACTGATCGCACCATAGGCACCGGACCAGAACGGTCGATCGATGAATTCCGTGAACAAATATCCTGTATCGGGATTTCCGTACGTAAGATGTTTTGTGATGAGTTCCCAACGATAGTAATAGGTCGTAAGTATCTCAGGATCCGGACAATCGAAGAATGGGATATTCTCAACGTACCAATCCCAATCTTGATTATCGAAATACGTTTGCTCGCGAATGGTTTTCTCGCGATCGATTGTTTGTGCCTGCGAAGTTCGCAAATGCGACGCGCTGAACAAACATACTATGGCAACCGCGATGACTTGTTGCATGCCTTGAGACACGCGTGCACTTACGATCGAACGGATATTTCTTATCGAGGCGATGTTCATTGAGCTCTATTCTTCGGTTTTCAGTTCTACGTTGGATTTGGTCCGTAAGGAGTCGCGATCAATTTTGGTTCATCGGGAGTTTTAATGGACGGAATTGATTCGTGTCGGTTTGGCAGGGCGGAGTTCTTTCAACCAAACCGTAGTCGTGCTCGTAATCGAAAACGGCCTGTAGTGGTGTTATGTTTGTTCAACACACGCCCCACTTCTGAATGCAACTGAGCTGTTCCCGTAATCCCCGTACGAGTACGAGTACGAGTACGAGTACGAGTACGAGCACGAGCACGAGCACGAAAGTTGGCCACCATCGCAATCATATTGGCCACAATCTTTCTTATTAGCCAGTTTTCTTAATGACCGGTAACTTCAGGCACCTTCGTTGTCTCATCCTTTGGAAACGCTTTCATTTGACGTGAGCCAGCGATAAGGAAATAGAAAACGGGGGTTAGGAAGATACCGAAGAAGGTCACGCCGAGCATTCCGGAGAATACGGCGATGCCAAGGGTCTTGCGCATCTCCGATCCTGCACCGCTTGCGAGTACCAGCGGGATAACGCCGAGGATAAACGCAAAGGAGGTCATCATGATGGGACGAAGCCGCATGCGGCAGGCTTCGACCACAGCTTCGCGACCCGTCTTACCTGACTCCTGCAATTGCTTGGCAAACTCAACGATCAGAATCGCGTTCTTGCTCGCCAAACCTACCAGCACGACGAAACCGATTTGAACGAAGATATTGATATCGAGTCCGACCATCGCAACCCCTGCTACGGAGCAAAGCAAACACATCGGTACTACCAAGATCACGGACAAGGGAAGAATGGTGCTTTCATATTGAGCTGCTAGCACTAAGAACACCAAGACTACCGCCATACCGAAGACCAACAGAGCCGTGTTGCCTGCTTGCAATTGCAGATAGGTCAATTCAGTCCATTCCGGTTTTATACCGTCGGGTAATTTCTGATCGAGAATACGTTGAACGCTGTTCACCATGTCGCCGGAACTTAAGCCCGGGACTGTAGCTCCGTTGATCGATGCGGCGACATCCCCGTTGTAGCGAGTGACCATCGCGGGTCCGAGTGTTTCGCGGATATTTGCAAAGGTCGCAAGAGGAACCATCTGTCGCAGCAACGTTCTTACTTTGAATTGTCCGACTTGTTCGGGTGTTCGGCGGTATTGCGGATCAGCTTGCACGTTGACTTGCCAAGTTCTTCCGAACTGATTGAAGTCGTTCGCGTAAGCACCCCCGAGTTGGACTTGGAGTGTATTGAAGACATCTTGTAATGGTACGCCGAGCGTTTTGACTTTTTCGCGATCGATATCGACATACATCTGCGGAGTGTTCGATCGGAAGCCGTTGATCATCGCGAGGATTCCCGGCTCGCTTGATCCTGCGACTGACACATCGTCAGCTACCGATTGAAGGTTAGCTAACCCGAGGTTACCAATGTCGCGCAGCATCAGTTTGAAACCACCTGCGCTACCGATACCATCGACAGGAGGTGGTCCGAAGACCGAGACGATTCCTTCGTCGACCCCTTGGGCTCCGAGCTTACGGATTTTCCCTGCGATGACTTGGGCTTTCTTCTCCGCTTCTTCTCGATGATGGAACGGTTCCAGGATTACGAACATGCTACCGAAGTTCGAGCCGACCGCATTTTGAACGAACGATTGTCCGGTTACGCCCATGGTATGGTCGACACCTGGGATTTCGCCGCAGAGCTTTTCAAATTGATCCATGACTTCTCGGCATCTTTCAAGCGAGGCCGAGTCGGGCAACCGGACGTCAACCAGCAGATAGCCTTTGTCTTGAGGCGGGATAAACCCAGTTGGAGTGCGGGTCATCCCATAATAAGTCGCAGCGAGGAGTCCGACGTAGAGGAGCATAACCAAGGCTCGACCGGTGATGAGTCGCGAGACACTGCCGGCGTAGAGATTAGAAGTCCAAGAGAAGAACTTGTTGAATCCTCGAAAGAACCAGCCGAGCAGCGCGTTGAGCACTTTGGATAGCGGGTCGGTTTGTTGAGCTTTGGGTTTCAGTAGAACCGCGCAAAGAGCGGGGCTGAGGGTCAGCGAGTTCACTGCGGAGAAGAACGTCGAGACGGCGATGGTAACAGCGAATTGCCGGAAGAATTGACCGGTGATTCCCGAGATAAAGATACAAGGGATAAACACGCACATGAGCACGAGGGAGATCGCGATGATTGGCCCGGAGACTTCGGACATCGCTTTAACGGACGCGTCGCGGGGACTCATGCCGTGTTCCAAATGATGCTCGACAGCTTCTACCACCACGATAGCATCGTCGACGACGATACCGATAGCGAGGACGAGTCCGAAGAGAGAAAGGTTATTCAAGCTATATCCGATACCGTGCATTACAGCGAACGTACCGATAATAGCGACCGGAACAGCGATCAGTGGAATGACGCTAGCGCGCCACGATTGAAGGAACGCAAGTACCACAATAGCGACAAGCAGGATCGCGTCGCGCAATGCTTTGAAAACTTCCATGATCGACTCGGAGATAAACGGAGTCGTGTCATAAACTATCTTGTAATCGACACCTTGAGGGAAGTTCCCTTTGAGGCGTTCCATCTCAGCGCGGATCCGTTTGGCGGTATCGATCGCGTTGGAGCCTGGTTGCTGATAGATCGCCATCCCGATCGATGGTTGACCGTCGAGTGTACAAGATGTGTCTTGGTTTTTCGCACCGAGTTCGATGCCACCATAGGTACGGTTGTTGGAGAGTGTTCTAGAATCGGAGATCACATCGCGCAAATAAACCGGGGTACCCGATAGACTTGTGCCGACAACGATACCTCGGAATTCTTCAGGCTGAATTAATCGACCTTTGGTCGAGAGTGTGTACTGAAAAGCTTGGCCAGGCAGCATTGGCTCGCGTCCGAGAGCACCAGCCGCGACTTGGACATTCTGTTCGCGGAGAGCTTGCATGACATCGCTGGTGGTAATCCCGAGTGTTGCCATGCGGGTGGGATCAAGCCACACGCGCATCGAGTAGTCGAGCTGGCCTAGAAAACTGATATCGCCCACGCCTGGGATGCGAACAAGTTCATTGCGAAGTTGGATAAAAGCGTAGTTGCTCAAGTACAGTTGGTTTCGCGATTGGTCAGGGGAGACGAGGTTAACCACAAGCAAAATGCTTGGCGAACGCTTCTTCACCGAAACGCCAGTTTGTTTGACTTCGCTCGGCAGGGTAGGGGTCGCAAGATTCACGCGGTTTTGCACGAGGACTTGCGCCATGTCCAAGTCGGTTCCGACTTCGAAGGTTACCGCGATGCTGCAACCGCCGTCGTTGGTACATTGGGTCGACATGTAGAGCATTTTCTCGACGCCAAGAATTTGCTGTTCGATCGGTGCTGCGACCGTTTCGGAAACGACCTGAGCACTTGCTCCGGGATACAAGCACGAGACTTGGATTGTCGGAGGGGTGATATCCGGATATTGGGCGATAGGTAGTTGCCAGACGAACACAGCGCCGGCGAGGGTGATGAGGATAGAGATAACAGCGGCGAAGATCGGTCGATCGATAAAGAAGCGCGAAAGCATTGTTAAGCACCTACTTTCGATTCGCCAGCAGCGGAAGCTTCATTCGACTTACTTGGCTCGACCGGGGCTTGTGGTGCCGCAGGTTGATGCCCCATAGGATGATGTTCCGTGCGTTCGATTTCGAGGATAGCACCTGGGCGGACGCGTTGAAGTCCACGGTAGATGATTTCTTCGCCGCTTTGTAGACCTTTGGTGATAACTCGTTGATCGCCGACGAGTCGACCTAGTTCGACCGTCCGACGAGCCGGTTTTTTATCTGCTCCTACGACGATGACGTAGCGGGTGTCTTGATCGACTCCGATGGACTGTTCGGGGACGACCACGGCTTGATAGGGTTGAGAGACGGGAACCCGAGCGCGGACGAACATGCCGGACTTGAGCAAGTTATCTTGGTTATTGAAGATCGCGCGGAGTTTGATCGAACCGGTTTTCTCGTCGATTCGATTTTGAATGAAATCCAATTTGCCTTGGTGAGGAAAATCCTTTTCGTCGGCGAGTTGGATAGCGCAAGGAATAGAGAGATCTTTGAGTTGTTTGTTTTGTTGGGCGGGGTCGTTAATTTCGTTGGCTTCTTTGCGTTCCATGCGTTGATATCGGAGAACAGATTGTTCATCGACATCGAAGTAAACGAACATCGGATCGTTTTTCACGATCGTGGTTAGCAGGGTACCGGTTCCGAGTCCACCGGTGACGATATTGCCTGGGGTGACCAGAGCGCGATCGATACGACCTGCGATCGGGCTGCGGACTTCGGTGTACTTCAAGTCGAGTGCGGAGATTTGGGTGTCGGCTTCTGCCGCGACTTGTTGCGCTTGGGCTTCGGTCAATGCAGCGACGTTCTCTTCGTATTCTTCTTGGGAGATCGCTTGAACGTCGATCAAGGACTTGGCGCGAGCAAGTTTGCTTTTTGCTAGTCCCACGCGAGCTTTCATCAAATCGATTTTAGCAAGTGCTTGCTGATTGACTGCTTGGTAGACGTCGGGTTCGATTTTAAAGAGAAGTTCATCTTCGCTAACGGTTTCACCGTCGGCGAAAAGGATTTCTTTGATGTATCCCGTGACGCGAGCGCGGACTTCAACCGTTTCGGAGGCATTTGTTCTGCCGACGAATTCGTCATAGTCGGTCACTTCTTGGGATTGAGCCAAGACGGTAGCGACTTTCATCGGTAGTTGGGGGGGCAATTGGGGTGGTTTCGCGCACCCGACCAAGACGAGTAGCCCAGAGCTGAGCAAGCCCGATTGGCGAGCGCAGAGTCGCAAGATATTCATAGTATTTTTGTCAATTAAGGGTGTTCATCGCCGGAGAGCGAAAGGACATGTAGTATAGCTTGCGCGGGGAGCTACCCCAAGTCCCACAGCGAGAGGGTCGATTTGCGAAAACGACCTTATTTTCGTTGACGTTTGCGCATGAAATACCCTCCAAGGCCAAGACTAGCAGCGATGCTCATCATGCTTGGCTCGGGAATGGGTCCGAGCCTTACCACACGGAAACCGATGTTATCGGCAGAACTTGTCATGCTGGCCGATCGGCGGTTAGTCGATGAAAGCTTATCAAGGGAGTCAGACCAAGCACCTCCTCGCAGGCCGCGTGTTGCAAAGGTGCTCGTTGTGGTTTGGTCAAAAGGACTTTCTTCCCATTCGTCGACGTTCCCTCCCATAGCAATGAGTTTGTTTCCATTTTCACCACCTGCTAGATGCACATCGGCGGGGCCTTGGTCGATTGCCTGGTCATAAACCGCTGTGAAACGAACTCTTCCGGACGCAACCGCTGTTGGTGGAACATTGCCGCGTTCAGAAGGATAATCCTGATAGCGAAAAGAAGCTTCTTCCAAAAAGGCGGCTTGGTACCATTCGTCGGCGGATGGTAGTGCGAAGAGCGTACGTTTGCTTCGCAATGGATTATTCGGATCGTAGTCTAGGATATCTGAGGGAGTCCAGAGAACTGGGCGATCGGTCATGGAGTTGTTTAGTTTATAGGCTCTTGGGGTACCTGAAGCGATATTTAGCCAATTGACGAAGTGAGCAGCTTCTATCCATGTCACGTTGGTGGCAGGTTTTTGTGGGCCCCGTGTATCTTTGGTGATAACTTGGTTTCGTGAAATGCCGTACTGTCCGTTGTATTTATCGATCATTATTTCGCTTATCTCGTAGATCGAAGTTGCGTATTGGTAAGGCACACCGCCGGCAGGGTTAGGTGTGCCATTTGTATCGCGTGGCGGACTGGTTAACCCTTGAAAGAATTTCATTGAGAATCGGTTTGCACCGGTTCCGAAGGTTTCCGTTACGAATTGTCCGAAGATAATTCCAGCGTGGGACATCTGGCTGAAACTGGCGATCGCGACAAGGCTCATCAAAAGGACACGCAGACCGGAGAGAAAACGGGTTAGTGCCATTATCGAGATCTTTTTGTTGGGCGTGAAGGTCTCTGGCCACATTGAAGCCAGCAATGAGTATCCACTAATTCCACTATCGGAGTTGTTAGACGGTTAAGCAAGGCGAGAACGGGTTTAAAACCGACCCTTTAAAGATTTCGGGGGTTAGTAACAACCAAGGCGTTGCCCTGGGCTTTCTCATCTTGCCCCTTTGGGGCATAAACATCCCCGGACTTGTGC
>Ga0214163_1001212_pt1 | contig 11362 bp, 10 predicted proteins | sample LakMenepilimnion_2_FD_153001 | JGI IMG/M metagenome (GOLD analysis project Ga0214163, IMG submission 153001) | Freshwater microbial communities from Lake Mendota, WI - Practice 15JUN2010 epilimnion v4 | ecosystem: Environmental > Aquatic > Freshwater > Lake > Epilimnion/Euphotic zone | place... | reverse complement strand
AGCTTGGGCATGCGCCGATCCTGGAATTCAATATGACGACACAATCAACGATTGGCACACTAACCCAGAGACAGGTCGCATTAATGCGTCAAATCCTTGCTCTGAGTACATGTCACTAGATAATTCATCATGTAACTTGGCTTCAATTAACTTAATGAAGTTCCTAAAATCTGATGGATCATTTGATTCAAAGACATTTGGAAAAGCAGCAGAGTTGATCATCACTTCAATGGATATTTCAATCTGCTTCGCAGACTTCCCAACTGAAGCAGTAGGTGACACAACAAAGGCATACCGTCAGCTCGGAATTGGTTATGCAAACCTTGGTGCACTCCTTATGGCATCTGGTCTTGCATACGATTCAGAGGGTGGACGCGCATTAGCCGGAGCCATCACTTCATTGATGACTGGAATTACATACAAGCGTTCAGCAGAGTTAGCTGGAATCGTTGGACCATATGCAGGCTTTGCACAAAATGCTAAGCCACATGCACGCGTTATGCGCAAGCATGCTGCAGCTTCATCATCTGCTAAATCAGAGACAACTCTTGATCGCGATGTATGGACAGAGGCGAATAAAGCATGGGATTCATGTCTTGCAATTGGCGATAAGAATGGATGGCGCAATGCGCAGATCTCAGTTCTTGCACCAACTGGAACAATCGGCTTGATGATGGATTGCGATACAACTGGTATCGAACCTGACTTCTCACTTGTTAAATTCAAGAAGCTTGTCGGTGGCGGTTCAATGCAGATTGTGAACCAGACAGTTCCTGCAGCACTTCGCAAACTTGGATACACAGAAGAGACAATCGAAGCAATTGTTGAATTCATTGCAAACAATGGCCATGTCATTGATGCTCCAGGATTAAAGACTGAGCACTACGACGTATTTGATTGCGCACTTGGACAACGTTCAATTGCTCCAATGGGTCACGTCCGCATGATGGCTGCATGCCAGCCATTCCTTTCAGGTGCAATTTCAAAGACAGTTAACCTTCCAGAAGAGGCAACTGTTGAAGAAGTTGAAGAGGTTTACTTTGAAGCATGGAAGATGGGCGTAAAGGCTCTAGCTGTCTATCGCGACAACTGCAAAGTTGGACAACCGCTTTCAGATGGCAAGGCAAAGAAGAAGGATGTTGCAGTAGAAGAAGCTGTAGTAACCCCAATTCGCAAGCGCCTTCCTAAGTCACGTCCTGCAACTACAACATCATTTTCCGTTGGTGGGGCAGAGGGTTACATGACCGCTGGTGCATATGCCGATGGCGCACTTGGTGAGGTCTTCTTAAAACTAGGTAAGCAAGGATCAACGTTAGCCGGTGTAATGGATGCATTCTCAATTGCAGTTTCGATCGGACTTCAGTACGGAGTTCCACTAGAGACATTTGTTGAGAAGTTCACAAACTTGCGCTTTGAGCCAGCAGGTATGACAGATGATGCAGATATCCGTATGGCACAGTCCATGATGGATTACATCTTCCGTCGCCTTGCACTTGATTACCTTCCATTCGAACAACGTTCAGCAATGGGTCTTTACACATCAGTAGAGCGCGCAGCAGCACTTGATAACGGTGGCGAGTACGCACCAGTAGCTAACGTTGAAACACCACAAGCCCCAAAAGCAGTAGCAGTCCAGGCGGCTGCGGTTGTGGCGGCTCCTGCGGTTGTAAAAAGTGATGTAAAGATTGAAGCAAAACCAGTTGCTCAAACAATTGGCTCTTCATCTGATCTTCTAGAGTCAATGGGAATCAAATCTGATGCACCGCTATGTATGACATGCGGCGTGAAGATGAGAATGTCAGGTGCATGCTTTGTATGCGAAGGATGTGGCAACACTTCTGGTTGCAGCTAAAACTTAACCAACCCCGTTAAAAACCCCGCTGGTCACGGTAAAGAACGTGATTAGCGGGGTTTTTCATGTTCGCAGCACCCGTCAATCGCGAGTAGAATAAGCACGTTGTTTCCGGGGTCGATGTAATTTCGAACCGGCGGTTATAGTCCGCGACCCGATGGCCTCCAGTTATCGGTTGACTCAGTGAAATTCTGAGACCGACGGTTAAAGTCCGGATGAGAGGAAACCAACAAAAGGTAGGTTCGCACCTGCCTTATTTGTGTTTGCACGCGCGCAATTTTTATTGCACCTGCCTACACGCAACCCCCGGAAACTCGTTACACAGAGTTAGGGGACAGATAATGGATTACACAGTTGCGATGCAACGTGCAATTGCGCTGTCCCAAAAAGGTTTAGGCAAAACATCTCCCAATCCAATAGTGGGCGCAGTAATAATCAATTCTGACGGCCAAATAATTGCCGAAGGTTTTCATGATCGAATGAGATCACCTGATCATGCAGAAGTGGTGGCCTTAAACGCCGCGGGCGTGAAGGCAAAAGGCGCAACGATGGTTGTCACTTTAGAGCCATGTAATCACACAGGTGCAACAGGTCCTTGTTCCAAGGCAATAGCAGATGCCGGAATTTCAAAAGTTGTTTACGCCGTCAATGATCCCAATAAAAAAGCCGCAGGGGGAGCGCAGGCATTACGCGATCAGGGTGTGCAGGTTGAAAGTGGTGTTTTAGAAAGTGATGCCGCCTATGCAAATAGAGCGTGGCTAACAAAGATAGAAAAGAGCAGACCTTTTTTCACGTGGAAAGTTGCAACAACTCTTGATGGAAAGATCGCCGCAGTTGATGGAACGTCACAGTGGATCTCAAATGAAAAGTCCCGAAATGATGTGCAAATTCTTCGCAGGCAGTCAGATGCCATTTTGGTTGGTACCAATACCGTCATAACAGATGACCCACATTTAATTCCACGGGGAGATTTCCTAGGGTTTACAGCCAATCCACTGCGAGTTGTCTGTGGTGAACAAGTGATACCAATTTCGTCGAAGATCTTTGATAACGCTGCTCCAACCCTTTTGGTTAAATCAAAAGATCTAGCTATTTTGGTTGCAGAGCTGAATAAAACTGGCGTCAATCAAGTTTTAGTCGAGGCAGGGCCAACACTTGCAACTGCCATGCTAAAGCAAGGTTTATTAGATGAGTTGGTCATATATCAAGCCCCATCGATTTTGGGCCAAGGAAAATCCTTTGTCACAGACTTTGGTGCAACCACCATTAATGAATTGTTAGTCCTAGATCACATTGCCTCTGAAGTTTTAGATGGCGATGTTAAATCTACATACGCACTAGGAAAGGCAAAGTAGATGTTTACAGGGTTAATCGCCGAACTAGGAAAAGTTGTAGAAATTGAGCGCGGAAATCAGTCAGCGATTCTTACTATTCAGGCCCCGCTGCTAATTTCACAGATCAAAGTTGGGGATTCGGTAAGTGTTAATGGTGTCTGCCTAACTGCCACATCTGTGAAAGAGAGTTCATTTTGCGCCGATGTAATGATTCAGACTTTAAAAATCACCAGTCTTTCAACTATCGGAATTGGTTCTCCAGTTAATTTAGAGCTTGCAGCTTCGATAGATGCCCGAATGGGTGGGCACATTGTCCAAGGACACGTTGATGGAGTTGCCACAGTTGTCGGGCTTGCACCTGGAGAAAAATGGGCACGCTTTGATTTCACCATTCCAAAGGATTTAGGCAAATACATTGTTAATCAAGGCTCCATCGCACTAGATGGCATTTCGCTAACTGTCGGAGAGATCAACGATGACAACAATCAAGTTACCGTGTGGTTAATCCCGGAAACGCTAGAGAGAACAAATCTTTCTTCCAAAAAAGCTGGCGATCTTGTCAATGTTGAAGTTGATGTTTTGGCTAAATACGTAGAGCGGTTGATCAGTAAGGGAGTGAAAAAATGAGTAACTTCCAGGATGCCTTAGCCGCTTTCAAACGTGGAGAGATGATCATTGTGGTTGACGATGAAAACCGCGAAAATGAAGGTGACTTAATGATGCTGGCTCAAGCTGCCACCGCAAAAACCGTTGGATTTATGGTTCGCCACACGACTGGAATTTTATGTGTTGCGATGCAAGAAAAGCGTGCCCGCAAACTTCGATTGCCTTTGATGGTTGAAGAAAATCAAGACTCAAAGAAAACCGCTTTTACAGTAAGTGTTGATGTGAAGAAAGATATTTCAACTGGGGTCAGTGCTAAAGAGCGCGCAAACACTGTAGTTGCATTAGCCTCACAAGAATCTCTAGCAAGTGATTTCATTAGACCTGGCCATGTATTTCCTCTGATAGCAGTTGAAGGTGGATTAAAGGTTCGCAGGGGTCACACAGAGGCAGGAATTGCGTTGGCTCAACTTGCTGGAGCCGAACCATTATGTTTGCTTTCTGAAATAGTTAATGAAGATGGCTCAATGGCCCGGGGTCAATCTCTTAAAGATTTTGCAGCCACCCATGGTCTTTTAACGATTTCTATTGAAGAGCTATCCCAGCAAGTTATTCCAGATGATGAGCAAGATTTGTGGGATTCAGAGAGATTAACTTTTGACTGGGCGCAGCTTCCATTGCGCAATCAGTCATGGCAGGTAGCAACATTTCCAACGTTGAATCAGCGCGAACATGCAGTCATAAAGTTTGGAACATCGGGCACAAATCCTTTGGTTCGCATCCATAGCGAGTGCTTCACAGGTGATGTTTTGCACTCTCAAAGATGTGATTGCGGTGATCAGTTGGAGCTTTCAATCTCTCTAATTGAAGCAAGTGGCTATGGCTACATTATTTATTTGCGCAATCACGAGGGGCGCGGGATTGGCTTGAGTGAGAAAATTAGGGCATATCAATTACAGGATCAAGGTATGGATACAGTCGAGGCAAATATCGCTTTAGGCCACCAAGTTGATGCACGAAAATGGAACGATGCAGTAGCAATCGTTAAAAAACTTGGATTGAAAACCCTCACTCTTTTAACCAATAATCCAGATAAAGTCGCAGCAATTAGAGATGCTGGTATTACCTGTACGCAGCAGCCAATATTGGTAGCTGTTAATGAGTTTAATGAAAAATACGTAGCAACTAAAGAGAACAAATTAGGTCACAACCGGGGGAGTAAATAAATGTCAGGCAGTTCACCACAGGTCACAGTGAGATCTCTAGCCGATGCCAAAGTTGCGATCATCTCTTCATCGTGGCATTTAGAACTTTGCAATGATTTAGTCGCAGGCGCACAAAGAGGTTTAGCGCAGGCATCAATTACTCAAATTGAAACGATCTATGTTCCAGGATCATTTGAGATTCCACTTGCATCTCAGCTTGCATTTGAAAAAGGCTTTGACGCAGTTGTTGCTGTGGGGCTTGTTTTAAAAGGTGAAACTCCGCACTTTGATTATGTATGTCAGGGAGTCACTCAGGGCATTATTGATGTTTCACTTAAGTTCTCAAAGCCGATTGGATTTGGTGTTCTTATGTGTAATGACATGGAGCAAGCGATCGCACGATCTGGTGTGGCAGGTAGTAAAGAGGACAAAGGTTTCGACAGCGCGATTGCCGCAATCGAGCTATTGCATTTGCGCAACAAGAAGTAGTTGTTTGGGGTAACCCCACCCAGATGTGATGTGCATAACTTTCGGCCGAGCCATATCCGCAACCTGCCTATGCCACCTTCAGTTCATAATCCTGATACGGAGTCGGAGCCCGATTTGTAGAAGTTTGAGCGCCGCAGATTGTTAAAAAAGCCGCCTGCCTATAGTTAAGATTGCCGCATGAGTGAATTCAAGCCTAAAAAGTCGGTAGCCCTCTCAGGAGTTCCAGCAGGAAGCACCGCATTAAGTTCAGTTGGTCAGGGAGATCTTCACTATCGTGGATATTCCATCAAAGATTTAGCAACACATTGCCAGTTCGAAGAAGTTGCTTTTTTGTTGGTCCATGGAGAACTTCCCAACCAAAAGCAGTTGGATAGTTATAAATCTAAACTCAAAGGATTACGTGGGCTTTCACCAGCTGTTAAAACAGTTCTAGAACAAATTCCTGCTTCGGCACATGCAATGGATGTTTTGCGTACTGCGTTTTCAACAGTTGGCGCAGTTACTCCTGAATCAACAAAGCACACTGAGTCAGAGGCGCGAGATATCGCAGATTCAATGTTAGCCAAGACTGGATCAATTCTTGGATACTGGCATCATTTTTCAAATAACGGAAAGAAGATTGAAGTAGAAACCGATGATGATTCAATTGGTGCACACTTTTTGCATCTTTTGCATGGAGAAAAGCCAAGTGCCTTGTGGGAAAAGGCAATGCACATTTCATTGGTTCTCTACGCAGAGCACGAGTTCAATGCCTCAACTTTTACTAGTCGAGTAATTGCAGGAACAGGCGCAGACATTTATTCTTGTGTAACAGGTGCAATTGGTGCACTCAGCGGACCAAAGCATGGCGGTGCCAACGAAGTAGCACTAGAGATTCAGCAGCGCTATTCAACAGCTGATCAGGCAGAAGCTGATATTCGAAAGCGTGTGGAAAACAAAGAAGTAGTCATTGGATTTGGTCATCCTGTGTATACAGTTTCAGATCCACGCAATGAGATTGTCAAGATTATTACTAAAGAGCTAGCAGTAGCTGCCGGAAAAGCAAATGATTATGAGATTGCAGAACGCATCGAATCCGTGATGTGGGAAGTCAAGAAGATGTTCCCGAACGTAGACTGGTTCTCAGCCGTTGCTTATGATTCTATGAAGATTCCAGTTAACTATTTCACGCCTCTATTTGTGATGTCGAGAATTTCTGGTTGGACTTCTCACGTTATCGAACAGCGACTTGATGGAAAAATCATTAGGCCAACTGCCCTCTATGTGGGGCCTGAGGATAGAGCCTTTATTTCAATCGACAAGCGGTAGATCTGCATGAATGAGTGACATGTCAGCAAAAGTGCGCAAAGCACTTGATGTCGCTATAGAAGCAATTGGTGGATCCGCACGTGAAGGCCAGATCGAAATGGCCGAAGCTGTGGCTAATGCATTAACAAATCGCCATCACTTAATGGTTCAAGCCGGTACCGGTACTGGAAAATCTCTTGCCTATTTAGTTCCGGGCATTGTGCATGGGCGAAAAGTATTGGTTGCAACTGCAACCCTTGCCCTACAGCGCCAACTTGTAGATCGCGATCTACCTGCCGTTGTCCCTGCACTTGAAAAAGAGCTTGGCCGCGAGATCACATTTGCAATCTATAAAGGTGTTGGCAATTACGTTTGCCTTCAAAAAATGAATAGTGAAGATATCGATCCAGATGCAGAGTTAGTAATGGATGTTTCATCATTAGAAAAAGATGCAAAACAACTGATCGCCTGGGCAAAGACACCAGGAGTTAGTGGCGATAGAGATGATGCACCAGATGTAGACCGCAGAGTGTGGGCAGCAAATAGCGTTTCAGGGCGCGAATGCGTAGGGGCCGATGTCTGTGCCTTTGGGTCCAAATGTTTTGCTGCCAATGCAAAAGCTAAAGCTCAACTGGCCGACATTGTCGTTACAAACCACACTCTTCTTGCCATTGAAATCGTTGATTCCCATCCAATTTTGCCAGAGCGAGACTGTGTAATTTTGGACGAAGCACATGAGTTTATGGATCGAGCCACCCAGGCTGTCACCGATGAGTTGACTTCAAATCGAGTCCTACGAGCAGCTGCAATGGCACGAAAATTCATGCCGGGCAAGCTTTCAGATTCTTTTCATAAAGCTGCCAATGATTTTCATGAGTCTATGGTTGATTATGGTGAATCAATTAAGTTGGAAGCCTCACCTGCATCTCGATTAGAAGAGATACCTCAATCACTAGAGGCACCAATCCGTAAGGTGTTAGAGACTGCTAAAGCAATAACGGCATATCTTTCTGCAGATGATGAGATTATTGATACAGATGCTTTAGCAGAGCGCGCCCGAGTAAAAGGTGCGGTTAATGAGATTAGTACGACGGCAGCAACAGTTCTTAAAATGGGTGATGGTTTGGTTCTTTGGTATGAACCAACATATTCAACCCTTTATTTGGCGCCGTTGTCGGTATCAGAGGTTTTACGTGAGAACTTACTAACAAAGACCCCTGTCATTGCTACATCTGCAACATTAACAATCGGCAAAGGCTTTGATTCGATGGCCAAAAGTATTGGATTTCTCATTGGTGGTGAGTTAAATGCCGATCTAAACGATGACGAGATTGATCCTGGAAATCTTCAGATGTTGGATGTGGGATCACCATTTGATTTTGCTAACCAAGGCGTTTTATACATGCCTAAGCATTTACCAGAGCCCGGCAGAGATGGCCCAAGTCAGGAAGTTCTAACCGAGCTCGGTGAACTCATTGACGCCGCTGGTGGTCGAACTTTGGCATTGTTTTCTTCATGGAAGGGGGTCGAGGCAGCTGATGCTCATCTGCGAAAAGTATTAGCTGAACTTCCCATCAAAATCATTACGCAAAAACGTGGCGATGCCGTTGGTCCACTTGTTGCGCGCTTTGCAAAAGATGAAACATCAATTTTGCTAGGAACAATGTCACTATGGCAAGGTGTTGATGTTCCAGGAAACAGTTGCATCTTGGTTGCAATCGATCGAATTCCCTTCCCTCGCCCAGATGAACCAGTGATGAGTGCTAGAGCTGCTCAAGCAGATGCGGCCGGAGGCAGTGGCTTTATGCAGGTCTCTCTTCCAAGGGCTGCGTTGTTATTGGCCCAGGGCACTGGAAGATTAATTAGAAGTGAAAATGACAGGGGAGTTGTGGCGATCTTGGATTCACGGATTGTTACTAAACGCTACGGAAGTACTCTTCTTAACTCCATGCCACCTCTCTGGAGAACTTCAGACTCTGAAGTTGTGCGGGAATCATTGCGCAGACTCGCACAGAGCATGAAAGACTAATCCCATGCCACGTATTGCAACACAAAGACTTGCCCAGCACCGTGATTGGCGTAGGGGCCAACTTATTGACGCCGCCGCAAGTATTGCCATGGAATCGGGCGGACAGGCAGTAACTGTTGCAGCCGTTGCACAACGCGCGGGCCTTTCTAGAACTTCTGTGTATGAGTATTTCGCAAGTAGTGCAGATTTAGTTGCAGATTTAGTAATCGATGAACTAAATGGCTTTGCACACTATTTAAACGATGAGATTGCGCAAGCAAAATCACCAAGTGAGTGTGTAGAACTTTGGATTAAGGCAGCGCTTACTTATATTGCAGATGGTCGCCATTTACTTGCAAAAGCTTTAAATGCAACAACTCCTCCACAAGAGCGGGCACACCAGATTAAAGTCGCCCACCGCGGACTACTTGCACCGCTGATGGATTCGCTAGAAAAGCTTCAGGTCGAAGATGTTCAACAGGCCCTGGCCTTTATTCAGGCAGTAACTGATACTTCTACAAAGCGGATTGAAGCTGGCAACAATGCAGCAAAAGAGATCGAAAAAGCAACAGCATTTTGCCTCAATGGGCTAACTTCAATTTAATTTCATTTACATTTTTGTGGCTCAGATGAGTGAGCCGAAGTTAACGTGGGCCAATAAAACTATTAAGCAGTTTCTTTAGCTCTGGCCAAGAGTTTCTAAAACTTGGATGAAGAGTAAGCGACTCGACCTGATCGATCTCTATCCATCGAAGCTCATGTGACTCATCGTTTACTTCATGTGCAACCAGATCATCAGTAGTCCTAGCGAGAACCGTTTCATATTTCCAATTTCCATGATCATCACAAAATGTGTGAACAGGGGTTAGAAGTTTGACATCAATGCCAGTCTCTTCTACAGCCTCACGGTAGGCGCCTTCAATTGTGCTTTCATGTGAATCTCTTGCTCCACCTGGGATTCCCCATGTGTCACCGTTGTGCACCCATGGCGCACGATGTTGTAAAAGTATGTGGTTCTGCCGAAAAATAAGAAGTCCTGCTGCTCCATGAATTCCCCAATGCTTATTTCCACAGCTGCATTCGATCCAGCCATCACCATCTCGTGAACTCATGGGCTAAGCCTGTCATAACTATCCACAGTTAGCACCGCGGGCAAAGTTGTGCGCTGATTGCACATTTATGGTGACCGCCATGAAGCCCTTAATTATCTGCCTATCTATCATTCTTTTTCTCGGAGAGAGCACATCTACCGCCATTGCAAATGATTGTAAAGAAACTGCCTGCGTCAATGTGTATACAGATAATAATCAAATAATTATTGAGGCACGAAAGGGGGATAAAACTGTAAAGAAAACTATTGCGCAATCTCCGAAAAAGCCAGTGGTCAAGGCAAAGCCAACAAAAAAACCGCTCCCATTCTTTCTTCTTCCAGAGCCAAAGAAGTCAGTAGCCAAGAAGCCAATCATAAAGAATCCAGTGGTCAAAAAACCTGTCGTAAAAAAACCACCTAAACCTAGAGTTAAGAAAACCGTCACTAAAGTTAATTTGAGCGATCGGTTAACAAAATTAGTCCCTACTGCTGGGGTTGCCTACCAACCAGAGTTTGAGCCGTTAGTAAATGTGCCTGTCTACTTTTGGTGTGATCTTCCAGAGTTGTTTCAAAGCCGAGTTGAGATCATTGGCGAGATTATTGATGTGACTTTGCGGCCATCCTACGTGTGGAGTTTTGGCGATGGCTCAACTTTTACTACGACAGAAAGTGGAGCTCCTTATCCCCATGGCTTGATCCATCACAACTATTCCAGGCCAGGTGCCTACGTAGTCACACTTGCCACCACTTGGAACGGCACCTATACCCACAACGCACAACTTCGAGCAGTCACTGGCAAAGTCGTAAAAATCTCAATTGCCGGTATCAACATAGTCGCAGCTCCTACTACCTTCAAAGGATAAATCACAATGACAACTGAAAATACCTACGTAAACATCACAGCGCTACCACTTGCCACAGATTTAGAGTTTATGAATTCAGTGCAATCGTTTTTGGTAGATGCAGAGAGTGCAGAACTCAATCTCTTGCAACGGGAGGGAGCAACGGCAGTGATCGATTTGGCGGTGCAATTTTCTCAACTAGGAGAGGGAAGTGACATTGAGTTGATTTCACAGGTGATAGGTCGACTTTCAGATGTTCAAGTCCGTGATTTTGCTTTGGGATCTCATGGAGAGAAAAGCTTTGATACTTATTGGAACATGTGGCTCTATCTGCTAAAAGTTGCACCCGATGGTTTTATTGCACCCGTAGCCTGTTTATTTGCCACATTGGCATATGAGCGCGGTGAAAATGAACTAGCTTTTCGGGCCCTAGATCGTGCAAGCATCGATGCACCACGTTATGCACTCACTGTTCTTTTGCGCAGAGTATTTGGCTCCAACTGGCCCGCACATGCCTTTGCCAGAATGCGGGTGGAACTTCACCCCAAGGTAACGGCTGGGATTTTTGGGCAGTAGTGGCTAGAATTAGCACTGTTCACGAGTCCTACGTATTAGCCCCGGCTTAGTAGGCGGCAACCCTCCACCGCGGCGG
>Ga0214163_1001211_pt1 | contig 11365 bp, 10 predicted proteins | sample LakMenepilimnion_2_FD_153001 | JGI IMG/M metagenome (GOLD analysis project Ga0214163, IMG submission 153001) | Freshwater microbial communities from Lake Mendota, WI - Practice 15JUN2010 epilimnion v4 | ecosystem: Environmental > Aquatic > Freshwater > Lake > Epilimnion/Euphotic zone | place... | reverse complement strand
GATGGCCGACGTGTTGGTTTGGCCTCAGTCGCTGGCCTCGAAGTGGGCGATGCAATCCAAGTCATCTTTGCTTCTGTTGGCCTCAGTGCTGTTCTTGCCGCATCTGCAACATTGTTCAATATTGTGAAGTGGGCCGGAGTTGTCTATTTGGTGTACACGGGAATTCGCACTCTTCTAAAAGTTCCCACTGCCGTTGATGCTGATCAGGCTGCAGTGACAACAAAGCAAGCGTTTCGTCAAGGAATCATTGTGAACGCATTGAATCCCAAAACAGCACTCTTCTTCTTGTCAATCTTTCCGCAGTTTGTAGATACGAACGCAACTCATGCGAACTTGCAATCTCTATTTCTTGGAGTCATTTTTGTAGTACTAGCAACAATCTTCAATGGGTCATACTCGTTGATGGCGAGTGGCTTGCGACACCTACTGTTACGAGGCAAGACATTGCCATTTATTCAACGCTATGTATCAGGGACACTGTTTGTGGGTCTTGGTGCGTTAGCCGCAACCGCTGGGAGAACTAAATGAGCTCGGTATCTGCACTTGTGCAAGAAGCAAAAGATTTCATTAGCAATAACTGGAGCAAAGGCATAGACCTTGCCGAGTGGCGCGAAAAAGTTGTCGACGCGAAATGGGCTGCACTGCGTTGGCCGACGGATTCGTATGGCCGTGGTTTGAATGACGAAGAAGCCGAAGCAGTGGAAGCTGTCTTTTCAGAAGCGGGAATCTCTGGTCCTGGTCAAGACAAATTCAATCTGTGGGCAGGAACGCTGGTGGGGTTTGGCACCGACGAGTTGAAGCAGCAGTACGTGCGTCGACTGTTACTTGATGAAGTAGCTATGTGTTTGCTCTATAGCGAACCAGGTGCAGGTTCTGACTTGGCTGGCATCCGTACCACTGCAGTTCGAGACGGTGACGAGTGGGTGATCAACGGCCAGAAGGTCTGGACATCGGGTGCCAAGGGTGCAGACATTGGCATGTTGATTGCACGTACCGATTGGGACCAACCAAAACATCGTGGCATTTCCTTTTTCTATTTCCCCATGAAACAACCTGGTGTTGAAGTACGACCATTACGCCAAGCCACTGGTGATTCGCGATTCAACGAAGTATTCATTACCGATGCACGCGTACCGCACGCCAACTTGTTGGGTGACTTGAACAAGGGTTGGTGGGTTTTGCAGTCTGCTCTTGCGTATGAGCGCGCAGCGATGGGTATTTCTCGGCGTGGTCCTCGCGGCCCAGGTGGCGCAACGTCTGCAGCCCACGGAAGTATTCCAAGTCCAGACTTGTCGCTTGTCAAAGTCGCACAACAGGCGGGTAAGTCACATGATCATGTGATTCGACAAAAACTTGCTCGTTTGTATTGCATGCGTTTAGTAAATGACTGGAACGGCGACAGGGCAAAAGCTGTGAGTGAAGCTGGTGGGTCTTCTCCGTTGGCTTCATTTGGCAAGTTAGCTATGTCGGGCATTTTGCATTACGCCGGGCATTTGCACAGTGAACTATTGGGGGCAGAGGGCGCACTTGACGGCGATGCGAATCCATCTGCACGTGATGCAAACTATTCGCATCTCAATGCATACTTCACATCAATCGGTGGTGGCACCGATCAGATTCAGCGCAACATTATTGGCGAAATGATTTTGGGATTACCGAAAGAGCCTCAGTTGGACCGAGAGATGCCGTTTCGCGAAGTACCGGCAACTGCGCGCAAGTAATTAGTCGCGTGCCATGGTGGCACGGCTTTCACCGTGGAAGTCCAATACTTGATCATTGTCAAGATTGATTTCCACCTTGGTGAGATTGCCCGTAAACAAAAACGGAGATTCGTAATCGCTCACTGGTGTTCCGCGGTCTAGTCCAATGTCAAGACCTGACCAAGAAATCAAAATCCAGAAGATGTTGTTAGTAGTCATAGAACCGACCACAACATCATCAATGAACATAGTGAGTGTGCCCTCGTTACCAACTCGCTTCATGCGAACACCAACAGTGTGTGCCCCTGGTGTAATTGGTCGATCTGATTTCAACATCTGATGACTTCCACCGATGTTGAGGTCATGTTCGAGATGGCCGTCGCGAATAAAGAGGCTGTAACCACTGGTGAGGTCGCCATGTGAAACCAAAACGCCCTCGCAGCCTTCTTTAGGAACATCAATGAATGCAGAGATGGTGTACGAGCGGCTACGTAAGTCCGGTGCCACGTCTGACGGTAAGTGACCCATTCCTTTCCAGAAGGTGAAGTTGGTGCGTTGACCGGTGTGACGCTCTGCGTTTTCTGCAAACCGAGGAGCGAAACGATCGTCAAGTGGCAATACAGAATGCTTATCTGCTTCTTTCCACCACATCTCAATCATGGAAGCGAGACGTTCGGGTTCGGCCTGTGCAAGATCATGGCATTCGTTGAAATCTTCGTTGAGGTTGTACAACTCCCACGTGTCGTTCTCAAACGGCGTACCCATTTGGTGGAATGCGACAGCTTTCCAACCGTCTAACCACAAACCTCTGTGACCGAACATTTCGAAATATTGGGGTCCGCGCTCCACGAGCGCTTGTGCATTGCCAATTAGCGGAGCAAAGGATTCGCCTTCAATAGGCATTTGTGGAATGCCATTTATGTGTGAAGGAGCTTCGAGACCCAACATGTCGAGAATGGTTGGCGCAAGATCGATTGCATGACAGAAGTTATGCCGTAGGCCACCTTGGTCAGGCACGACGCCAGGCCAGGCCAATACGAATGGATCGCGAATACCACCCGAATGAGTGTTTTGCTTGTAACGCTTCAGTGGAGTGTTGGCAGCCATTGCCCAACCCCATGGGAAGTTGCTGTGGGTATCTGGGCCACCAATGTCGCCGACTTTGGCAATCTTTTCTTCAATGGTTTCAGGTATGAGGTTGAACGGACCCATTGCGTTGATGAAACCCCACGGGCCACCTTCCTGGCTTGCTCCGTTGTCGCTCATCACCATGATCACGGTGTTGTCAAGTTGACCTGAAACTTCTAACTGCTTAATCACGCGTGCAAGATTTTCGTCGAAGTGTTCCAACATCGCAGCATATGCAGCCATGAGGCGAACAAAGAGTGGCTTTTGTTCGACAGGAATATCTTCCCAAGCAAGTACAAAATCATTACGTGCAGGCAACTGAGTACCTGGAGGTACAAGACCAATCTTGATCTGATTTGCCAATCGGCGCTCGCGTGCAGCATCCCATCCGTCGAGGTAGTACTGCTCACAACGATTGATGATGTCGAGTGGTGCTTGATGCGGCGCATGACATGCACCTGGTGCCAACAACATGTACCACGGAGCATCAGGTGCGCCAGCTGTGTGTTCAGCAAGGTATGTGATGGCGTTGTCGCACAGATCTTCAGTGAGGTGATAACCAGTCCAGTACGTACCATCGGCGGTGACATGTGTGTTGTCGCGCACAACTTCTGGGCTGTACTGGTCTGTCTCTGCATCGAGAAATCCGTAAAAGCGATCGAAGCCGCGTGCAAGTGGCCAACCATCGAATGGGCCAGTTGGACCAGTCTCAGTTAATGGCGTGACATGCCATTTACCCACCATGTAGTTGCGGTATCCATGTGGGCGAAGCATCTCGGCCAATGTGCCGGCTTCTTTTGCAATCTTTCCGCGGTACCCAGGAAAGCCGCTATCGAAGTTGGCTAAGCAACCAACACCAACGGAGTGATGGTTTCGCCCAGTATGAAGAGCAGCACGCGTAGTGGAACACATGGCAGTGGTGTGAAAACCAGAGAAACGAAGTCCGCGTTGTGCGATGGCATCGATAGTGGGAGTCGCGTTTTCTGCGCCGTAACAACCAAAGTCAGCAAAGCCCACATCGTCGAGAAGTACCATCAAGATGTTTGGCTTACCCTTCCCCGAATCGTGTTGGGGAAAGTGTGGAGAAGAGTCTGCAAGTGTGCGACCAATTGTTCCTGGAAAATCTTTTGGCTGTGTGGGGTTGAACGACATCATCGGCTCCGTCTGTGGTGTAGTAAGCGTACTAGCGAGCGTGTAATGCTCAGATAATGAGGTGCGTTCAGGGCGCAAACAGTTCGTTAGAGGCGAAAAGTGCGGCCCTGGCGACGACCATGTTCTGCGGCTGGTCTGCGAAAACGTGGGTCAAGAGAGTTTGGCCCCATTGCTTCGATGGCTTCAGCATCACAGGTCATGAGATGCACAACGGAACCCGAAGCGCGCAATTCTTCAAGCTCTTCTTCAATAAGCGGTGAGAGCCCAGTTGTCTGAGGTGCAATCACGATTACCTCAGAATGACCTGCGACTAAAAATGCATTTGCTGCGTTTCGCAATCCACCGTCGTAGTACTTCTTGCCGTTAATGGAAACGCATGGCCATACAGAAGGCACTGCGCAACTTGATGCCACAGCATCGATGAGCGCTATTCCACTATTCACATCCCACGTCACAAACTCACCTGTCGCAGCGTCGATGGCGGTGAGAACGAGGGGAGTGGTTGGCCATTCATGAGAGGGAAGTCTCTTCTTGATGACGTCGCGACGGATTTCTTCGCTGACAGTTGGTGTCTGCAGTGCGAGTGTTCCTATACGAATGCGTTGTTCATCTGTGCTGGTGCCACCAGCAGCAAGTTCGCCAAAGATGAGAGCCAATAATTCAAGATCTATTTGGGGCGAAATCTCTGCATGATTGTCGTCAATCTGCCGTGCGTACGAGGCTTCCAAACTTTCTCCGGAAAGTATTTGTGCACCCACAGTGGACCCAGCAGATGTACCCACCACCAAATCGACTCCGGCGACAACATCGCAACCCGCATCCAGCATGCCCATGAGCACGCCAGTTTCCCAGGCCACACCCGTGACCCCACCACCTGCAAGAACTAAAGCACGACTCATATCATCATGTTTACTAGGTATAGAGCGCAGAGGAATTGTTGCGTCTTTGTTTCGTGGTGGTCAGAGGGTTTCTGGATTCCATACACTCCAAAATGAGATGACAGACCAGCCACCAGTATCTGAGTTAGAGCCGTATTCCCGTGAGATGTATCTCGCTGTCATAAGTGCTGTACCGAATTGGATGACTGACCGCATCACATCGATCACTAGTTTTGGTGTTGGCGCTGTACCAAAAGACTTGGCAGCCGAAATGCCTGTAGTGGTTGGCCGTGTTGAACACGAAATAGAACGCGCTTTGTTTCAGTTACTTGCTACCGATGTTGACGAGCAACGACAGAACCCACTACATGTATTGCGCAGTTGCGTAGGTCCAGCTACAGAATTGATGCAACGATATTCAGTCCCAATGCCGATGCGCGATGAGTTTGAGACAAGATCTATGCCGCACGATGTGTACGCCATTGGCCCATTGACATGGAAAGACCTCGGCGAAGAAGTACATGAGGCCGGAATTACCTGGGGGGCTTGGAAAGCAGCTGCCATCCTGACGCGCCGTCGCGCAGAAGGAAAGATCTCCTGATGGTTACGCGCGCTGAAATTATTGCGGATCACTCCATTGGTGGTCTCGGTGCGTGTCAAGCACTGTCTGCTGCTACCGACACTTGGATTTCTCGGATTTTTACAGACGCGATCGCGGGAGAAAAGAAAGCCGACGACTTAGTGATTCTTGCCGTTGGTGGTTATGGACGCCGAGAACTTTCCCCACATAGTGACCTAGATATTTTGTTAGTACATAAATCAGTAAAGAATGTTTCAGACATAGCTTCAAAGATTTGGTATCCCATCTGGGATGCGGGTGTAAAACTTGGTCACGCTGTTCGAACCCCAAAAGAAACTATTCAATTGTGTGGAACTGACTTAGATACAGCGACCGCACTTGTGACAGCTCGTGTAATTGCTGGAAACCAATCTTTGGGTGCAGAAATCATTAATGGTGCTGCGGAGAGTTGGCGTAAACGTGGTCGCGAATGGCTAGTAGAACTTCATCAACGCATTCTTGATCGCTATGCCAAAGATGGCGAAGTTGCATTCTTGCTAGAGCCGAACTTAAAAGAGGGGCTCGGTGGGTTGCGCGACATTCATGCACTGCAGTGGGCAGTCATGGCGGGTCTTGATTTATCTGCAGATGACCGTCGCCAACTTGAACTCTGCAATGAAGTCCTGTTGGGCGCTCGCGTCGCGTTGCACCGTCACACTGCACGCGCGAGCGAAATACTTCGGCTAGAAGATCAATCTCCTGTGGCGGCTCTGGCTCGCTATGCATCAGACGATGCTTTGATGGCTGCTATTGCAGAAGTGGGGAGAAAAGTTGCGTGGATTGCCGACGAAGCATGGGCGCAACTAGACCCGCCGGCAGATCGATCGCCGATTCCTCAATTGCTTGCACCGGGAGTGCAGTTGATTAACGGTGAAATTCATATCGCCGAAGGCGTCGATATTGCCGAGGATCCCACCCTCTTACTGCGTGTGGCCACAGCAGCTGCGCGTGTGGGAGTGCGTATCAATCGATCCTCGCTCGATCGGTTAGGCGATGCTTCGCCCGCATGGCCGGACCCATGGCCTGCAGGAGCTAGCGATGACTTAGTGGCATTGCTGTTGGAGGGCCAGGCAGCTATTCCTGTATTGGAAGCATTAGACCAACGTAATTTGCTTGTCCGCGTACTTCCGGAGTGGGCCCCCGTTCGCAGTAAACCACAGCGCAATGCTTTTCACCGTTACACAGTTGATCGTCATTTATGGCAGACAGTTGCAAATGCGGCGGAGTTAGTTCATCGCGTGTTGCGTCCAGACTTGCTGGTGATTGGTGCGTTGTTTCACGACATTGGTAAGGGATATCCGGGTGACCACACTGAAGTAGGTGTAGAGATGTTTGCCACCATCGGTCCACGGATGGGCCTGAGTGATGCTGACACTGCGGTTGTTATTTCTTTGATCGAGCATCATCTGTTGTTGGCCGACACCGCAACGCGCCGAGATTTATCAGACGACGCAACAATCACGATGGTGACAAACAAGTTGGGTTCAACTCTTGTGCTCGACTTGCTGCACGCTCTTACTCAAGCAGACTCGTTAGCAACCGGTCCGTCTGCATGGAGTGAGTGGAAAGCAGAACTTGTTGCGCTTCTTGTTGAGCGCTCTCGTCATGTCCTCGGAGGTGGCGATGTACAGGAAGTGATGTGGCGACTTTTTCCAGATGCTGGAGTTCTCGAAATGATGGCGACGGGAGAATTGCAAATTCGTACCGAGAGCGATCGTGTCACAGTGGTCAGCCCAGACCGTCCGGGAACATTTAGCAAAGTGGCCGGAGTCTTGGCCTTGCATAGCCTCGACGTTCTTGGTGCAGAAGCGCACTCTGACGAACAAGGAATGGCTGCTTCTGAATTTCGTGTTACTAGTCCACACGGGGACATTGAGTGGGAGCCAATAGTTCTCAACCTTGAACGCGCACTTTCTGATCGTCTTGCACTTGATTCTCGATTAGCAGATCGTGCTGCGAATGCACGCCCGCGGCGTGCAACGTCTGCTGTTGCTCCTTCAGCACCAACTGTGCGCTTTGACGATGGCGCTTCATCTAATGCAACATTCTTAGAAGTACGCGCACCAGACATGGTGGGTGTTCTGCATCGAATCACAAAGGCGATAGCTGACTTTGGTCTCGATATTCGTCATGCTCGAGTTCTTACATTAGGCAACGAGGTTGTTGACTCTTTTTATGTTCGTGAATCGGGTGGTGGGGTAATCACAGACCCTGCATATAAAGAGGAAATTGCTCGTGCCATTCTTTTTGCTGTTGGCAATTCGCCACAGTAGTCATTGCTACTAAGGTTGCTCCCGTGAGCGATGCGCAACCCCAAGATTTCACCAGAGACCTCATTCGATGGAGTGAGACGCTTGCTGCAATTGCTCGCACTGGTATGGGCTTCACGCAAAGTTTGTATGAGAAAGAGCGTTACGAAGAAGTGTTGAAAGTCGCAGCGGATATCAAGTCTGCATCTGACGACGCACTCGAGATTCGCCGCGAGCAAGATCACTTCGTGCAGGAATGGATGGAGTCAATTGGCGAGGGCGTGCCTGGTTACGTGACTCCAAAAGTTGCCATTGGCGCAATCGTCGGAAATGAAAAGGGAGAAATCCTATTAGTGCAACGCAAAGACAGTGGTGTGTGGCTGTATCCCACGGGATGGGCCGATGTGGGCTATTCACCTGCAGAAGTAGCCATGAAAGAAGTGGAAGAAGAAACAGGAATCATCGCAGAACCATTGCAGCTTCTCGGAGTGGTCGACGGCATGCGCATGGGATTTTCTCGTTTTGGAATGTACATGTTGCTGTTTCACCTTCGTGCAACGGGTGGTGAACTCAATGGACACCCGTTAGAGACTGGTGATGTTGGTTGGTTTGCACCCGATGCCTTGCCCACGCCTACTGCTGGTGCTCAATGGTGGGGGGACATGGCGTTTGCCGCAATTGCTGGCGATGTGCGACCTGCAACGTTTGATGCACCCCGCGAAAATTTGTGGCGCGGTGACGCAACAGATTAATTAGTTGGAGTCTTGGTCTCGCAAGAACTGTTCAACTTCATCAACAAGTGAATTGGCGTCTTCTTCGTCAACTTCGTCCTCGTTTTCACCAAACTCAAATTCAAGTTGATTGGGGTTCTCGATATTGAATGCGTCGTCACCCATGGAGTCGAGACGCTCAACGTATTCTCTGAGGTCTTCGTCGTCTTCAACAAGTTCTTCTACGCGACGGTCGTAGGCGACAATTGAATTATGCAGAGCGCTGAGGGGTGCCGGTGTTCCGATAATTTCGCCGGCACGGGCAATAAGTGCACTTGCAGCCTTTGGGGAAGGAATCTGCGATGCATATGCGGGAACAGCGGCCCATAGTGATGCAGACGGAATAGAAGATTGCGTGCAGGCGTCTTGTAAAACTCCGATAATGCCAGTGGGGCCTTCGTACGTAGAGCGCTGAAGTTCGAAGCGGTCGAGAGTGGATTGATCGTTCGATGTACCCATTACGCGCACATCGCGAGAGTGCACAACATCGGCCAATAAGGCACCAAGTGTGAGCACCATCGATGAGTTGTACTTGGCAGCAATACTGACGATTTGTTCAGTGAAAAGGCGCCACTTCAAACTGGGCTCTGGTCCTAGAACCAAGATGACGTCAGTTCCCGGAGTGCTGGCATGCCAAAGGCTTACCTTGGGCCAGACAATCGAACGGTGAATTCCATCTTCGAGTTTGACCATTGGACGAATCGTGGCGAAGTCTGTGAAATCTTCTGGATCAATTTCCGCTAGCGGCTCGGCATTCCACGCATCGATCAGCGTGCGCACTGCGCTACTTGCAGCGTCAGCGGCGTCGTTCCAACCGCTGAAGCCAGCGATAACTGCAGGTGTTTGCAATTGAGGGTTTGACAACCAGCGGACGTGATCAGATTCCGTCATTGACCTGAAATCTATCGCCGAAAAGGGTGCCTCAAATTAGTTATTTTGCAGCATTTGCAAGGTCATGTGGGCCGCTTGCTGGGTACCCTTTACCGGCTCGAATCGCTGCGCCCCACGGCTTCAGAATGGTGATGAGTTCAGCGACATCTGCACCGATGGCACGCAACACACATTCCATTTGTTTGTCTGTATTCACTTCAATTTGCTCGCGCACATCACGACCGTGAGGGGTCAGTTCACCATCTGCTGAAATACAACCGAGGCGTTGCAAGTTCTCAACTGCTTCAGCAAAGTCTTCTTCGCTCCATCCGCGAGTGCGACTGTATGACTTAATGGGGAGCCCCCAATACAACTCACTCATCAATCCGATCTCGCATGCCGTTAGCCCTGCACTTATCCATGCAGCGGTGTGGCAGTCTCCGCGGTACTCGCGCAGCATGTCACCAAGCCGCCATACATCTCCCAGTTCTGTACCAGGGAGAGGCAAAGAGCGAAGTCCAGCAAACAGAGCACGACCTTCTGGGCGTAGAACTTCTGTTGCTCGCAACAATATGGAACGAGCTGTTGAGACACCATCTGGCGAAGTTCCAAGAAGTCGTACAAGTTGTGCGATGGCACCATTGTCGCGAGCAGCGCAAATGGTTGCAGCATCCGTAATTGACCAACCATGGCTCACGGAAGGGATGACAGTGACCGGATTGAACACACCAAAGGCAGCAGCAACAACTTCTCCTGGAACTTGCCCCATCACTGAACCACGACTGGTGAAGTAGGCAGGACCATCGGGTGCCATGACGCCATTGAACTCTCCGCGACTGGGTGCGAATCCTAATTTTTCGTAGTTCGAATGGCATTCGGGCGAGAAATACACCTGGCCCGTAACAGGTTCTAAAACTGAGGCAAGGTCTCGTGAAATATGGCTAGAAGTCATGATGAGAAGTTAGACCACTGCGCAATGCCGTGCGAACACGAACAGATATGTGGCAAGGTAGGTATATGTCAGTCGTTGTCGAGCAAGCCACCATTGCAAACGCTGAATTGATTGAGGCTTTTCAGAGGCTCATCCCTCAATTGTCCTCCTCTAATCCACCCCCGACACAAGATGAACTAGCCGAGGTCATTGCGGCTCCTTCCACAGTGTTATTCATTGCGCGGCTTGACGAACATATTGTGGGCACTCTCACACTGGCTACTTTCCGTATCCCTACCGGCGTCAGAGCATGGATTGAAGACGTTGTCGTTGATTCGGCCGCGCGTGGACATGGTGTCGGTGAAGCATTGAATCAAGCAGCCATCTTGGAAGCGCATCATCGTGGAGCCATCACCGTCGACCTCACATCTCGTCCTTCGCGTGAGGCTGCAAACCGTCTATACCAGCGCATTGGCTTTGTGGCTCGCGATACAAACGTTTATCGCTACAACGTGTAATCGCTACGCAATGTGCGTCATACACTGTGTTCATGACTGAACTTTCCGGCACCTACGTACCAAGCACCAGTGAATGGGTACGCAATCAAGTAGAGACCTACGAAAAATCTGCAGGTACCGAAGGAAACACTCTTCTTAAAACAGGAATCCCTGTCATCATCGTCACGATGCGTGGTGCCAAAAGCGGCAACGTTCGAAAAATTGCACTCATGCGTGTGGAACATGAAGGTTCGTACGCGCTAGTTGCATCACGTGGCGGTTCGGACGAAAATCCGGATTGGTACTCCAACCTTCTTGCACACCCGACTGAGGTGTTGGTGCAAGATGGTCCTGCACCATTTCGCGTGACTGTGCGTGAAGTGAAAGGCGAGGAGTACAACACCTGGTGGGAACGTTCTGCTGTTGTGTTCCCGCAGTACAACGAGTACAAAGCAAAGACTGCCAGGGTTATTCCGTTGCTGGTGGCCGAACCTCAGTAACGAGTGGGTGCTTTACCCGGCAGAGTTTTCCATCGCGTCGGACAATCCTGCGCGTTGCCGAAGAGGCAACT
>Ga0214163_1001210_pt1 | contig 11371 bp, 9 predicted proteins | sample LakMenepilimnion_2_FD_153001 | JGI IMG/M metagenome (GOLD analysis project Ga0214163, IMG submission 153001) | Freshwater microbial communities from Lake Mendota, WI - Practice 15JUN2010 epilimnion v4 | ecosystem: Environmental > Aquatic > Freshwater > Lake > Epilimnion/Euphotic zone | place... | reverse complement strand
AACTCATAGGCGCTTGTGAATCTGCCGATACCAGCATGATGGTGGCCGACAATTCCACCGCAGCCGTAATGAAGCTTGTTACAAATCCCGCCAAGATGCCACCCGTCATGAGGGGTACCAACACCCTTCTAATGCTGTTGATTTTGTTTGCCCCCACACTTTCGGCCGCCTCTTCCAGCGAGATGTGAACTTGCTGCAGCGCGGCCATGCAACTGCGCAGCGCATAGGGCAATCGGCGTACCGCATAGGCCAACATGATGGCCACCCAAGTGCTCGTGAGCAAAACATCGGTACCTGGCACCACAACCCCTTTGAAAACGCGGAGGAAACCAATGGCTAAAACGATGCCAGGCACAGCCAAGGAGGCAGTGGCAATCCAATCAAGCCATTGTCGTGCGGGCAAGTTGGTGCGCAAGATCAAATAGGCAATCGTGACTCCCAATAAGACATCCAAACCTGCGGCCAGACCGCAGTAGATCAAAGTGTTCTGAATCATGCCACTGGCATCCTGAAACACAGTCTCGTAATGTTCCAGTGTGTAGGCATCGGGCAAAGGTGAAAAGCTCCAAACTTTTGCAAACGACAACAACAAAACACCCAAATGGGGTGACAAGGTGACCAGCAAGATCACACCAATCCAAAGATAAGCGAGTGCACTTTCTACAGGCGACAGTTGGCGACGTTGAATGCTAGCCCCTCCCTTTTGCAAGGTAGAAAAATCACGACCCTTCAGCGCTCGAGCAGAAATGACCATGGCACCAATCGAGAACACAATCATGAGCACGCTGATGACGTACCCCATGGGGTCTTCTAGCCCCACTTGTGTGATGCGCAAGTAGGCTTGAGGTGCCAGCATGTTGGTTTGACCCATGACCAATGGCGTGCCCAAGTCATCGAACACTTTGACAAATACCAAGGATGCACCCGCTACAAAACCTGGCAGTCCCAATGGAAAAATGACCCGCCAAAACAAGCGCCAACCTTTGCACCCCAGATTCATGGCAGCCTCTTCCATGGCACCATCAATGTTTCGCAGTGCCACAGTGAGGTTCATGAGTATGAAAGGAAAGTAATGGATGGCCTCCACAAAGATGACGCCATTCAGACCTTCCATGATGGGCAGCGTGAAACCAAACGCATCGTTCAGCAACAAGTTCAAGGTGCCAGAGCGCCCGAAAATAAGTTGCAGTGCCACCGCACCCACAAAGGGCGGCATGATAAGTGGCAACACCCCCAAAGTTTGAATGAGAAGCGCACCCCTAAAATCAAACCGAACTGTGAAGTAGGCTAGCGGGACCGCAATCAGCGCTGCAAAAATGGCTGACATGACAGCCACATACAAGCTATTCATGAACGACTCGCGCATCAAGTCTTGCGAAAAGAAAGCGCTGAAATGTCCAAGAGTGAAACTGTTGTCGCCGTCTAAGAAGGCCGTTATGAACACACGCGCTACGGGCAATACAAAAAACAGCAAGAAGAAAACCAACACCAGACCACCGGCCAGCCAAACACCGGGGCGCACATCTGCCCACTCAGCTTGAGGACGTGCTGTCCCTTGCGGCTGCATGGAAGCCTGCCCATTCATAGCCATGATGTGGGCCTAGGGCTTACTTAGCAGCGGCCAGCGCTTGCTCTGCCAAGCTCTTTGCACGCTCGTAGTTTTGGCGCGCGCTGTTGTTCCAGTGGTTTTCTAAACCAGTCACGCTTTTGCTGACTGCAGCATCTTTTTTGTTGGCTGCAAACAAAGCCAAAAATTCTTTGTCAGCTGCTTTCTGAACATTCACGACAGGACTGAAGGCGACTTCGCGTGCTTGCTTAACAAGCTCTGCCGCATTGGCGTTTGGCTTACGAGCCAAGGCAGCTTCGGCTGCATGAATGGCCTTGGTTGCAGCTTGCAGTTCTTTCAACCGGAAGGTGATGGTTTGGTCAAACATGGCTGAGACAACGTTGTAGCGGTCTTCAGACAAGTCGGAGTTGAACTGCACCTTAGCGCGCTTGGCAATTTCAAAAGGGTTGGGATAACCCGCTGGCGTTTTGCCGCCCATCGCTTCGGGTGGCAAGATGGGCAAGCGAGAAATTTTGGGGTTGTAGAGCAACTCTTGCCCTTGCTGCGAAACTGTGTAACTGATGAACTTGCGCGCTTCGACCGCATTTTTGCTGCCTGAGACCAGCGCAATACTGGCAGGGACTACAGCTGTGACGTCTGGGTAGACAAAGTCTACTGGGAAACCAGAGAACTTACCGGCCAAACCAAAAAAGTCAATCACTAACCCAATGCCAAACTGGCCATTGTTAACACCATCGGGCACGCCAAAACTTCTTTCCGTAATGGCTGCGCAGTTACCTGAAATTTGCAGAAGTTGACGCCAGCCCTTTTCCCAACCTTCACCTTGCAAAAGCGTTTCAACGGTTAAGTGTGTGGTGCCCGAGCGTGAGGGGGAGCTCATGGCTACGTGGCCAAAGTACTCGGGCTTAATCAAGTCTACCCATTGCTTGGGGGCCGGTAACTTGTTAGCTGACATGTAACGCGTATTCAACATCAGACCATAGCCAGCCAAGGCTTGTCCAAGGTACATGTTGTTTGGTGCATTGATGGGATAGGAGCCCACCTTGGCGGGTGCTGATTTGTTGGCCAATTCACCAATGGGTTCAAGCAACTTCAGACCAGACATGACTTCGAAGGCATCTGGGGCCGAGGCCCAGAAAACCTCTGGCCTTTGCCCTATTGGCAACTCACGAACATAAGCCATACCTTGCACCGTGTTTTTATTCAAAATCTCAATCTTGATGTCAGGGTTGGCTTTTTCAAAGGCAGTCTTATAAATTTGCGTCAGTTCTTTCGGAAATGAGGTGATAACCGTAACTGTTCCTGCTTGAACTAATTGGGCGCTACAGCCTAAAAAAGCTAACGCTGCAGCCGAAATAGCTTGTCTAATCAAATTTGTTTTCATGAGCTTGTCTGAAGGTAAGTGCTTAAAGATCGTGCCATATTAATGGGAAAAGCACTTAATGACTATTCAGGAATACGATGAGAAGCGAGTGGCTTGCAGCATCTAAAGAATTCGGGAGCGAATGGCCGAGGTCACAATCTCGGTAATGATGACAACCGTGAAAATGATTGCCAAAATTAAGCCGACCTGATCCCAATAAAGGTTATTCATGGCGCTATCAAGCGCCACACCGATCCCTCCCGCGCCAACGAGCCCCAAGACGGCAGATTCGCGAATGTTGATATCCCAACGCAGTAAGGCTACCGACCAAAATGCTGGGCTCACCTGCGGCCAATAACCCTTGACCAGCACCATGCTGCGCGGTGCGCCACTGGCCGTCAGAGCCTCGATCGTTCCCCGATTTGCTTCTTCAATGGCCTCGCCAAACAACTTGCCAACAAAACCAATAGATCGAAACGCAATGGAAAGCACCCCAGCCAGAGCCCCCGGTCCAAAGATGGCGACAAACAGCAAGGCCCAGATCAACGAATTGACCGAGCGCGTCGAAACAAAGATGAATTGAGCAATCCAGTTAAGTGTTTTGTTCGAAGTGAAATTGCGAGCTGCCAAAAAAGCCAATGGCACAGCAATGAGAAGTGAAATCAAAGTGCCAAGCGTAGCGATGTGAAAAGTTTCTATCAAGGCGGGATGAATATTGTCTGGGTAAAACTTCCAATCAAACGGCCACATGCGCTTGAACAGGTCGGCTGTCTGCTCAGGCGCGTCATACAAAAACTCTGGAATGACTTCAATTTTTTTAAGAGCCCAGATAAAAGCCACCACAGTAACGATGTAGAAGGTCGAGCGGCCTATGCGCTCGGTTGAACTAAAACGTTCCCAATTTCGCTCATTGATAATTTGAAGCGGACGATTCACCGAAAAATCTTCTTTAAATTATTTGCCAGCAACTCCGCCAGCATGATCAGCACAATGATGACGATAAGAATCGTCAACACAACGTCGTAATCAAAGCGCTGATAAGCGGTAAAGAGCGCTGCGCCAATACCGCCTCCACCCACAATGCCGACCATGGTGGAGTTGCGCAGATTAGAGTCAAACTGGTAAGCACTCAGCCCAATGAAGCGAGCAAAAACCTGCGGCAATACAGCCATGATTAAAACGTTAAAAAAACCAGCGCCAGTTGAGCGTATTGCTTCAACCTGCTTTTCATTAAGTTCCTCTAGCACTTCAGCAAACAGTTTGCCGATGAAACCCAGGCTAGAAACGATCAAGGCCAGGACTCCCGCCAGTGCACCAAAACCAACTGCTTTGACAAACAAAATGGAGACGATCACAGGATGGAACGAACGGCAAACAGCGATAAAAACGCGCGCACCCGCTGCAAGCCAACTAGGGGACAAATTACGCGCAGCCATGACTGACAGTGGAAGCGACAAAAGCACACCAACAACGGTTGCAATGACCGCAATTTGTATCGTCTCCAGCATGCCAGTAGTGATCAAATCGAGCTTGTCGGCATCCAAATTAGGTGGAAACATTCGGCCAAACAGCTTGGCCGCTTGTGGCATGCCGCTAACGATGCGATCCCAAGAGACATTGACTTGGCCAGCGGCGTAAAGCACGTACAGCCCTAAACCAATCCAGGCCAATCGGCTGGGCCAATGCACTAAAAATGCCGCAGGACGTGCCCTTGAGCCAACAGCCGTATGACTCACGCCTGCCAGTCCTCACCACCGTAAACTTCATTCAGGTGTGTGTCTTGTAATGCGTCTGGTGGCCCGTCAAAAACTACCTGACCTGCCGACATGCCAATGATGCGTGTGGCAAAGCGGCGGGCTAGGTCCACGTTGTGGATGTTGATGATGACGGGAACTTCGCGCTCCCTAGAAACTTGATCCAGTAACTCCATGATCTCAACAGAGGTTTTAGGATCAAGCGATGAGGTCGGCTCGTCTGCAAGGATTAGGCTAGGCTCTTGCATTAGGGCTCGCGCAATACCTACCCGCTGGCGTTGCCCACCCGACAAAGCATCCGCTCGGCGCGAGGCAAACTCTTGCGACAAACCAACAGAATCAATAAGGTCAAAAGCCCGAGTAATGTCTTGATCCGAAAACTTGCGTAGCAATGGACGCCAGATCGGAAGCCTACCTAATTTTCCGCAAAGCACGTTTTCAATCACGGTCAGTCTCTCAACCAAGTTGTATTCTTGAAATACCATGCCAATGTGGCAACGCGCCTCGCGCAGGGCCTTTCCTTTCAGCTGCGAAAGGTCTTCTCCCCTGAAGATAATATGTCCGGCAGTTGGGTCAACCAGCCTGTTGATGCAACGGATCAAAGTGGACTTGCCAGTACCAGATGGACCGATGATGGCAGTAACGCCAGAAGCCTCAATTTCTAGGTTGATGTTTTTAAGTACTGGCTCGCCCGAACGATATTCCTTATACAGACCAGTGATTGACAGCACTCCCCCACCTGCAGCACTCATATTTAAGGCTTTTTCTCGGCGCTGGCAGCTGCAGCAGCAGCTGCACGTTTGGCTGCAGCTTCGGCTTCGCGCTTGGATTCAGCCTCATAAGCAGCCTTGTTGTAAGGCGTTCCAGATTTTTCGGCTACATCCCGCACCACAGCCCAATCTTTAGCGTAGGAAATAGGCAGAAAACGGTCATCACCATTAAATTCTTTTTTCATGGACTCCGTAAACCTAAAACTGTAGAAGCATTGTTGCAACTTAGTTGCTAATTCAGGTTTGAGGTCATGCGCGTAGGCAAAAGACGAAGTTGGGAAAGTCGCGCTACGGTAGATGACTCGGAAGTCCTCTTTTTTAACTGTACCGCGAGTAATCATGCGATCAAAAACGTCTGAAGCAACAGCGGCCATTTCATAGTCGCCAGATGCAACACCCAAAATTGACTTGTCGTGACCGCCCGACATCATGGGCTTGTAGTCATTGTCTGGCGTCAGGCCCAGGCTAGGAAACAGTACCCGTGGTGCCAAATTGCCGGAGTTTGATGACGGTGAGGTATGAGCAACTTTTTTACCCTTGAGATCGCTAAGCTTTTGAAATGCACTGCCTGACTTTACGATGGCCAACAGGTTGTAGCCGCGCACTTCAGTGCCCACCCCCTTTGCGGCAAATGGAACTGCTCCGGCCATGTTGACCGCAAAGCCTGTTGGGCCAGTTGAAAAACCGGCAAAGTGTAATCTGCCAGAGCGCATAGCTTCAATTTCAGCAGCATTCGACTGCACAGGATAGTAAACAGTCTTTTTACCAACGCACTTTTCTAAGTGGTCTGTAAATGGTTTGAAAATATTGGCATAAACCGCTGGGTCTTCAACTGGTGTGTAAGCCCAAACCAATGTGGACGGATCCCGGTGCCTGCTTTTATTCGCAGGCAGGTCTGCTACCAGATCGTTGTTAGCGTCGCAATAAGCAGTGTCCAACTGACCACGATTTGGACAAGCATCTTGCGCCAAGGAAAAACCGCTGAATGTTAGCAAGGCCGCAGGCAAAAGAACATAACGGGCGCTAGAAAAAGGTGCCTTAAGAATCATTGGAATGCCTCCGATTGTGAAGTGATGTTAGTAGGCCAAACATACATCCTAGCATTACAAAAGCGCCCCATTAACTATGGTTAGCCCCAAGCCTGCGCAAAATTAGCACCATTAATCTATCGGTTTGATGTCTAGTTCTTGTGCTAACTTGACCCAACGTGCAGCATCACCCTCCACTTTCCGACGCATTTCATCCGGAGTTGGTGACGCCACCTCCAAGGCCATGCCCGCCAATCGCTCACGGACATCTGGCATGCGCAGCACTTGTTCCATTGCATTGGCAAGTTTGTCGACAATGGGTTTGGGCAAATTGGCAGGGCCCATGATGCCGAACCATTGCTCGTAATCCATACCCTGAATACCCAGCTCGGTAAAAGTTGGTATGTCTGCAAAATCAGCATTTCGCTTGCCACCCGTTACAGCCAGCGCTCTCAATTTGCCAGATTTAACGTGTGTGCCAGCACTTGCCATGGTGGTAATCATGACATTCACCTGACCGCTTATTAAGTCAATCATGGCGGGAGATGAACCTTTGTAAGGCACGCTCATGAAGTCCAAGCCCGACCGCGCTTTGAACAGGTCAACAACGACGCTACCAGTTCCAGCAATTGCCATGGTCAATTTTTGAGGATTTGCTTTTGCAAAAGCCAAGGTATCTTTGGCGGTCTTCTGCTCAAAAGTTGCACTGGCCACTAAAAATGCAGGTGAACGTCCAATCAGGGAAACGGGTGTGAAATCTTTCACAGCGTTATAGGGCATTTTACGAGTGTAGATAGGCGTACTGGTGTGAAACACGTCTACCAAAACCAAGGTGTAGCCATCAGGCGCAGACTTGGCCACAGCATCGGCACCGATGATGCCACCTGCGCCACCCTTGTTTTCAACCACGACTGTTTGCTTTAGAACGCCAGACAATTTATCTGCCACTTGCCTGCCAATCCCATCAGAACTACCACCTGCTGGAAATGGAATAATCAACTTAATTGGCTTGTTTGGATATTCAGGGGAAGCCTGAGCAAATGAGTAATTTGCAAAACCCAATAAGGCAATCAATAAAAATATGGGCGTCAATTGACGCTTAAACAAAAATGTTTGACTAAGCAACTTCAAATTTTGCATTTTTTTCTACCTAAATTTTTAAGATCCAATGATACCGCCATCCATTTTGCGAATGGCCACCAAAGAGGATCTTGGGCGTCCATTCGGCGCATAGTCAGGCCAGTTGGAGTATTGAGTCGGGTTAGCTGGATCACTTCGATCCGATGGCGTCTCGCCGGGGTGTTGAATACTGACGAACATAGTGGTGCTGTCGGGAGTAAAAGCGACCCCCGTCACCTCGCAGTTGGTGGGCCCTGTTAAAAAACGACGAGTTTCGCCTGTGGCGGTGTCACAAGCCAACATTTGATTGTTGCCAATCCGAGCCAACTCGCCTTTGTACATTTGCGTTGCATGGGCATCGGTTTGAATCCACAACACACCTTGCTTGTCAAAAGTAATGCCGTCTGGACAGGCATAGATGTCGCCCTTGATGTTACCTTTGGCCTCTGGGCGCTGATTGGCAGGATCGCCTGCCATCACCAAGAGGTTCCATTCAAATGAGACGCCATCAAAATCATTCGCATCCTTCCAGCGAATGATCTGGCCCATGGCATTGTTAGCTCTCGGATTTGCGGCGTCTACGCCTGGTTTGCCAGCCGTGCCACGTTGGCTGTTGTTTGTCAGGGTGCAATAGACCCAGCCAGATTGTGGATCAATGGTGAGCCACTCGGGACGGTCCATTTTGGTAGCGCCTAACAAGTCACTGGCTTGTCTTGATTTAATGAGTACTTCACCTTGATCGGCAAATCCGTTGGCGGAAGTGAGAGGGCCTTGGCCATGCACCATTGGAATCCATTGGCCTTTGCCATCGGCATCAAACCTTGCGACATGCAACACGCCGTGGTCTAGCAAATCCTGATTGGCTTGCGCCTGAGTCATGCCATTGCCAGCCTGTTTAATTTTGTCGCGGCTGACAAATTTATAAATGTACTCAAAGCGCGCATCTTCGCCTGAATAAACAACGGCTCTGCCATCCTTTGTAACACCCACCCAAATCGGTGCAACTCATTTGGATTTTTTTGTAAATCGAATCTCGGGTCATGCTTATCCCAAGCGTAAAAACCAGACTTGGGTGCACCCCAGCGCTGTTGATCTTTGGTCGGCTTATCTCCTGCACCAAAATAAAAAGCAAAGTTCTCCTCACCTGACAAATAAGTGCCCCATGGCGTTTTGCTGCTAGCGCAATTATTCAAAGTCCCTAAAACCGTAACTCCTTGTGGATCAGCCGATGTACGCATCAAGGCATGTCCTGCCGCTGGTCCAGCCACTCTAAATGGTGTGCTCAAAGTCACTCGACGCGCATAGGGTGATGGGCGAACCATGTCCCATTGACCATTTTTCATTTCAATTTCAATGACCGATAAACCGTGCGCGTTTTGGGCTTTGCGAACTTTCTCGGGATTCATCTGATTGAAACCGCCGACATGCAGCAAGCCGTCATCGGTGTACTCATGATTGATCGCAAGCAAGCCACGACTCGAGCCTTGCAGAGGAAAAAATTCCAAGCCATCGTGGTGCATGCCCATTTGCACAGCCTGATCTTCAGCCGTGTTGCTGGCATCCATTTTGAATGCAGGCATACGACCTGCTATGCCAACTGGCTCACCCCAAGGGGCTAACGGTATCGCTGTGTAGCCTTCTGGCACGACCAATTTATCGCCCATACCGACTGGAATGGGTTTGAATCCAAGTTTATTGGCAGGTCCTGAAAGAACTGCGCACCCAGCCAAGGGTGCCATGACCGAGGTCAATGAAACAACTGCGCCGCTTTTTAGAAACGCCCTTCTGGAAGTTTCAATCACCTCGTGAATGCTGCGATTTGAAGATCAGTTACTGTCTTCCATCTCGCTAAAGTTTTTTGCCATGATGCTTAAAGTTGAAGTAAATAATCCTAACCTTAACATTTGATCAAGCACTTGGATCAGGTACTAGGGTTTGTGTCAATACGTGCACTCCGAATCATGATGAGTTTGAACAAAATCTTGCAAATATCATGAACCAACCTTTTACCCGCAACTGGTTCGAGCCCCGCGCCTGCTTTAAATTTCCTCGTGCTAAGCGACTGTGCTTTCGCTGACTCCAATTGATCCCACATCCTCAAAGAATGAAAAATTATTCCAAAATTCCGAGAATCTAAGCATGGATCGAGGTTGTCAGAATTCGCTTTGCTCAATCAATCTGAGAAGATCTTGGATCAGTTATCAACGCAATTTGACAACTAACAGCCTTAAAGCCTAATTTGCTGTAAATCCTGTCTGCTATGGAATCGGGTTCGCTGACAATAATTAGTTCCTGAACTTGACCATGCGTTAAAAAATTTTGCGCAAGCATCCCAACCAATGTTGTCGCAAATCCACGACCTCGCCATTCTGGATGTGTTGTGACTTCTCTAAACCTTCCCTTTAAGCAATCTGCATCAAAGAATAAGCCACAAGAAGCCACAGGCATTCCTTGATTCATCAGAAGCCACCAATCGCCATTGCCTAAAATTGCAGATTGACGGCGCTGTTCTAATCTCCACTGAATAAAATCAGACGTGGCTCCTGATTGAGGCGTTGCCTCGTGATCAGCCAATGCAATCTTCAATGCATTTTCATATTGAACTTCATTTTTAACTTTTATCAATTCAATATCAGCTGTGAATTCGGTACGGCTTAGCTGGAACTGAAATTCGCCTCTCCTTGCTATCCTCACAATTCTGATATCAATTTCAGCGTTTAAGGCTATTGCAACTTTTGAAACATCTGGCATCTCTCCATCAAATGGAATTTCCCATTCAACTATTTGCCAAAGAATTCCCGCTTCTTTCGCAAATTCTTTTTGCCATTGACTCCTGATCTCTGCCAATGACTCGCTTGTCACAGGAGTACTAGATACGATGTAATTTCCAAACCAATAGTCTGGGCGAGTTTTGGTTTTGTAAACGATTACTTGTTCAGTTACCTCAACACTTGTATCAGGACACCGAGCAAAGCAATCACTCAATGATCCCAATCCGTAATTTGTTACTTGCTGTACAAAATACCCATTACCCAGTTCCGCAATTGACATTCGTATTTCTATCCATTTTCACAAGACATTCAAATTGTAATTTGTTGAAAAAATAGAGGTTTTGAACTTACCCCCAAAGCACGGTAGACCCGCAGAAATTAAACCTGACTCAACGATTCGTACTTATAGTTTGTCCTTAAAATGAAATCCTTCTAGACCCCAAACTTCATTCAAAAGTTCTGATAGAAAGACACGACAGCTGCTAAGCCTGCAAAGCTAAAAGATACTTGCTTGTCCAAGAACCAGTGCCATACTTGCCTGATCTGAATGAATTTCCTGTCAGGCATACCATGATGAATTACACATTTCTGTCGGCAACGATTTTGCTGCTGCTAATTACTGACCCAGTAGGCAATATTCCTGTTTTTGCCAACGCACTGAAACATGTTCCCCCTGATCGACGCCCCCTGGTGATCCTTCGAGAGATTGTGATTGCGTTTGTCTTACTGCTAACCTTCATGTTTGTGGGTGAAGGCTTTCTGCGAGTGATGAATTTGAGCGAACTTTCTTTGCAAATTGGTGGCGGTGTGATTTTGTTTTTGATTGCCTTACGAATGGTATTTCCTGCGCATAGTAGTCAGGTTGATGACATTCTGACGGAACCCTTGATCGTGCCCTTAGCAATCCCAGCCATCGCTGGCCCATCGGCTTTAGCAACCGTGCTGCTTTTGGTATCGCAGCAGCCCGACAAGCGCATGGAGTGGATTGGTGCGCTTTGC
>Ga0214163_1001202_pt1 | contig 11435 bp, 23 predicted proteins | sample LakMenepilimnion_2_FD_153001 | JGI IMG/M metagenome (GOLD analysis project Ga0214163, IMG submission 153001) | Freshwater microbial communities from Lake Mendota, WI - Practice 15JUN2010 epilimnion v4 | ecosystem: Environmental > Aquatic > Freshwater > Lake > Epilimnion/Euphotic zone | place... | reverse complement strand
ATTAAACATTAAAATATTATGAAAGCTATTATTAAATTTTTGAAAGATTTATTCATCAAAAATAATTGGGAAACCGTTTTCTCTGGAGATGTTAAGAGCAGAAGTGGTGGTGGCAAACTGATGCTTCAAGTTGAAAGAAGAAAAAATACATATAGAGTTATAGCCTATTCAGGCGCATGGGGTGAGCATTTAGAAATTTCTCTAAGTCAATTAGTACATACATTCCCCGAAGCGATGACAGTTTTACGCAGAGAAAATATTAGGTGGTAGATTTTTTTTTTTAATTATTTCAAAAGAAATCTTGGATTTCATTTGGAAGTTCGAGATTTCTTTTGTAATTTTACATCATAATTATTTCATTCACTATTTTAAAACTTTAAAGATTATGGGTTACTACACATTGCATCAATTAGAAATTGTAAAGGGTGACGATGGTGTTACTGATTACGAAAAAGAAATCAGCGAGTTATCGGAATATGCCGATTGCTTTAGCGATTCAATCAAATGGTATGAACACGAAACAGATATGCGTGAATACTCTTTGAAACATCCAAACACACTCTTCATGTTGAATGGAGAAGGAGAGGAAAGTGGTGATATATGGGCTGAATATTACCTTAATGGTAAAATGCAAAAGGTGTATGCTGAAATAGTGTTAGCTCCTTTTGACGAGTCTAAACTAAGTTGAAATTATTTTTAATTTTTGCAAAAGAAATCTTGGATTTCATTTGGAAGTTCGAGATTTCTTTTGTAATTTTGTAGGACAATTATTTTATTTCATTCACTATTTTAAAACTTTATTATTATGGGACTCGATATGTATCTGACAAAGAAGATTTACATCGGTGCGCATTATGACCACCGTAATGTTGAAGCTTCTGTTGACATCAAAATTAATGGCAATGTCATTAAGATTAAACCGAACATGATTTCGGAAATTCATGAACGTGCTGCATACTGGCGCAAAGCAAACCATATCCACAAATGGTTCGTAGATAACGTTCAAAATGGGGAAGATGATTGTGGAGATTACGAAGTAACCATCAGTCAGCTAAAAGAACTTGTTGCCCTTTGTGAGCAAGTATTAGAGAAGAAAGATAATGAGTTCAGCCAAGAAAATTTGCCCACACAAGGAGGTTTCTATTTCGGTGATACTGATTATGAAAAATATTATTACGAAGATTGTGCAGACACCATAAAAATGCTTTCAGAAGCTATAGAGGGTGTCTTTGAGGATGATTACGAGGTTTCTTTTGAATACCGTTCCTCTTGGTAAAATATACAAGGGTTTCATTAGAAAGCAAAAAAAGTTTTGAAACCCTTGTTTTTTTCTAAAGAAAAATTTTGAAATGCCAAATGTAAATTGTATCTTTGTAAGGTCGTTTAATTCACTCACTATTAAATTCTATTTTCTTATGAAATTCGTAACACACAATCAGTCAAACATTGATGTCAATGGAACTCATTTTCAAGGTTACATTGATGCGGAGTACAGCTTACTTAAAAAGATTTTCGGAAAACCACAATCAGACGAGGGATACAAGACCGATGCTGAATGGGATATTCTATTCGAAGATGGTACTGTTGCCACCATCTATAATTGGAAGAACGGCAAAAATTATCTTGGTAGAGAGGGTACACCCAAAACAAAAATAACCCATTGGAATGTTGGAGGAAATTCTAAGGTGGTTGTTGAAAAAATCCAAGAGGTATTAAAAAGTAATTTAGTTTCATCCATATAGTGTTTTAATTAGTGAAGTGGGGGGCGATTTCCCTTTGGATATTTGCCCCCTTTTTTTTCACACTAAACCCATTGCAGGCAAAGCAGCATTGAAAAAATTTATTAACAATTTAAATCTTTACTACTATGACTGCTACATTCATCAATTGCACCCCACACGATATCGTTTTCAACGATGGGACAGTATTTGTAAAATCTGGGACTGTTGCAAGAGTTTCTGCGACATTCTCTGAAATAGAAAACGGAATTTGTTCCCAAGTTTTTGGGACAGTTCAAGACCTGCCCGATCCAGCAGAGGGAACTTTCTTTATAGTTTCAGCAGTGGTTCTGACAGCTGCAAAGCTTCAAGGGAGAACTGATTGTCTTGCACCTGCAACTGGACATCCAGCTGTTGTAAGAAATGAAGCTGGACATATAGTTTCAGTACCTTGTTTTGTACTTTAGTTTGTAATTTCAGTTTTAGTTATAATTTTGAGTATTTAAAGGGTTCTTAAGAAAATTAAAATTTTTTCCTTTGAACCCTTCTTTTTTAAAAAATAAAGTTGTACATTTGCAATTAAAATCTTTATTATGCAAGTAACAGAAGTTTCAAATCGCTGGAGTGAGTTGACCGAAGATGTAAAATACATCTGTATGGAATACACCAACTCCAAAGGAGAATCAGCACAATACCTTATAGATATCAAGAAGAATGTCTATGAATGCATTGGACATGACATCGATACACTTTCAAACCTTTCTTTTGAAGAGCAGGTTTATGAAGAAGCTAGACAAGAAATTCTTCAGAAGATTATGTTTCCTAAGAAAGTTTCTGAGGACTCCAATTGGAAGGACCCTTACGAAAATATCGGGGTTGGACTACAAAAGAAGGATGACAAGTTGTACTTGTTCGGGTTCCTTGAATCCAAAGAACAAATATCTGAATCTACTAAAGAAGACACAAGAAGACCCCTCACAAAAATAAAAGATGACATCAGATTTAACTATATGCAAAGCACCCAATTTAGAAAATTTATAGTTTCTGAAGCCAGATTATTTTCTGGCACCAAAGTTGGTGATACACTTTTTATATAGTTGGATACTATTTATAATATGATAAACAGCCACTTATGAAAAAATCAAATAAAATTCTTGAGAAAGCTTGCGGTTCTGGTGCAAGAGAAGTCTATCTGGAGAAGCATCCGCATGGGTTTTATGCGATTAACAAAGTCCATAAGAACGCTAAAAAATACAATCGAAAACAAAAACGCTCCTGGGAATAACTCATAAGTTCCCAAAGAAAAAGTTCTTATAGTTTAATAGTGAATTGCCCTTGGGAGATAGTGAGCCCAAGGGTTTTTTATTTAAAACAATTTTATTATGAAAACATTTTTTACTTTTATTTTTTTATGTATCACATTGATCGCTACTGCGCCAAAAAATCATACTTATTCAATGAAGATACCACTTCCTGTTGAAATTGAACACTCAGATGTCAAAGAATTGCTTTGCAAGGTTCCAGATGATCAAAGGGAAGAGTTTGTCAAAGTATTGAAATCTTTTGGTGATGCCAGAGAATTGGATTGGAAATTTTGTTTGCTTATAATGTGGGGGGAATCTCGTTTGGATTCAAAAGCTGATGGTGGTGGCTTTGCTGGACTTATAATGTTCGGGTACCACGCAAGAGAACTTTTAAAGGTTTCCAAAGAAGAATTGCTTCAAATGAATTATGTCGAACAAGCCAAAGCAGCTGTAACAATCTGGGAAGCAAATGAAAAGTTTTCTGGTGTCAAGCTTAATAGTTTTATCAGGTTGGAAATGTCAACATTCCTGCCAGCATTCATAAATCATCCAGGCAACCCATATCCAGCTTCTGAAATCATCAGAACGCAAAATTATCCACTTTGTGATGCAAGTGGGCAACTTACAAAGGAAAGTATTTTAAACTTCGTTAGAAAGAAAATAAACTATCACGAGGAACTTAAATACTTCAGAGGAAGAATCTAAAATAAAAAAAGGTTCTGTTGAAAAACAGAACCTTTTGTATTATCTAAAGAATTGAAGAGCTAATATATCTTGCTTCTTTAAGAATTCCTGAAGTAGTATTACTTTCGAAACTATTAAATCTTTCAAAAACTTCAAAAAGCCCTTGTACAAATTCTGAAGCTTTTCCTACCATATTAGAACCATAATCGTATGCTGCTTTAGCACCGCTTTTAACTGAATTCAAAACATTAGTACCATATTTTTTTGCTTGCTCCCATCCGATGCCTACACTTTTTTCAATAGAAGCCCATTCTTGACCTAACCAATTACCTAAATTATTTGCGATTTCAGGAACTGCTGCAGCACCTGCTAAAAACGTAGCATAAGCTTTTTCGCCTGCAGACTTAACAAGCCCAGCAATATACATACCGAATTCTCTTTTATTTTTACGAGTAGGTCCATAGTTTCGTACAAAGTTTTCCAATGAAAAATTAATTTCTCGCATCGCACCTATTGTAACCTTACTCGCAGGTTCAAGGATGGCGGCATTGAGCGAAGTCAGAAGTTTTAAAACATCATTGGAAAATTTTGTATCAATTTCATACATTTTATCTTTTCCTATTATCCAATAAGTTGCTGACACTGCAGATTTGTATTGAGGTGCTGCCATAGTTATAATTTTTAATGTAGTACCTATAATCTTAACCTCTGTTTCTTTAGCTTTAGTTTGTTGTTGAGGTTGCTGCATTTGTTCATTGACGAGTTGTCTGATAATTTGTCTTAATTCTCTCTTTGTAGTTTTCATATTTCTTTTTTTTTGTAATTGTTTATTATAAATATCTCAATAGAAACAAAAAAGGTTCTGTTGAAAAACAGAACCTTTTGTATTAAAATAATATTTCTTTAGAGGATTGTAAAGTTAATGTCTCTTGCTTCTCTAAGAACGCCTGAAACAGTATTACTTGTGAAACTAAGATATCTTTCAAAGATTTCCATTAAACCTTGTACAAATCCTGAAGCTTGACCTACAAGATTAGCACCGTAATTTGCTGCTGATTTAGCACCGCTTTTTAGGTAATTATAAAGATTCTGACCTTGTTTTTTTGCCTCATCCCAGGTCATTTTTACGGTGTTTTGAACAGTGGTCCATTGCTGACCTAACCATGCGCTTACATAAGCACTGATAGCTGAAATAGTAGAAATTCCTGCTAAAATTTGCGCATACGTTGCCTTACCTAATCTTGAACCAAGATCAATAACAAATTTACAAACTGCTGCGGTTTGATCTTTAGCATTTTGATATTGTTCCATAGTGTATATTTGAGCTGCTTTAAAAGCGTTAATAGTTCCAGCCATAACTGCTTGAGCTGCATCTACAGTCATATTGTAAGAAGCTTTAAAAAACTTTATAAGTTCAGTATGAACGGTATTATTAATCTTATAAGCAACATCTCTAATTACCCAATATGTTACCAAAGCTCCACCTATAGATACAGTAACAACTTTCCATGCTAATCCTGCAAACTTAATTAGATATTCTTTACCGATTCGGGAAAGCTCGTTAATTTGCCCTGTAATTGCTTGTTTAGTAGCCTGTCCTTGAGCTGTACCAGTTCCAACACCTTTTTGATAGCTTTGGCTCACTGATTGTTCTTGAATGATTTGTTTGATAAGTTGTCTTAATTCTCTCTTTGTAGTTTTCATATTTCTTTTTTTTTTGTAATTGTTTATTATAAATATCTCAATAGAAACAAAAACATTAATTTTGAAAAAAAAATAAAGTATACGAAAGAAAGTTGAAATTTTATTCGATAATCTGAACTTTCTTTTGCATCTTTGTATTGTCATTAGGCTAACAATGGTTACTAAAGACATTAAATTATTCATCATTAAAATTTATAAGATTATGAACACACAATTCATTATTTCAGCGATTATTGTTGCTGTAATTTCAGTTACTTTTTTTAGTATTATTTTATTTACTGCTGCTGCTTTTGGCATTATAAATTATGGTGCTTATATTGTAGGTCTAGCTTCAGGGTTTGTACAAGGTTTATGTTCATAGTATTGAACATCGCTTGTTAATAGCAGAATAAAATTATTTCAAAAGAAATCTTGGATTTTATTTGGAAGTTCTAGATTTCTTTTGTAATTTTACACTATCTTTAATTCACTTATTAAATTCTTTATTATTATGGAAACGATTAACTTCCCGAAAGATTTAGATGATGTGAGAGATTTGGCTATTCAAATTGTTGAATCTCTTGTAGAAGAGGGCATTGTAAGAAATTGTATGGATACTGATGACGAAGACGAGTTTATTACACAAGATATAATTGTGGATATTCTCTGTAAAAAATTCGGAATCTCAAATGATTATGCTGATGAATGGGTTCGTGAAATGTAACTTTTAAATTATTCCAAAATAAAAATTTTGGGTTTACACAAAAGAAATCTTGAATTTTATTTGGAAGTTCGAGATTTCTTTTGTAATTTTACATTCTATTTATTTCACTATTAAATTTTATACTATTATGGAAAACTTATTTCTTCAAGCAATGCCAATTTCTGAAAGAACTGAAATTGATAACATTAAAGCAAACAAAGATTTCGCAAGAAAATTGGCAAGTGACCTTTCGAAGGTATTTCAAATAAATTTGCAAATCAGCGATTCTATTGATTCTTCACAAATTTATGTTGGAAGTATGAGTCAAAGATTTAATTGCCCATACTTTATTGCTAAAAAAGATGGTGTCATATTCAATATGAATGTATTGGGGTATAGAGAAAGCACTCAGTTTTTTAGCTTAGGAGAGTTATATGAAAAGTATAAAGAAACCTCAAAGGCAGACAATAACTTTTTAGGGAATGGTAGTGGGCATGGTTACGTTCAATTTAGTATAAAAATTCCTCTTGAGAATTATACCGATGTCTTGAGAGATATTATCAAATTATTTAACCAACAAAGGTACTCAAAAGTATTTTAAATTATTTCAAAAGAAATTTCGGATTTCATTTGGAAGTCCGAGATTTCTTTTGTATTTTTACACTATCTTTAATTCACTAATTAAACACTTACAGCTATGAGTTTAGAATTATTTTTAGAGCAAATTGAATTGGCTGACAACACTACCAATGACAACACCTTTGATATCTTTTATGATGTCAACACAAAACTTATTCACGCATTTGAAAATGATGCAGATGAACCAAGAGAGTTTGTTTATCGCTTGAAAGGTGAGCAGGATGATATTGCAAGAGAACACAGACAAGAAATCTTAGAATATTGCTTGGCAACCGTATTGCCAACAGATGAAGTTGGATTAGGGGATATTTTCGTACACGGAAAATTTATTGAAAAAGTAATTATTTCAAAAGAAATTTCAAAATAAATTATGAAATGTGAAAAGTATTTTCTATTTTTGTACTACAATTAATTCACAATTAAAATTTATACTATTATGACAGCTATGGAAAAAATTATGAACCTGCCGATTGGTCATTCAATCGATTGGAAGTTCGGGTTGATTACTCGTGATGTTTACAGAATGTCAGAAGACAAATTTGACATCACAGAAACCTGCGGTGGCTGGGTAAATGCTATTGTAGACAAACAAACAATGCAAGGCATATTAGAGGGTAAAATCTCACTACTTGAATTGGATTGGTTCTAATCACTTTAAAACATTAACAGCTATGGAAAACTATAAAGAAATGTATGAGCAATTACTGGCTGAATTTCAGCAGTACAAAAAAGAATCCATCAAATGGTCAGTTCAAGACTTTACGCTATATGACCATCCAACATACACCATAGACAAAGAAGCAGCGCAAGAGGCTTTGGAGGATATGATTAAGCTTCATGATGCATCATATGGCATAAGCTGGAATGATGTGGCGTATTATATTGAAGAATACGGAACAGAAAAAAAATAATATTATTTCAAAAGAAAGTTGGTGCTTCTCTTGGAAATGTCAACTTTCTTTTGTATTTTTGTTGGACAATTTTAAATCACTTATTCACTATTAAAACTTAAAGATTATGCTAAACGAATTCAAAGAACTCAGACAATTGATTGCCAATCCAAATGCAAACAAAGATGTACACTCTAAAGAAGTATTAGCACAGATGATGCTTCTTGAAATCAAATTGCTTGAAATCCAAAACAGAATGGATTGTGCAAAGAAAGTGTTGAGTGAATTATGCACTATCATTCACAATAGTTCTGCCGAAACACTTTCGGGAATTTCGATTCACTTGAACCACGATGAATATAATAAAGTGCATTATGCAACTAATGACATTGGACTTTTGTTGGATATGAACAGTGATTATTGTGTAAAAGAGAATTGGCATAATATGTTCCCCCCAATAGAACTGCCAAACATCCTCAAAGAAGATTTTGTCGCTTGGGACACAAAGAATAATTGTCCTAAGGAGAGTTTGGACATTGTCTATCATTACACCTCGCTGATTCAGTTAATGAATGATGGGATGCAACTTGAGGAGGATGAGGAATTCGTATGTATTAAAAACATTCCTTTGAGATGGCAAGTTCTGTACGATGCCGAAATCGAAAGAAACAAATAAAATTATTTCAAAAGAAATCTTGGATTTCATTTGGAAGTTCAAGATTTCTTTTGTATTTTTGTTGGACAATTTTTAACACTTTAAAACTTTAAACTTATGGCAAAATTCAAATTGAACGAAGAACAATTCGTTCTCCTAACGGCAAACACTTTAACTCTAAGGAACACTTATATCTATGAGATGGACAAAGCTGAACACCAAGAGTTGAAAGATTACTACCAAAAAGAAGTTGATAAAATCAACGACCTTTTCGACCAGTTGAATGATAAATTCAAAACTAATTTCTAAAGTTGATCGATTTATTGTGCAAAAATAACTTTATTATGGAAAAATATTATGAATTAGCAGGAAAAGCTTTCGGGCAATTTTATAATGGCATACCTGCGCCAATTGGAGAAGACAAAGACCATGTTTGCAACATCGCTGCAAGTGTTATGATGACAAGAGATAACGTTCTGTCAGGTGGAAGCTTTGTTCGAGCTGTTATTGATAATAACCTTGAACAAGCTGTCAACAGAGCTGATTCAGTCTGCATAAAAAACTTGGTTTTTTTCGTCTATTGCAAAAATTTTGTTCATCTTTGAAAATAAATTTAATTATTCCAAAAGAAATTTTAAATTTTCTTTGGAAATTAGAATTCTTTTCACTACTTTTGTAGGACATTAGTTTTATAACATTTCATTTCACTATTTAAAACTTACTATAATGAGCTACACTATTCTTTATGCAAAGCAATTCATTAAGATTGACGAGGCAAGAGTAATTCCGTTTATACTTCAAGGCGATAATAACGTCTATGAAACTGACAGAAAACGTGCAAGAGATTGGAGCAATTCTCGTATGTTCAATAGAACCATTATAACTTCTAATGAAACTTTGCTTCAAGAGATTGAACGATTCAAGCAGGACACCATTGAACGCTGCAATGAAGATGTAAAGCAATATGATGGAACTTGGGCTTATGACGAAAAAAGATTCGGCTATCATACAGGTATAGCTGTTGGTGCCAGACATACAACTAAGACCTCCTTTGGAATGTTCAAAAACTTCTTTGTAAGTGGAATTAACAATGCCAAAACCATTGAAGAACTGGCAGAATTAGGTTGTTCTTTAGCAATTAGAGTTAGCGAATATGATAAAGAAAAGATTACTAAGGCTGGACTTGAAGTTAAACCTACTGTCAATTTCACTTCAACTGAACAGGCTGTTGCCACCATTGAAGAATATGAAGCTTACTACAAAGGACATAATGTTTACTTGTACATTTATGCTTACGGAATGGACAGAGTTGTTGAAAAGAGTAAAAAAACTAAGACTCCAAAGCAAAAGACTAAGGTTGACCAGTACTTTCAAATAAACACACCTTTTGGACTGTTCGTCAAAAATACTTCAAGAGGATTCCAATACAGCAGATGGAATGCTAAAGCCTTCAGGACAGAAAAAGATGCCTGCAAGAGCTTGGACACTCTGAAGAATAAATTCCCTCAACACAACTTCACTGTTGAGCTTGTACAAAAGGAAGCTTACATTTAACATTGGACATTCAAAAGAAATTTCGAATTTCATTTGGAAGTTTGAAATTTCTTTTGTATTTTTACTATTATTTCACTATTAAAATTTAAAGCTATGTTTGTATTCAAAGTTATAACCGCAATCCTTTGGTGGGCAATCAGTCTCGTTTGGGCTTTCGATATTTATTATACATTCAGCGACCAACCTATATTTAGAGAACTTGTAGCATTATTCTGCTTCGGATTTTCAATTTGCTATGGATTTGAGACAATGTTCGCAAAAAAAGTAAGATGGTTTCAATTGGTACTTTTTATAACATTATTTATGATTATGTCCGCTGCAGGATGTAATCATTAATCTTAAAACTTAATTAACATGAATTATCAAAATTATTTTGAATCTCTTGAGGAACAAAAAACCATCGAAAGAAATTATAAACTTTCTTTGGAAAATTATAAGAAGGAAGTAATCTATCAATCGTATTGTGAAGTTATTGACTTCTTATACTATATACACCAAAGAGGTTACAGAAATCCTAAAGGTACCCCATTACATGTATTTCTGGACACACCTGAAAATTTAAAAAACAACTTGTTCCACAAAGTTCAAGGGACTAATGGAGGAGAACTTCTTTACTTGGACAGGGAGATAAGCTCATTCGTAATCCTGTACAAAGACAATGGAATTCTGATTGAATGCTCTAATCATAATGGGGCAAAGATTTACTTCACAACCGTTGAAGCATTCATCAAAAAAATCTCTGAAAAGATCTTGGACACTTTTGTGATTGTTGAACCTTCTAAAGAAGACTTGGAACTTTCATATTCAAACGCTGATATATTCTAAGTTGTCCACCTTAAACTAATCAAGGGTAATGTCTTCAGGATATTACCCCTTTTTTCTTTCGGACAGACCATAAATTCTTGACTGCTACCATGTTTATTGAATATTTATTTATAAAAATATGAAATCAGTCATCTCCATTATTGAATCCCAACTCGATCTGTTCGTCCACCAATTTGGCTTTGCAAACCTTTCGGACTTCGTTAACTCTCTTGTCCACCCAAAGCTACTTCTATTCACACTCCCATTCTCGATCCTTAGCTTTTCCATCTTTGCTACGTTGGAAGTTTGGCTTGGACTATCTTCAATGGCTATCGTTGGATTTATTATAGCAGCAATTCTGGAACTAGTAACTGGACTTTGTGCCAGTGTAGTAAAAGGAATTCCAATCGTCAGCAGAAAGTTTAGCAGATTCGGACTTAAAATTTTTGTTTGGCTTGGACTATTACTCGTTACCAACAGCTTCTATCTTTCTTATGTTGACAACCCAGATGTTCTTTCGGAAATTAGCGAGTACTTCTTCTATACCCTACACAATATCCTGGTCATCTATATTATGACTGAATATATCATATCTATCCTTGAGAACCTCTCAGCCATCAATGGAAAATCTGATTCCATCCTAACAACCTTTATCAAATCCAAAAGAAAACAAATTTTTAATTACTTGGACAAATCTACATCCCTCCAGAATGAACCTGAAGCTGGACAGGAGGAAGAAACTAAGCCAAGTGGGACTAAGACCAAGCCTAAGAAATAAAAGTGTCTTAAATCTAAAATAAA
>Ga0214163_1001201_pt1 | contig 11436 bp, 8 predicted proteins | sample LakMenepilimnion_2_FD_153001 | JGI IMG/M metagenome (GOLD analysis project Ga0214163, IMG submission 153001) | Freshwater microbial communities from Lake Mendota, WI - Practice 15JUN2010 epilimnion v4 | ecosystem: Environmental > Aquatic > Freshwater > Lake > Epilimnion/Euphotic zone | place... | reverse complement strand
ACATCCACGCCGGCTGAGTTTAACCCGGCGATGAGCGCGGCTTCAAACATCTCACCTGAAGCGCGAGTATCACGACCGAGGACACAGCGAGGACGTTCTCCGCCCTCCACCTGAGCTCCGAGGACCACAGCCGCAGCCTGCCCCAGTCGCAGGACAAATTCAGGGGTCATGGGATGGATGTTTGCCACAGCGCGGACGCCGTCGGTGCCAAAGTACAAGCGCTTTTCAGACATAAAGAGCGCGGGTTTTACCGCAGAAAGAGGTCAGTGTCAAAGACGGTGCTCACACGGACTCACTCCACATACAAAAAGCGGTTCGAGCTGCACAGGATCTGGCAGAGGCTGGCCATGGCCTCCTGAGGCGGATTTGGCACCACGCCTTTCGGATGTTGGATGTCGTGATGATACTTCGTCAGGGCTTCCGTTTGAGCTTCGAGATAGCCGAGACTGCGAGTGAGATCAGCTTCTGAAATCGTCCTGGCATAAAGGATCAGCCAAGCCTGAGCCAACTGCTGACGGCGGTCATTCGGATACTTGCTCTGAAGGTAATCAGCCAGACGGCGAGCATTTTCGAGAATGAAGGTGTCATTCATCAGTAGCAAAGACTGCGGAGCCACCGTGGTCTGGGCGCGCATCTCACAGTTTGGCACCATGGTCGGCGCATCAAAGGTATCCAAAACGGTCACGGGTTTCGTGCGCCGCACCTGCACATAGATGGAGCGACGATAATCATCAGCGCCTGCACTCTCAACCTTGTGCGTGGTGATGGTGCCTTTGTCGATCCCGACGACGACACGCCCCTGTGGATCACGACCGATGCCGCTCGGCGGGCCATAGCTGGCATTCACCAGCGCTCCCGTGGCAGCAAGCATGGAGTCACGCAGACTCTCCGCATCCAGACGGCGCAGTTTAAACCGAGCATAAAATTTGTTCTCAGGATCAGTGCTCAAGGAGGCCTGGCTGTGAGATGACTGACGGTAAGCACTGCTCAGCAGAATGAGACGATGCAGTGACTTCAGCTTCCAGCCGCTTTTGACAAACTCATCCGCCAGCCAGTCGAGCAACTCAGGGTGCGTTGGGCGCTCGCCTTGGAAACCAAAATCGCCGGGCGTATTGACGATGCCACGACCCATGTGATGCAGCCAAAAGCGATTCACCAGAACCCGAGAAACCAGCGGATGTTTGCCACTGGTCAGCCACTTGGCATAAGCCAGACGGCGTCCCGAAGATCCCGTGGCCGTGGCCGCAGGCTTGAAAGGCTCGATCTCAGGTTGGGCGAGGATGCTGAGTTCACCGGCATTCACGGCCTGCTTGGGCTGATCATGATCTCCCCTGTTGAAGAGCTTGCTCACCGGCACCGCGCCTTTCACCTCGGTCAGAGCCATCACAAAACCTTCCACAGGCTTGGTTTCACGAAGCTTTTTGGCTTCCGCCATTTTGGCATCCACGATGTCCTGCTTTTTCTGATCGTAGAGATTCAGTGAGTAGAGAGCGAGAGCTGAAGGATACTTTTTGATCAGTGTTTTCTGCGCTTCGGTTTGTTTTTCCTTCGGCGTCGCACGGGCGAGACGATAAGGCTCACGCTCTGCTTCCGGCAGTTTCTTGATCTCGACTTCGAAGATCTCATCGAGAAACTTTTTCCCCATCTCACGGGCTTCTACCTCGATGGCTTTGGCCTGGGTTTCAATCTCAGCCGCCTTGGCCCGCTCCGCAGGCGTGTAGAGAGAATACAGCCGCTGAGCTGGTGAGCGCCAGGCTTCCCAATGATAACCCGGATCAAACACGGCCCGCAGACGGTAATAATCCGCCTGGGTGATGGGATCATACCGATGATCATGGCACTGCGCACAGGCCACGGTCACGCCGAGGAGCGATGAGGTGGTGATTTTGATCTGCTCGGCGATGACCTGATTCTTCGCGAGCTTGGGATCATCTGTGGTTTCGCCCGTGCCATCGGGTGCCATGCGCAGGAAAGCGGTGGCGATGAGTTGTTGCGTGCGTTTGGGATCAAGTACGGCCTGCTGATAGTCGCCATGCGTGGCTCCGGCCAGCTCATCACCGGCGAGCTGCTCCTGAATGAACTCATTCCAGGGTTTGTCCTCATTCAGCGAGCGGATCACATAATCACGAAACCGCCAGGCATGGGGACGCTCGGTGTCCGCTTCCGTGTAGCCATTGGAGTCGGCATAACCCGCGACATCCAGCCAGTGGCGTGCCCAGCGTTCACCGTAGTTTTTGGAGGCCAGCAGCCGCTCGACCAGATTTTCATAAGCCAAGGGGGATGGGTCAGCGACGAAGGCCTCCACCTCCTCCGGCTTCGGCAGCAAACCGGTCAGGTTTAGACTCACGCGCCGGATCAAAGTGCGACGGTCTGCTTCAGGCGCGAAATCAAGCCCCGCAGGCTGCATCTTCGCCAGCAGAAAGGCATCCACCGGCGTGCGCACGCGACTGGCATTTTTCACCATCGGCACAGGCGCTCGCTTCACAGGCTGAAAGGCCCAGAATTCGCGATCTTCATCCGAAATCATCGGCCCTGGGGCCAGCGTCAAAGGCTCGGGCTTCGCGGTCTTGGCACCTTGAGCGATCCATTTTTCGATCACGGCCAGTTCGGCCTCAGGCATGGGTTTGCCCTTTTTCGGCATCTCGCCGCTTTTGATGATCTGCACGAGGCCGCTCTTTTCAGGATGCCCAGGCACCAGCATCGGGCCGCTGTCCGTGTCATGATCCATGAAACGCCGTAGCCGTAGATCCACGCCACCTTCAGGCTTTTCCTCCTCGCCATGACAATGAGTACAGTGCGCCTTCACGATGGGCCGCACGTCACGCTCAAAGGTCAGCACGGCATCAGCGCCGTGAAGCGTCACAGACAAAAAAGGTAAAAGAACAGCAGAGGGCAGCTTCATCACAGGAAGCAAACCTACGCTCGCCTTGCGTCTGTTGTTGCGCCACTACAGACGGCTGATCACGACATGACGGATTTTTGCCAGGGTATTCCAGGTGGCAAAACCAAAGGGCAGGCAGTGATCAATGAATCCAGGGCGCAGGCTGACATGACGGCCTTTGATGCTGGCGTTGACCACAGGTTTGTCATCCACCCAGGCACGGATCACCTCAGGCGTCACTTCAAGGCGGACTCGATACCAGCGCTGATTCTCAAAAGTTTGTTCGCCACGCGTCTGATTCTCACTGGCATCTTTAAAGTCGATGCTGGAGACACCCGTGAGAACGCCACCCCAGCCGCCGATCACAAAGGTGGCGTGTGCCTGGTGGCTGCCGACGGGAAAGGTACACATGCCAAAGATGTCCTCACCTTCGACGCGCATGGTTTCATACTCAATGCGGTAGTGGGTGTCTGGAATGCCTGCTTCCTGCCAGCGGGTGAATTTGGCACCTGTCATGGGCAGGCCGACACCCACTGAAAGCTCGGCTGAGTCCAGCTTGACCGGCCCTTCCTCAGGAATGCCAGCCGGACGCCAAGCCTGAGCCAGATCACCTCCCAAAAGTGACCATGATTGCGGCCCGGCGACCTTTTCAGCAGGACGACAGGCGTTTAAGGCGATCATCAACCAGCAGCCGAGGAATAAGACTCTCTGTGGCATGAGGCAGAACATCAAGGCTACTCCTTCACACGCTCCAGCTGGGCACCGAGAGCGCTGAGTTTGTCATCGAGATGCTCGTAGCCACGGTCGATGTGATAGAGGCGGTTCACTTCCGTGCGGCCTTCCGCGATGAGACCCGCGAGAACCAACGCGGCTGAAGCACGCAGGTCGCTGGCCATGACGGGAGCACCTTTCATCTTTTCACCGCCACGGATGCGAGCGGTCGCGCCCTGGAGATCAATGTTGGCTCCCATGCGCTTCATTTCCGCCACATGCATGAAGCGCTGGGGAAAGATCGTCTCCGTGATGGTGCTGACATCTGAGATGGCGCAGGCAAGGGCGCAAAACTGGGCCTGCATGTCCGTCGGGAATCCAGGATAACAAAGCGTCGTGAGATCAAAACCTTTCGCGCTCGGATTCGGCGCGATGCTGATGCTGTCCTTGGTCGTCTCGATGGGGAAACCGCATTTTCTCAGGGCTTCCAGGATGGAGGACATGTGCTCAGGCATGACGCGCTTCAGCGTGATACCGCTGCCGATCATAGCTCCTGCGCAGAGGAAGGTGCCGGCCTCAATGCGGTCAGGGATGACAGTATGCTCGGCTCCGTGGAGTTCTTTGACGCCTTCGATGGTGATGCGATTCGTGCCAGCGCCTTCGATCTTGGCACCCATCTTGATGAGGAAATTGGCCAGATCTTCCACCTCGGGCTCAGCGGCTGCGCCCTCGATGATGGTGGTGCCTTTGGCGAGTGTGGCTGCCATCATGACGTTGTCAGTGCCGAGCACGGTCGAGCCATGCTTGCCCATGAGATTCATGGGTCCCCCCTTGAAGCCCTTTTTGGCATTCACGGAAATATCACCGCCATCGACCGTGATCTGAGCGCCGAGCGCTTCGAGACCTTTGAGATGCAGATCCACGGGGCGATCTCCGATGACGCAGCCGCCTGGAAGGGACACCGTGCATTTTTTCAGGCGACCCGTAAGCGGCCCGAGCACGCAGATGGAGGCCCGCATTTTGCGCACGAGATCGTAAGGCGCGATGGATTTGATCTTCTCCGCCTTCACGACGACGACGCCACTGGCACGCTCCACCTCAGCGCCGAGTTCACCGAGGATACGCACCATGTAATTGGTATCACTCAGGTCAGGCACGCGGCGGATGGTGCAGGTATCCTTCGTCAGCAGCGTGGCCGCGAGGATAGGCAGTGACGAGTTCTTTGAGCCACTGATATTGACGCGCCCCTTGAGAGGTGCACCGCCGTAGATAATGAGTTTTTCCATGAGATGGTGCTTTCTGCGATGGAGAGAGGCCTGAGGCAAGCAGGAAGATTTGAACCAGCGTGGTCGATTAACAACCGCCTGCGGACTCATCCCATCCAATCAGACAACCGTGAAATGCCAGAGTGGATGGGACAAGAGCCCGCAGACAGTGACCTTATTTACCGCAAGACCCCCCATGGGTTACAAGAAAAAAATAAGATTTTTTTACTCACCCAAAGATTCTTCAGGCGGGATCACTGCTGAAGCTGGATAAACACCGAGGACAAAACGCTCAATACCAGCCAAGTCGGCCATCAGACGCACCTGCTGAAAGCCTTGCGCCTCAGCCAATGCAGCCACTGTTGCGCCTTGATCATGGCCAACTTCCAGGGCAATGAAGGCATCCGCCTCCAAAAAGGGCCGCACGTCGATGAGGAAGCTGCGGATGATGTCCATGCCGTCCGGGCCACCGTCGAGCGCGAGGACAGGATCTTTACGGACTTCACGGCTCAGGCCCGCGATCTCTCTGCTAGGGATGTATGGCAGATTCGCCGTTACCAGATCAAAGCGTCCGGTGATTTTTTCAAAGAGATCACTGCGCACCAACTGCACGGCATGCAAACCAAGACGTGAAGCATTCATGCGAGCGAGATCGAGCGCATCCTCGGAAACATCCGCCAGCATGACGCGACTCTCTTTCCACACCGCCGCCAGGCTGAGCCCGATGCAGCCGGAGCCCGTTGCCATGTCCAAAACACGCGCAGGCTTGGCGAGACGCCCCGCTTTGACCTCGCGGATGATCCAGTCCACCAGATGCTCCGTCTCCGGGCGTGGGATGAGTGCCCGGTGATCACTGATGAGTTCGTTGCCGAGGAAATCTACCGTGCCCAGCAGATGCTGGAGTGGCTCGCCATCCGCGCGACGGCGGGTGAGATCGCGCAGCTTCACGAGATCATCCTCCCGCAACACTTCGCCAAAGCGCAGGTAGAGATCCAGCCGTCGGCAGCCGAGCACATGGGCCAGGAGGTGCTCCATGTTTAGACGCGCCTCTTCGACGCCGTGCTTGTCCAGGTAGCCGGTGCCCGCCGTCAGTGTCTCAAGGAGGAGTTTCATAAAAATAAGCCGCTATTCACTTCAACCCAGCCTCTGCCAGACGCTCCTGCATGTCACTGGTCAAAAGCGCATCCAGCATCTGATCGACACGGCCTTCCATAAACATGTCGAGATTGTACAAAGTCATCTCGATGCGGTGATCGGTGACGCGGTTTTGCGGGTAGTTGTAGGTGCGGATTTTTTCCTCACGGCCACCACTGCCGATGAGATTGCGACGATGCGCGGAATACTTCGCCGCTTCTTCCTGCTGCTTCTTTTCCAGAAGGCGAGAGCGCAGGATCGTGAGAGCTTTTTCCTTGTTCTTGATCTGGCTGCGTCCGTCCTGGCAGCGCACAATGGTGCCTGTGGGAATGTGCATGACCTGCACGGCGGAGTCGGTGGTATTCACCCCCTGCCCTCCTGCACCGGAGGATCGGCAGACTTCAATGCGCACCTCGTCGGCCTTCAGCTCCATATCGACCTCCTCAGCCTCAGGCAGAACCGCGACCGTGGCCGCCGAGGTATGAATGCGGCCCTGCGCCTCGGTGGCTGGCACGCGCTGCACACGATGCACACCGCTTTCATATTTCAGCACGCGGAAGACATCCTCCCCGCTGACTTTCATGACGATTTCCTTGAAGCCACCGACATCAGACGGGCTGGACTCCAGCGTCTCGACACGCCAGCCTCGGGTTTCAGCAAAACGTGAGTACATCCGCACCAAATCCGCCGCGAAGAGAGAGGCCTCATCGCCACCCGTGCCCGCCCGGATTTCCACCAAGGCATCACGCCCCTCCAGAGGATCAGGCGGTAGGATGAGGAACTGCACACGGTTTTCCAGCTCCACCAGGCTTTTCTCGATTCCAGGAATCTCCGCCGCCGCCATGGCTGCAAATTCGGCATCGTCGCCCTTGGCCATTTCCTGATTTTCACTGAGTTCCCGGAGCTGTTTTTGATACTCATCCCAGATTTCGATGAGCTGGCTCAGCTGACGATGCTCTCGCGTGAGATCGCCCGCCTTCTTGGCGTCATCAAAGAAGCCAGGCTGGCCCATCAGCTCCTCCAGGAGATGAAAGCGTGAACGTTTGGTGCTGATGATTGAGGAATAGTCCATGGAATGCCCGAGTGACGGTTGGGTTCAAAATGCCTGCTGCGCCATGACCCTGTCGTGGGTCAAAGTTCGTCGAAAAAGCTGTCCGGCTAAAGCGCCTGCTGAGCAGAATAGTGTGGCATGAATGAGCCGCTGATCATGGCGTCAGGAGGCCGATGGTCAACCTTCAGTTCATTGTTCTCTGCCAACACTGAGAGCTATTTGAGAATCCATGCGTCGATTTTGTTCACGCTAATCAAGTTGCAGGTTGTGCCCATTTCATTCGTAAGATGCCACTGAATCAACCCGTAAACCCTAGCGATGACTTTAATACGCATCCACATCATTTTGAGCATGATCGCCGCCCAAGGCAGCCTTTTCGGGGCTAGCCATGGGCACGTGGCCTTTAACCAAGACATCCGTCCGATCCTGGCTGATGCCTGTTTTCACTGCCACGGCCCCGATCCGGGCACACGCAAAGCTGGACTGCGACTCGACACCGAGGCGGGGTTTTTCACCGCCAAAAAAGGCGAGCAGCCCACGGTCATCAAAGGTCAGCCGGACAAAAGCAGTCTCTACCAGCGCCTGCTCTCGACGGATGAAGATGAAATCATGCCGCCTCCAGAGTCGCATAAAGAACTGAAACCTGCGGAGATCGCCAAGATCAAGCAGTGGATCGAAGAAGGTGCTCCATGGCAACCCCACTGGTCCTTGATCAAACCCGAGCGCAGCCCTGAACCCACAGTCAAAGAAACGGCCTGGGTAAGAAATTCGGTGGATCGTTTTGTGCTCTCCAAGCTCGAATCCACCGGCCTGAAACCCGCGCCCGAAGCTGAGGCTCACACCCTGGTGCGCCGCATCGCCCTGGATCTGACAGGCCTGCCGCCTAGCCCCGAAATCATCAAGAAGTATGCTGTGGCAAAACTTTCCGATGCCCAGGTCTCCCAGCTCATTGATGAACTCATGAAGTCACCGACCTATGGCGAGCATCGCGCCCGCTACTGGCTGGATGCCGCACGCTATGGTGACACCCACGGCCTGCACTTTGACAAGCCCCGCGAGATGTGGGCCTACCGGGATTGGGTGGTCCAGGCTTTTAACCGCAACCAGCCATTCAATGAGTTCACCGTGGAACAGATCGCCGGCGACCTGCTACCTAATCCTCGGCAGGACCAATTGGTGGCCACCGGCTTCCAGCGCTGCAACATCACCACCAACGAAGGCGGCACCATTGATGAGGAAAACGTCGCCAACTACGCATCTGACCGCGTGCAAACTCTCGGCTGGGTTTACATGGGCCTCACCACGAACTGCGCGCAATGCCACGACCACAAGTTTGATCCCATCACGGCAAAGGATTACTACTCTCTGGCGGCTTTCTTCCGCAACACCACGCAAAAGCCCAAGGACGGCAATGTTAAAGATGGACTGGGTCCGGTTCTTGTGATGCCTTCCGACAAAGATCGTCCGCGATACCAAGCTCTGCCGGCCGAGATCGCTCAGGCAAAAACCAAGCTGCAAGAAAATCGGAAGGTCGCACAGCCAGAGTTTGATCAGTGGCTCACCTCCGCCAAACCTGAAGACCTCGACAAAGACGTGCCCACCAAAGGCATCGTCGCCCACCTGCCGCTGAATGAAGGTGTCGGCAGCGAAGTGACCGGCATCTGCGGTGCGCCGAAGACCTTCAAAGCCACAGGCGTGGTGACTTGGAAGCCCGACGGCAAGATCGGCCCTGCACCCGTGATGAAACAGGGCGGCACGTTCGAGATCGGCGATGCTGGCGACTTTGAGAAAAACCAGCCCTTCAGCTACGGAGCCTGGGTTCGCGCGGGCAAGCTCGGCATAAGCGGCGGCGTCCTCGCCCGCATGGATGAAAAGAGCGACTACCGTGGCTGGGATCTCTACCAGAATGATCGCAACTTCAGCGTCCACATCGTCAACAAATGGCCGGGCGACGCGCTCAAGGTTTCCACCCGTAAACCCAGCGTGCGTCCCGGTGTCTGGCAGCATGTTTATGTCACCTACGACGGCAGCAGCAAGGCCCAGGGAGTGAAGATGTTCATCGACGGCGTCGAGCAGGAAATGAAGATCGAGGCCAACGCCCTCAAAGGCAGCATCAAGACCCAAACGCCGACACGCATCGGCCAGCGCAGCCATGTGCAAATCTTCCACGAGGGCAGCGTCCAGGACGTGCGGATCTACGACCGCAAACTCGCCCCCACCGAGATCCAAGCCCTCGCCAAAGTCGGGCCGCTTCGCCTCATGCTCGCCTCCGCCAAGCGTGGACCTAAGCAAAAGGAGGCGCTCTTTGAGCACTACCTCGTCACCCGCCATGGCGGCTATCAAGCAGCCAACGGCATCCATCAAAAACTCGAAGGCGAACTCAATGCCATCAAGGCTCGCAGCCCCGTGACCCACATTCAGGAAGAGCGCATGGACACCAAGCCCATGGCCAACATCCTCATGCGCGGTGCCTACGACAAAGTCGGTGAGGCCGTGGAAGCCGAAGTCCCTGCTGCGCTCGGCAAGCTCGATGCCAAAGCTCCGCGCAATCGCCTCGGGCTGGCCCAGTGGTTGGTGTCTGAAAACAACACCCTCACCGCCCGCGTCACCGTGAACCGCATCTGGCAGGAACTTTTCGGCAGTGGCATCGTGAAGACCAGTGAGGACTTCGGCATCATGGGTTCCGCGCCATCGCACCCCGAGCTGCTCGACTGGCTGGCCGTGGAGTTTCGCGAGAGCGGCTGGGACGTGAAGCGCCTCTACAAGATGCTGCTCAGCTCCTCCACCTATCGCCAGGCCACCCTCATCACGCCTGAGAAGCTGGAGAAGGATCGCGACAACGCCCTGCTCAGTCGCGGCCCCCGTTTCCGCATGGATGGTGAGATGATCCGCGACTACGCCCTGGCAGCCAGCAGCACCCTTTCCCCACGCATGGGCGGCCCCGGAACCATGCCGTATCAGCCCGAGAACATCTGGGAAATCGTCGGCCTCGGCACCGAGCGCTACGTGCAGGACAAGGGCGAGAACCTCTACCGCCGCACGCTCTACAACTTCTGGAAGCGCATGAGCCCATCTCCCAATATGGAGATCTTCAACGCCCCAAGTCGTGAAGTCAGCTGTGTCCGCCGCGACCGCACCAACACGCCACTGCAAGCGCTCGTGACCATGAACGATCCGCAGTTCATCGAAGCCGCTCGCAATCTCGCACAAAAGGCCCTCGCGACCAAAGCCCCCCTCGCCTACATCGCCGAACGCGTGCTCTGCCGCCCCTTGAAGGCCAAAGAGCAACCCATCGTGCAAGCCAGCCTAGCCGATCTGCGCAAACACTACACCGCCAGCCCCAGCGATGCCGAAGCTCTACTCAAAGTCGGCGAATCGAAAGCCGACGAAAAGCTACCCAAGCCCGAACTCGCCGCCTGGACGATGCTCTGCAATCAGCTCATGAATCTTGATGAGGTTTTGAACAAATAACCCAGCATTCCGCTGATCCCAGTAATCGGGGCATTCCTGCCCCGTGGAACTGCGGAATTCGGGATCACTCATCCGCCTAACTTATGAACACCCGCAACCGAGTTCTACTCACAACACTCATTCTCGCCAGCTTGACCGTCTTGGTGGGCTGGTCGCTGTTGGCCGTGGGGTATGAATCCGCTGACCCGCTGACAGACTCACAAGGCAATGAGCTCGGCTTCAACAAACCGCTGACCCTAGAACTCATCGGGGGTCTGATAGCAGCCGCCTTGAGCCCGGCATCCTTGCCTCATTGGTCCTCAGAAGGCTGGTCGTCGTTGTGCGCTGGGATGCAATGCTGGGCACTCGTGATCCTCTGGACCAGCCTACAGCCGAAGCCATGGCATCGCATTTGGTTCGCCACGCAGACCGCGCTGTTTTTCCCTGGCTTTTGCGGTTTACTCGTCTGGTCTGTGATGATTTTCAGCAACGAGACGTGGGATGGCGAGACGATCTCTGACATCGCTCCAATCATGATGACCGCTGCCCCCTGGCTACCAGTGACTTGGCTGTACTTGTGGATCACCCGTAGCGCAGCCTCTACACCTATTGAAATTTTGAATCTAAAAACCGAAGCAACACCTTTATGAACATCCTCGAAGAATGGAATACTTATCAGACTCGCCGTCAGCTATTCACCCAAGGGCGAAATGTGCTCGGTGGTGCCGCGTTAGCTTCACTTCTCGGTGAGTCTCTCGGTAATGCATCGCCTTCCGCTCATGTGCCGCACTTTCCGGCCAAGGCCAAGCGGGTCATTTACCTGCACATGGTCGGTGGGCCATCGCAGATCGATCTCTTCGACTACAAGCCGAAGATGCAGGAATACTATGACAAAGACCTGCCGGCGAGCATCCGCAATGGCCAGCGCCTCACCACAATGACCA
>Ga0214163_1001200_pt1 | contig 11437 bp, 10 predicted proteins | sample LakMenepilimnion_2_FD_153001 | JGI IMG/M metagenome (GOLD analysis project Ga0214163, IMG submission 153001) | Freshwater microbial communities from Lake Mendota, WI - Practice 15JUN2010 epilimnion v4 | ecosystem: Environmental > Aquatic > Freshwater > Lake > Epilimnion/Euphotic zone | place... | reverse complement strand
AAAATGCATTGTCGGAATAACGAGAAGCAAAATGAAGATTTCGCGAACAGTTTGTGAAATCTTTACCGATGCAAAAACTGTGAAGAGAGCGTAAATCACAGCAGGAATGAAGAAGGTTGGATGTATGAGTGCTCCAGTAACAACCGAGAGCGTGAATCCAACTAGCGCAACTGGCGGCGCCAGATATCGGTAATTGATTGTTCCAGGATGTCTACGTGAAACAACACGACGCCATCTGCCGTACTCAAAATACTGCTTTGCAAGTGCTCGCAGATTAGGCCGCGGGCGATAGATGACTTGCAAGCGGGGATCAAAGTAAATTGTTCCGCCATTCTCCCTCAGCCGGAAGTTAAGTTCCCAATCTTGGGCGCGTGTAAATCTCTCATCAAATCCACCTATAGCAAGTAGCGCTTCTCGTCGAAAGGCACCTAGGTAGACGGTATCTACTACGCCAGCAACGCCACCAGTATGAAAACGAGAAGCGCCAACCCCAAATGGACTTCGCATTGCACCTGCAACTGCTTTCTCAAATCTACTTTTTCCAACTGCAGCCATTACTCCGCCCACATTAACGGCGCCGGTAGCGTTTAAAGTTTCAACAACAAGTGAGATGTAGTTATGAGGAATCTGGGCATGTCCATCAACGCGAACAACGACAGGGCTAGCCGATTTTTTGAGAGCGAGATTTAAACCTGCTGCAGTACGCCCGGTTGGATTCTCAACAATTACCACTCGTGAATCTGATTGCGAAATCTTCCGTGCGATTTCCAGAGTTCTATCTCTCGATGGACCAATCGCCAGTATGACTTCAAAGCTTCCACGATAATCCTGAGAGAGAATTGAGAGAACTGCTGACTCAAGATGTAACTCTTCATTGAGGACGGGGAGAATTACACTCACGCTAGGCAGCGGTGAGCCAGGTAACTCCTGTGTATGTGTCGCCATCAACCCTCCATGCGTTCACCCAAGTATCCTACGGAAGTGAAATCAAAGCGTGCGATTCGGATAATGACATCACTCTCACTTGGTGTTGTCTTTGTCGCATCCCTATCGTGGCTTGGTTTAGGTCAGGTCAGTGGCCAAATTTCTAGAATCAATGTCTTTGGGAGCCTCTCTGATCGCCCCGAGAAAACATCTCGCGCTCTTAATTATCTCGTTGTTGGCTCTGACTCCCGCGAGGGTCTCACTCGTGCCGAGATCAGGAAGTTGAAGGTCGGAAGTACCGCAGTTGCCGCAGGTGGACGTTCTGACACTATGTTCTTAGTACACATCAGCAAGAAGCGTGATGCAGCATTTATCATCTCTCTTCCGCGAGATACCTTGGTACAAGTTCCTGCCCACATTAGCCAAGATGGAACAACTGATATTCCAGAGCGACCAGGAAAACTCAATGCATCATTTGCATTTGGTGGAGCTCCACTACTTATTCAAACAATTGAAGCAAAGACCAATTTGAAGATTGACCACTATGTAGAAGTAAATTTCGCTGGGTTTACCGGTGTCGTCGATGCTTTAGGTGGAATTGAAGTCTGTTCCAAAGTGGCGATCAATGATCCGAGGAGCCACCTCGTAATGAGCGCCGGCACACATACCCTTGACGGTCTAGAAGCTCTCAAATATGTACGAACTCGAGATTTCGATGGGCGCGGAGATATTGGTCGTATGGAACGTCAACAACAATTTGTCAGTGCAGTACTGCGTAAAGCTACGAGCACGGGAATACTTCTCAATCCAATCAAGTTAGCAAATTTCTACAACGCCACAATCTCAACTGTAAAGCTAGATGAAGACCTTGATAAGAACGACCTATTAACTCTTGCAAAGCAGATGCGCAATCTCTCTTCTGGAAATATTCGTACGCTGACCGTTCCGATAGCTAATCCAAATGGACGCCACCCTGAAGTTGGATCTGTCGTTATTTGGGATGAAGTGCTCGCCGCCGATCTATGGACACGCGTTCGTGATGATCAGGCTCTTGTAGATAAGGTTAAGAAGAAGCCATCACCGACCGCTTCAGCCACTGCTAAGGCTGAGGAGATTGATAAATTCAAGAGTAAGACTGCGGCAGAAAACCCATGCGCTCCAGCGCAATAGTCTGCAAATGTGCAAAATATTTATTGAGGCTGCAATAGACTCATCGGCATGGCTCTGAAGCTTTCTGTAATCGGCGTTGGCTACCTTGGTGCTACACATGCAGCATGTATGTCATCTCTTGGCTTTGATGTCATTGGAGTCGATACCGACCAGGGCAAGGTGGATCTTCTCTCACAAGGTGAATTGCCATTCTATGAACCAGGGCTCGACACACTTCTTGCAGCAGAAATTAAAACTGGACGCCTTCGCTTTACAACAGAATTCGCAGAAGTTGCTGATGCAGATATCCACTTTATCTGTGTAGGAACGCCGCAAAGTAAAGATGGATTGGCAGCAGATCTCACCTATGTAAAAGCTTCAGTTGCCGCGATTGCTCCGCACCTTAAAGAAGGCTCTCTTGTAGTTGGAAAATCCACTGTTCCTGTGGGCACCGCTCAACTACTGCGCGATCAACTTGCTGTTCTCGCTCCACAAGCAGATTTGGCGTGGAACCCAGAATTTCTCCGCGAAGGATTTGCTGTCGAAGATACCTTGACGCCAAATCGCCTCGTCGTGGGTGTAGCAAATGATCGTGCAGAAGAAATCCTTAAAGAGGTTTACAAGCCGATTATCGATCTCGGAACTCCATGGATTCGCGCTGATCTTCCAACAGCTGAACTTGTTAAGGTTGCAGCCAACTCTTTCTTGGCGACAAAGATCTCATTTATCAATGCGATGGCTGAAGTATGCGAAGCAGCAGGCGGCGATGTCACAGTTCTAGCAAAGGCAATTGGGTATGACCCACGAATCGGAAGCCGATTCCTTCAAGCTGGTATTGGATTTGGTGGAGGTTGCCTTCCAAAAGATATTCGAGCATTTATGGCTCGTGCACAAGAACTTGGCGCCAACCAAGCGCTTGAATTCCTACGCGAGATCGATGCAATTAACTTACGCGCACGCCAGCGAGTAATTGATGTTGTCAGAGCCGATCTCTCTGAAGATTTAACTCAATATAAAATCGCCGTACTCGGTGCAACTTTTAAGCCTGATAGTGACGATGTTCGTGACTCTCCAGCGCTAGATATTGCAGCTCAATTACAAGCAGCAGGTGCAACAGTTGTAGTTCATGACCCTAAAGGTATTGAGCCTGCTCGCAAACGTTTCCCTAATCTCGATTACCAGGAGAAAGTTACTGATGCGGTAAAGGGCGCTGATGCAATTCTGCACTTAACTGAATGGAAAGAGTATCGCGAGCTTGATCCTTCAGTGATTGGTCAACTTGTAAAGAGTAAATTCATCATTGATGGTCGTAATGCCCTCGATCGCAATAAGTGGCGCGCTGCTGGTTGGCGTTTCCATGCGCTAGGTAGAACCGACTAAAAACCAGTTTTTTGGTTACGTCGTGCGTTAAGCGCTGCGCCCTTTGCCTTCGCCTCTTCATTAATATCCTTGAGCGCTGACTCAACTTTTGCTGAAATTGCAGCATCAGAGATTCCCAAGATTCGCGCAGCAAGAATTCCTGCATTCTTAGCATTGCCAACTCCAACTGTGGCAACTGGAATTCCCGCAGGCATCTGAACAATCGAAAGCAATGAGTCCATGCCATCAAGATTCTTCAGCGGGACAGGTACGCCAATAACTGGCAGCGGAGTAAGAGATGCAACCATGCCAGGTAGATGAGCTGCTCCCCCGGCACCAGCGATTATTACCTTAAAACCTTTCGCCTTCGCTTTCTGAGAAAACTCAACCATTTCAAGTGGCATGCGATGGGCAGAAACTACATCTGCTTCATAAGAAATTCCGAGTGAATCTAAAACTCTTGCAGCTTCTTCCATGACTGGCCAATCAGAGTCAGAGCCCATGATGATTGCAACATCTTTTGCTTCACTCATCGATTACTCCACTCATATAGTCACGTGCATGCTGCACATCATCTCTTAATTGTAGAAGGTTAGAGCCTGCTGCGGTGACATGGCCAATCTTGCGCCCTGGACGGACTTCCTTCATATATTGATGAAACTTGAGATCTGGATTGCGAGCCATGAGGTGCAAATATGGCCGATACATATCTGTCTTATCTCCGCCCAAAATATTTCCCATCACTGCAAAATCGTGTGTCATCGCAGGATCACCAAGCGGAAGATCTAGTACTGCACGTAGATGTTGTTCAAATTGGCTTGTGCGCGAACCATCGATTGTCCAATGGCCAGAATTATGTGGGCGCATCGCAACTTCATTGATAAATAGTTGCTCACCCTTAACAAACATCTCCACAGCCATAACGCCGACTACCCCGAGTTCGTGGGCTATATCGAGAGCCAACTTCTGTGCTCGAGTCGAAAGTTCTTCGCTAATCTCTTGGGCTGGTGAGATTGTTAAGGTACAAATTCCATCTTCTTGAATAGTTTCAGTGGCAGACCATGAAGTTGCTTGTCCATGTGGAGACCTTGCAATCATCACCGCGATTTCGCAATCAAACGAAATGAGCTCTTCGATAAGCAACTTTGGGGCGCTCTTGAACAACTGGGCTAATTCATCTTGAGAGTTAATTCTCCAGACTCCGCGACCGTCGTACCCACCTGAAATAGATTTTGCAATAAGCGGATATTGATCAATGCCTTCGGTAGATGATGCTACTTTCCATGCAGGGGCTGGATAAGAAGTTAACTTCTCTCGCATCTGCTCTTTATCTTGTGAATAAACAAATGCCGACGATGATGGATAGACGCGCACGCCAGCGCTCTCAAGCCCCTTAATTACCGAAATCGGAACGAGTTCATGTTCGAAAGTAACGACATCGCATTGTGAAGCAAACTCTTTAAGTGCAGTTAAATCTGAGTAATCACCAACGGTATGGCTGCAAATCTGTGCACCCGAGTCTTGAGAACTTTGTGCAAATAGTTGGAGTTTTATTCCAAGAGCCGCAGCGGGAGCGACCATCATTCGAGCAAGTTGTCCTGCACCAATCACACCGACGGTAGGAAATCGCTCGCTCACGGGCCTATCGTAGATGAACGATGTCCCCAACTGTAATTCTCTGACCACCTTCAAGAATTAACTCTCCTGCTGGTGAAATATCTTCTGCAAATCCACTTCTCTTCTCGCCACCAGGTAGTTCTACCTGGACCTTCTGACTCAAGGTTGCGCTTCGCTCTCGATAAAGATGTCGCAGATCCTCGCCATCTTCCCAGCGTCCGAGGAGCTCTTCAAAGTTATTGAGAATAGAGGCAAGTAGTAGATTGCGATCAAGAATTGCACAATCTTCAATCATCAGAGAAGTTGCGTGATCGACAGGTAGCTCACTTTGATCCATAGCGACATTTATTCCGATGCCGAGAATTACTCCGTTGCTTGTAGCCTGAGCAATAATCCCCCCTAACTTCTTACCAGCTATCTGTAGATCATTAGGCCACTTGAGCTCCACCGTAAAACGCGGATCAAGTTCTGAGATTGCAAGCGTTGAAACAAGTCCGGCAAGAAGAGGAAGAAAGGACCATTCGCTCTTTTCTCGTTTCGGTTCAATAAAGAGCGAGAAGAGAAGTGCAGAACTTTTTGGTGCATCAAAAGTTCTATCGAGGCGGCCTCTACCTGCGCTTTGATATTCCGTGACAAGAACTTCACCGTTGATTGCTTCATTACGTGCAACAAAGGCAGCTAAATCATCTTGAGTTGAGCCGGTGACTTCGACCACGCTTACTCGCCAGTATTGCGAGATTTTTTGAGAGATCACTGCGCTATCTAGCGGTGGTCTTGGCGTATCTATGCTCACGACTAGTACCTTATGGTCATGAGTCCAGATCTGCATACTACTTCCGGGAAAATCGAAGATCTCCGAGAGCGAATTGATGAAGCGGTACACGCAGGATCCGATAGAGCCCGTGAAAAACAGCACGCTAAAGGCAAGGGAACTGCACGCGAACGTATTGAGATGCTCGTTGATGCAGAGTCATTTACTGAGATTGATGAGTTTGCTCGCCACCGTGCACAGAACTTTGGCATGGAGAAGAACCGTCCGTACGGCGATGGCGTTGTAATTGGAACAGCAACTGTTGATGGACGACCAATTGCGCTCTACTCGCAAGACTTCACAGTTTTCGGTGGATCACTGGGAGAAGTTCACGCAGAAAAGATTGTAAAGATCGCTGAATTTGCACTGAAATCTGGAATTCCGTTGATTGGAATTAACGATTCAGGTGGTGCACGTATTCAAGAAGGCGTTGCATCCCTCAATGGATACGGAAAGATCTTCCGTTTAAATACCCGCTCTTCTGGCGTAATCCCTCAGATTTCTCTCATCCTCGGCCCTTGTGCTGGTGGATCTGCATATTCTCCAGCACTCACCGACTTCACCGTGATGGTTAAAGAGACTTCAAATATGTTTATTACCGGCCCCGATGTCATCAAAACCGTTACTGGTGAAGATGTCGGAATGGAAGAGCTCGGTGGAGCATTCACTCACAATACTAAATCTGGAAATGCTCATTACATGGCAGATTCAGAAGCTGATGCCATTGATTATGTGAAGGCGCTACTTTCATACCTTCCTTCAAATAATATGGATGGATCTCCTGTTCTTCCTCCTACACAAAATCTCGAGAAGAGCGCATCAGATGTAGCCCTCAATACATTGATTCCTAATAGTCCAAACCACCCATACGATATGAAGAACTTAATCCAGGCGCTGGTTGATGAAGGTGAATTCCTTGAAGTTCATGCCCTATATGCGCCTAACATCGTTGTCGGGTTTGCGCGAATTGAGGGGCAATCAATTGGTGTAATTGCCAACCAACCATCACAGCTTGCTGGAACTCTCGATATTAATTCATCTGAGAAGGCGGCTCGATTCCTTCGATTCTGCGATGCATTTAATATTCCTATCCTTACCCTTGTCGATGTTCCTGGATTTATGCCTGGAACAGAACAAGAGTGGAACGGCATTATTCGCCGTGGCGCAAAGCTTCTCTACGCATATGCAGAAGCTTCTGTGCCGCTGGTAACCCTGATTACTCGTAAAGCCTACGGTGGAGCATTTATCGTGATGGGTTCTAAATATCTCGGTAGCGATATCAACTTCGCATGGCCATCTGCAGAGATTGCGGTAATGGGAGCGCAAGGCGCCGTCAATATTCTCTATAGAAAAGATTTAGCTGAAGCCAAGGATCAAGATGCAAAGCGCGCTGAATTGATTACTGAATACACAGAGAAGTTCTCAAATCCATACTTGGCGGCAGAGCGCGGCACAATCGATAGCGTGATTGAGCCAGAAGATTCTCGCCAATACATCACAAAGGCTTTCCGCACTCTCAAGACTAAGCGCGATAACTTGCCGGCACGTAAGCACGGAAATATCCCACTATAGAAAATGAAATTTACTGTTGTTGCGGGTAATCCGACTCCCGAAGAGCTGTTAGCCATTCGAGCAGTCTTGGCCAACCATAAAGCTGTTGATTTAAAGCCTGTCATTAAGCGCAGCGTCTTTGGACTTCCGCAACTTCGCCAACCGCTTCCTCATCAAATTACATTTGGTGCAAGAAAGTTCGATTAATGCCGCGCATAGTTTTAGCTTCACAATCAAAGTCACGACGCACTCTTCTAGAAGATGCTGGCTTAAAGCCGACCATCATCGTGAGCAATGTTGATGAAGAGACTGATTTCTTCAATGCAATGTCGCCTGAAGATATGGTAATTGCACTGGCAATTTCCAAGGCACATACAGTTCGAGAGATGATTGATTACCCTGCAATCATTATCGGTTGCGACTCAACATTTGATGTCGATGGCGTCTCATTTGGCAAACCCGGAAATCCAGAGATTGCAGTTGAGCGAGCTAAGAAAATTAGTGGACGCACTGGGTTGCTTCACACAGGGCACTGCATCATTGATACAGAGCGCGGAATTGAAATTGCAGATCGTGTAACAACCAAGGTGACCTTCACCGATATGACAGATGAAGAGATTCATGACTATGTCGCATCAGAGGAACCCCTTCACGTAGCTGGTGGATTTACTCTTGATGGGTTTGGTTCTCCCTTTATCCCTGTGATTGAAGGCGATTACACAAATGTTGTTGGAATATCGATGCCCTTTCTTCGAAGCGCGATGAAGCAACTTGGATACTCTTGGCCACAGGTGAAGGAGATGTCATGAAGCGCGTACTGATTGCCAATAGAGGCGAGATTGCTCTCCGCGTCATCCGTGCCTGCTCTGATCATGGACTTGAGAGCGTTGCGATTTATGCTGAAGAAGATAGAGATGCGCTGCATGTACAACGCGCTGACTACGCATACTCACTCAACGGAACGGTCGCTAAAGATACTTACTTAAACATTCCAAAGATTATCGCTCTGGCAATCGAATCAAAGGCAGATGCCGTTCACCCTGGATATGGATTTCTCTCAGAGAATGCAGATTTTGCCCAAGCGGTTATTGATGCAGGTTTAATCTGGATTGGTCCATCTCCTGCTGCAATTAGCGCGCTCGGCGATAAAGTCTCAGCACGCAGAATCGCATCTGCAGCGGGTGCACCGCTCGTTGCAGGAACAAAAGATCCTGTCACTGGTCACGAAGAAGTTCTCGCCTTTGCTAAAGAACATGGTCTACCTGTGGCAATTAAAGCTGCATTCGGTGGCGGCGGTAGAGGTCTCAAGGTTGCCCACACTATGGAGGAAATTCCAGAGCTTTATGCATCTGCTGTCCGCGAAGCGATTGCAGGATTTGGCCGTGGAGAATGTTTCGTTGAGCGCTATCTAGATAAGCCGCGACATGTCGAGACTCAAGTACTTGTCGATCAACATGGCCATGCAGTTGTAGTTTCAACACGAGACTGCTCTTTACAGCGACGCCATCAAAAGCTCGTTGAAGAAGCGCCTGCTCCCTTTCTCACTAATGCGCAGAATGAAGAGCTATATCGCTCAAGTAAGGCGATAATGAAAGAAGCTGGCTATGTCGGCGCCGGCACATGCGAATTCTTGATTGGTCTCGATGGAACAATCTCATTCTTAGAAGTTAATACTCGCTTGCAGGTAGAACATCCAGTCTCGGAAGAAGTTACCGGAATCGACCTTGTCCGTGAACAATTCAGAATTGCAATGGGTGAGAGCCTAGGATTCGACGATCCTGCCATTCGTGGTCACTCACTTGAATTTAGAATCAATGGAGAAGATCCAGGGCGTTCATTCTTGCCAGCCCCTGGTCGCATTACTTCATGGAATATTCCAACAGGTCCAGGCGTACGCGTTGATGCGGGCTTCCGTAATGGTGATGTCATCGGTGGAAACTTCGATTCACTTCTAGCCAAACTTATTGTTACTGGAGCAACGCGAAAAGAAGCCATTGAACGTGCTCGCAGAGCACTTGCAGAGTTTGAAGTGGGTGGCCTTGCTACAGCCCTTCCATTCCATAGAGCAATCCTTGAAGACCCCGCCTACACCGAAGATTTCAAGGTTTATACAAGCTACATCGAAAATGAATTTAAGAATGAGATACCTGCATTTATTGCAGAGGGATCAGAGATACAGACAAAGGTTGCAGCTGAGAAGTTAGTCGCCGAAGTAAATGGAAAGCGATTTGAAATCGTTGTTCATGCACCAGAACCTGTTGTTAAGCGCCACCGTGCAAAGCAGGCGAATGCTGGGTCGGCTTCAGGTACTGGACTTGCATCTCCCATGCAGGGCACTGTCGTAAAGATTGCAGTTGAAGAGGGTCAGAGCGTTGAAGCAGGAGATCTGATAATCGTTCTAGAAGCGATGAAGATGGAGCAGCCACTCAATGCACATAAGAGCGGTGTGATTAAGAACCTCAAGGCGACCATCGGCGAGACAGTGTCTAGCGGAAGCGTTCTCTGTGACATTATTGAGGCATGACCTCAACTGATCTTCTCTATTCAGACCCACTAGCTGCCGCAACAAAGGCAGCTGCAGAAATCGCTCAACGCACCGGAGTATCCGCACATGATGTAGCGCTCGTGATGGGTTCAGGTTGGGTAACAGCAGCTGATGCCCTTGGAACGCCAGCGTACGAGTGCGATGCACATGAGATCACAGGCTTCTTCGCACCAGCAGTTGAAGGTCACTCTGGAAAAGTGCGATCTTATGAATTAGTTGAAAATGGCAAGAAGATTCGCGCACTTGTATTTCTTGGTCGCACCCACTTGTACGAGGGCAAGGGTATGGAACCTGTCGTTCATGGCGTTCGCACTGCAGTTAAAGCAGGATGCAAGGTTGTCATTCTGACTAATGCCTGCGGCGGAATCAATACTTCATACAAAGTTGGTCAACCAGTTCTCATCCGTGATCACATCTCACTAACCGCCGCATCACCGCTATCAGGTGCAACATTTATCGATCTCACAGATTTGTATAGCAAGCGGATTAGAGAGATTGTGAAGAAGGAAGATTCTTCACTTCAAGAAGGCGTTTACGTGCATTGGCGCGGCCCAACTTATGAGACTCCTGCTGAAATCTTGATGATGCGCACAATGGGTGCAGATTTAGTTGGAATGTCTACTGTCCCTGAAGCTATTGCGGCACATGCACTGGGTGCTGAAGTTCTTGGAATTTCACTTGTGACAAATGCTGCTGCAGGAGTAACAGGAGAGAAGTTAAACCACGAAGAGGTAATCGCTGCCGGAAAAGCTGCAGCAAGCCGCATGGGAGCACTTCTTAAATCCACTATTCCTAAACTCGTCTAAGCAAAGATAGCCTTTCGTCATGGATCAAGCTCTTAAAGCTGAGGTAGAAGCTTGGATTCTCGACGACCCAGATCCTGCAACGGCAGTGCTTCTTCAAAGTTTGCTTGAAAAATCTGATGAGGAAACTCTTAAGAAGTACTTCAACGGCTTTCTCCAATTTGGAACAGCAGGTCTTCGTGGCCCAATAGGCCCGGGACCATCCTGCATGAATCGTGCCGTTGTTGGTCGCACCGCAGCAGGAATTGCTCACTACATGAAAGAGCGCGGAATGACCAAGGTAGTTGTTGGTCGAGATGCACGTTATGGATCTGAAGATTTCACGCAAGAGACTGCAGAGATTATGAGCGGTGCCGGAATGGATGTCTACATTCTTCCAAGACCGCTTCCAACTCCCGTCTTAGCTTTCGCGACCGAGCATTTGAAGTGCGATATCGGAATCATGGTGACTGCTAGCCACAATCCCCCAGAAGATAATGGATACAAAGTTTATGTTGGGCCTACCGCTGATGGAATCAATTACGCATCTTCACAAATTATTAGCCCTACAGATGGATATATGGCACGTGATATTGATGCAGTAACTTCTCTCAAATCACTTCCACGTGGAAGCAAATGGCAAGTACTTGGTGAAGAGATAATCACTGAATACATTAAGCGGACAAGTGCTCTCGCACC
>Ga0214163_1001199_pt1 | contig 11441 bp, 7 predicted proteins | sample LakMenepilimnion_2_FD_153001 | JGI IMG/M metagenome (GOLD analysis project Ga0214163, IMG submission 153001) | Freshwater microbial communities from Lake Mendota, WI - Practice 15JUN2010 epilimnion v4 | ecosystem: Environmental > Aquatic > Freshwater > Lake > Epilimnion/Euphotic zone | place... | reverse complement strand
CTCGGAGGCGATGGTTCAACGAATCCAAATCCTGGAATCACTTCTGGCGGAGCTGCAGGTACCGGTTCCGCAGGTTGCGGTGGGCAAGGCCAAGGAGGTGCGGGCTTTAACACGAATGGAAGTGGATCTGGAACAGATCAAAACGGGGCTACTGTTTCACCCGCTCGTGCCTACATTAACGGTTCCAATGGAGGAACAGGTGGCAGTGATCAATGCTCTACATCCATTGGCGGTATCCCGTACGGGGGATTCGGCGGTGGAGGTGGAGGTGGTAACGGCGGTGGAGGTGGAGGTGGCTATTACGGAGGAAATGGTGGAGATAACACCACCACTAGCTCGCAATACGATGCCGGCGATGGGGGAGGTTCATTTAATTCAGGAAGCAATCAAACGAACCAAATTGCGAGTAACAGAAATCAAAATGGTTCAGTAACCATCACAACCCTGGGGCCATCCGTCTCATCTTTTGCTCCAACAACTACTCTCACAAACTCCTCATCACTGACCTATAACCTCATCTTCACTCAATCAGTAACAGGACTTGCTGCCAATGATTTTTCAGTATCTGGCACTGGTTCTTCGACTTGCACCATTGGAACTCCATCTGGTTCTGGAACTACTTACTCGATATCTCTTTCGGGGTGTAGTCCAGGAACTGTAATCCTTACCCTTGCATCTAATTCAATTGCCAACTCTTCATCTCAGACGGGTCCAACCAGTAATACTGCAGCTGCGACAGTAGTTATCGACCGCACTGCGCCCACAATTTCGTCAGCCCTGACTGGTCCATCAAATAACACCTATATCCCAGGCCAGTCACTAAGTTTTATTGCCACGATGTCAGAGACAGTTACTGTCACAGGAACTCCGCGCCTTGCGCTAACCATTGGCACAACCACTCGGTACGCCAATTACGCATCTGGAAGCAATAGCAGGACACTGACATTCACTTATGCAGTACAAACTTCTTCCAGTGATATCGATACCGATGGCATCGCAGTATCAACAACTTTAGATCTGAATGGTGGCGCCATTGCAGATCTTGCATCCAACGCCCTCTCTCCTGAGACATTTACAGCTCCAACTCTGACCTCAGTCCTTGTTGCCCAAACACCTGCAGCTCCGACGATTACATCAATCACCCCAAGTAGTGGAACGCTCTCGGTTGCCTTTACCGCAGGAGCCACTAATGGTTCTGCAATTTCTAACTATCAATACTCCACAGATAATGGTGCCAACTGGAAGAACCGTGCAACTGGAACCACTGCATCACCATTAGTTATCACTACCGTCTCACCATCGGCATCAAATCTTGCAAATGGAACTGCCTATAACGTTCGAATCCGCGCAGTCAATGCTGCAGGTGCTGGTGATTCATCGACTGCAGTCTCTGCAACACCTTCTGCTGTCGTTGTTTCAGGTGATGCGACTCTGACATCAACATATGGACAAGCGGCATCAACAGGAACATATACATCCAGTGGTGGAACGGGTCCCTACACATACACACTCTCTGCATCAGCAACGGGTGTCACCATCTCAGGTGGAGTTGTTACTGCATCTGCATCAACTCCTGCAGGAACATATGTGAGAAATGTTGTCTCAACTGACTCGGCTGGAACTCCGCAAAGTGGAACCAGGCAGCTAACAATCACTATCAATAAAGCATCGACCACAATCACGATCTCACTTCCGGGAAGTGCGACAGATGCTGCACTCGGTGGCGCGGTGACAATCACCGCAAATGTCTCTCAAGCAGGATCTGTGAACTTTAAATTAGGTGGATCAACTATCTCTGGTTGTGGAACCGTGGCATCAAGTGGTGGCACAGCTACCTGTTCCTGGACACCTGGTGCTCTCGGTGGGGCATCACTGACTGCAGTACTTACCCCAACAGATTCCAATAACTATGAGAGTGCAACAACTTCAACGCTCTCTATTACAGTCGTTAATGGAGTTACTTCACTTTCTCTTTCCTTAGCAGGCGGAGTCACGCAAGTTCCTAAGGGGCAGAACATTGTTATCACTGCAACAGTCGATCAAGCAGGAAGAATCTCTTTCTTCGTTGATGGCAAAAGAATTGCAGGATGCTTTAACAAGGCTGTCTCCACTTCGAGCAAGACCTGCACCTGGAAACCATCTGTTCAGAAGCAAGTCACCATCAGCTCAAGGTTGGTGCCGACAAATAGCGCCTATTCCACAGCCGATGAATCGATGAAGGTCTCGGTAGTACGAAGAACGGGCACCCGCTAGTTGCGAGTGCCCGTCTTTACAATAATTTAAAGTTACTTAACTTCTACCAGCTTCTCTGACTCGTCCTGAATCTTGACGGCGATAGCAGCTAACTTCTCGGCATATTCCTTGCCGTGATGTGCACAGAACATGAGTTCGCCACCATTGAGCAAAGTTGCACGGACATATGCCTGTGCACCGCAACGATCGCATCGATCGAGGGCATTTAGAGGTGTGGATTCGAGGATTACTTGCTCGGTCATCGCGCTCTCCGTTCGCTTAAGGTAGGTAGTGCTGTACATCTATGGAACATCATGCCAGTTCTCTTTATTCCCCGCTCTTTAAATTGATTTCAATTCTGTTACGTTTTATCGGTTTGAGCGCATAAATATCCCTAAATTATCGATATTTGGGGCTCTACGGCGCGCTTACGCAGATGCGAAGGGTTCGCTGGCTAACCTTTGCCACCGTGGCTGACGAATTGAACTTTACCCCTGAGACAGATTCTAAAGATAGCTATACCGCAAAAGACCTCGCTGTCCTTGAAGGTCTCGATGCAGTTCGTAAGCGCCCAGGTATGTATATCGGTTCTACCGATTCCCGCGGACTGCAGCACTGCCTCTGGGAGATCATCGATAACTCAGTTGATGAGGCACTCGCAGGCCACTGCAAGAAAATTGAAATTAATCTTGAATCCGATGGCTCTGTCGAAGTTCATGACGATGGTCGCGGAATTCCAGTCGATAAAGAACCTAAGACAGGTCTTACTGGAGTTGAAGTTGTTATGACAAAGCTTCACGCAGGTGGAAAGTTCGGCGGTGGTTCCTATGCAGCATCCGGTGGTCTCCACGGCGTGGGTGCATCTGTTGTAAATGCGTTGGCAGAACGTCTTGATGTAGAAGTTGACCGTAACGGCAAGATTTATTGGATGTCATTTAAGCGCGGAGTTGCCGGAATCTTTGATGGCGATGGTCCTAAGGCAGAGTTCACACCGCAATCAGGTTTACGCACAATTGGAAAGATTTCTGCGAAGGTAACTGGCACACGTACAAAGTGGTGGTCAGATCGCCAGATCTTCCTGAAGGATGCAGAGCTTGATCTTGAGGATATTTATGCTCGTGCCCGCCAGACATCTTTCTTAGTTCCTGGACTTTCAATCACCGTTAACGATAACCGCAAGAAGGAGAAGACAACTCAGGTCTTCTTCCATAAAGGCGGAATCTCTGAGTACTGCGATTTCTTGCAGCCAGATAAGCCTGTTGGCGACGTTATCCGTATCTACGGCTCAGGCCATTACCAAGAGACAGTCCCTGTTCTTGATGACAAGGGACATATGGTTTCGACAGATGTTGAGCGCGATATGGAAGTTGATATTGCCCTTAAGTGGGGCGAAGGCTTCGATACAACGCTTCGTTCATTTGTAAACATCATTGCTACCCCTAAGGGTGGATCACACGTACTTGGCTTTGAGCGCGCAATCACCAAGGCCTTCAATGAGGCGATGCGTAGCGCTGGAATTCTGAAGAAGAATGAGGCAGATGTCATTAAAGATGACGTGATGGAAGGTCTTACTGCCGTTGTCACAGTTCGTATGTCTGAGCCACAGTTCGAAGGTCAGACAAAGGAAGTTCTCGGAACAGCAGCAGCCACAAAGATTGTCTCTGCAGTCGTTGCCGATAAGTTGAAGGAGTTCTTCTCAACAACTCGTCGTATCGATAAGGCAAACGGCAAGTTGATCATGGAGAAGATTGCCGGAGCATCACGCACACGTATCAGCGCCCGTGCACATAAAGATTTGCAGCGCCGAAAGAATGCTCTTGAATCTTCCTCACTTCCAACGAAGCTCTCAGATTGCCGTTCAGAAGATGTGACTCGTACCGAACTCTTTATCGTTGAGGGCGACTCAGCACTCGGCACTACAAAGGCTGCGCGTAACTCTGAATTCCAGGCAATCTTGCCTATTCGCGGCAAAATTCTTAACGTTCAGAAGGCATCACTTTCACAGATGCTCGATGATAAAGAGTGCGGATCAATCATCCAGGTCATCGGAGCAGGCTCCGGTAAATCTTTCGAACTTGATGATGCTCGCTATGGCCGCGTTATCTTGATGTCAGATGCAGACGTTGATGGCGCACACATTCGCTGCCTTCTTTTAACTTTGATGTATCGCTATATGCGCCCAATGCTCGATGCTGGTCGCGTATTTGCTGCAATTCCACCGCTGCACCGTATTGAAACGATGGGCGCAGGCGGCAAGAAGGGCGAGTACATCTACACATACTCAGATGATGAGATGAAGAAGGTCACTGCAGATTTGAAGAAGACCGGCAAGCGCTGGAAGGAACCAATTCAGCGTTACAAGGGTCTCGGTGAGATGGATGCAGATCAGCTCCGTGAGACCACAATGGACCCAGATGCCCGCACGCTGCGCCGCATCACAGTTCCAGATGCAGAAGCTGCAGAGAAGATGTTTGAGCTTCTTATGGGTTCAGATGTAGCCCCTCGTAAAGAATTTATTGCAACCGCTGATATCGATCGCGAACAGATTGACGCTTAGTTCTGTTTCAAACATCGGTACTACTTCTTCTTAAATCCCTTTGGACACTTCGCGTTGAGTCCATTTACTTTCTTGGTTTGCTTGCTTTTTACACAGGTAATCTTAGTTGGTTTTGGAGTGACCTTAGAGATAGGAGTAGGTTGTAGTAATTTTGAAGCCCTAGCTATTTCGGAATTTAAGAAATCAAGATTCCTTTGAGAAGATTCACACAACGCTTTATTGTCCTTCACCGAAATATTTGAGTTGCTCTGTTGATCGTAAGAAGCATATGGAACATCACATGGCTTAGGATGCAGATAGTCCTTTTCTTTGTCTATTGTTTCCTGATAAGCGTATTTCAAACTTTCAAGGTTTAAGTTTGATTGGTTGAATTTGACTCCGAAAATTCTCGTAACTCCTGAATAAAACATACATTTTCCTTCTAATACTTCGGTGCATTTTGGATCGATATTCATTGAAGTTTCATCAACATTCGTTGAGTAAGCAATTCGAAAATTGATAGTTACTTCATTCCCAATTAAATCTGCAATAGATTTTCCAATTGAATCTTTGCAAATTGGAAGATATGTAATTATCTCCTCTTGAGATTTACCCTTCCAGCTTGTTGGATCGATAGTAAGAATAATTGGCCTAGCAGTGATCTGTGTGGGTGTAATTGATTTGTTAAATCCGATATCTGCTTGGAAGAATTGGATATACGTCTGATTAGAGATATCCAGTATCTCTTTTTCAGACAACTCTCGTCTTAGGTTAATTGGAACACTAGTGCAATTGGCATTTTTATCAATAATTTTTATTTCCTTAGCAAATCTAATCGTATACGGTTGCCTATTACTCAGAAAATAGTTTTTTTCTAAATCCCATTCATACCACTTTAATTTTTTACTTGCGTCTATGTGGTTATAACTGTTTCCAAGATTTATACTTGGACGTATTGGCGAGGCACTCCAAACCAAAGCCTCTCCATTGCTATCGGCATAGGAATTAGAGGGCAGGCCAGAGGACAGAAAAACCAAGGTCAAAAGAATGACTAATTTCCTTCTCATATTCTTATCATCCCACTCAACACTGACAAATTGGATTAGGGGGTGAAATCTCCCCTTGGATCAGCACAGATCAATCCTAAGTCTGTTCAATATCTAGTAATTGTCAGACCCAATCCCAAATATGGGTTGTGGCTAGTCGATACTGACTAAGTCGAAGTACTCGTCTTTCCAAATATCTTCATCACCATCAGGTAGCAAGATCACACGCTCCGGCTTAAGTGCCTGTACTGCACCTTCATCGTGAGAGACCATGATGACAGCGCCCTGATACTCACCAAGCGCTCCAAGAATCTCTTCACGTGATGCCGGATCTAAGTTATTTGTAGGCTCATCAAGGAGCAGAACATTTGCAGCCGATACAACAAGCGTTGCAAGAGCTAGACGAGTTCTCTCTCCACCAGATAGGACCTTAACTGGCTTATGAACGTCATCGCCAACGAAGAGGAATGAACCTAGAACATTGCGAGCTTCAGGTTCGCGAAGATCATCTTTAGAAGACATCATATTTTCGAGAATGGTGCGTTCGAAGTCGAGCATTTCGTGTTCCTGGGCGTAGTAGCCAAGTTTGAGGCCATGGCCATGTTCAACTTTTCCCGTATCGGATTCAAGTTGGTTGGCAAGAATCTTTAGAAGCGTTGTTTTTCCAGCACCGTTAAGTCCGAGGATTACTACGCGAGAGCCCTTATCGATAACGCAAGAGACGTCTGTAAAGATTTCAAGTGAGCCATAGTTCTTCGAGAGCTCTTCTCCCGATAGGGGAGTCTTGCCGCAGGGTGCTGGGGTAGGAAAACGGAGCTTTGCGACCTTATCTTTAACGCGAACATCATCGAGTGATGAACGAAGTTTCTCTGCGCGACGCAACATTCCTTGGGCCGCAGTTGCCTTAGAAGCTTTAGCGCGCATCTTCTCGCCCTGCTTCTGCAAGATTTCAGCTTTCTTCTCGGCATTGGCGCGCTCTTTCTTACGGCGATGCTCATCTTGTTCGCGCTGCAAGAGGTACTGCTTCCAGCCCAAGTTATAGACATCGATAACGTTACGGTTTCCATCGATGTAGAAGACTTTATTGACAACTGTTTCGATCAAATTCACATCGTGAGAGATGATGACAAGCCCGCCTGAGTAGTTGATCAGGTAGTTTCGGAGCCAGATGATTGAATCTGCATCGAGGTGGTTTGTTGGCTCATCTAGTAGAAGTGTTTCAGCACCAGAGAAGAGGATGCGAGCGAGTTCAATACGTCTGCGTTGACCACCTGAAAGAGTGTCTAGTTGATTGTTAAAGACCGCTTCCGATACTCCAAGAGAGTGTGCAATTGCTTCTGCTTCAGCAGTCGCTGCATAACCACCAGCTGCAGTGAATTCAGCATCGACTCGTGTGTAACGCTCAAGAGCTTTTTCTAGTTCAGCACCTTCAGTAGTAGACATCTCGTGTTCTACTTGCGCCATACGTATAGCAATTTGGTCTAGGTCGCGTGCAGATAAAATTCTGTCTAGCGCAGTTCCCTGATCTTCACCCGTGCGTGGATCTTGGGGAAGGTAACCAATTTTTCCTGTGCGCTGAACGCCGCCACCTGCAGGCAGAGTTTCACCGGCAAGGACCTTTGCGAGAGTTGATTTACCAGCGCCATTACGGCCAACGAATCCGATGCGATCGCCGCTGTTGATACGAACGTTGACTCCCGAGACCAAAAGGCGCGCACCAGCGCGGAGTTCAAGGGCAGTTGTAGCGATCATTTGGCGAAGTCTCCCACAGTGTGCGTGGGATAAGAAATTACTCCTTGCCGATACGTGTTCGGCGAGGAGTTGCGAAAGATTTACTTGCCGCTGTGAGCTCTTCTGAAACTTGCTTGCGGATTGCATCTTCGCTTTTCAGTAAAGTGACCAATGCAGCGATTACTGCCTTAAGTTCCTTAGATTCTGTCTCAAGTTCAAGCTTGCTCATCTTGGTCAAACGACGAAGTGGCATATCGAGAATATATGTAGCCTGCTCATCGTTGAGTTTGAAATCTTTAATCAACTTATCTTTCGCAGCTGCTGCATCATCGCTTCCGCGAATGATTTTGATGACCTTATCGATATCGATGATTGCTTTGAGAAGGCCATCTACCAATGAGAGGCGATCTTGAGCCTTTGCCTTACGGAACTCTGAGCGACGACGAACAACTTCGATACGGTGATCAATAAATACTTGTAGAAGTTCCTTCAGACCAAGTGTTTGTGGCTTTCCCTTAACAAGTGCCACTGCGTTGATAGCAAAAGCATCTTCCATCGGGGTGAGCTTGTAGAGCTTCTCAAGAACATCTTCTGGTTCAAAGCCATTCTTAAGTTCAATAACGACGTTTGTGCCTGTCTGGCCATCGGTCAGGTCGATGATGTCTGAGATTCCCTGAATCTTCTTCGCCTTTGCAAGATCTGCAATGCGCTCGACAACCTTCTCGGGTCCGATATTAAATGGGAGCTCCTTGATGATAATTCCCATTTTACGTGAGGAAACTTTTGAAATCTCGGTTGTTGCGCGGACCTTAAATGAACCCTTACCGGTTGCATATGCCTCGCGCACACCTTCAAGCCCAACGATTTCTCCACCTGTAGGAAAATCAGGAGCAGGAATATGCTTCATCAACTGGTTGAGTGTCGCCTTAGGGTTATCAATCAGGAATTTAGTTGCAGCGATTACCTCGCCAAGATTATGTGGCGCCATATTTGTCGCCATACCAACAGCAATTCCTGAACCGCCGTTTACGAGTAAGTTTGGAAATGCTGCAGGAAGAACTAGAGGCTCTGAGAGCTGACCGTCGTAGTTTGGACCGAAATCAACGGTGTCCTCATCAGCTTCAGCGACCATGGCCATCGCAGTAGGTGCAAGGCGCGCTTCTGTGTAACGCATCGCAGCAGGACCTGCATCGAGTGATCCAAAGTTTCCGTGGCCATCAATAAGTGGCAGCTGCATCGAAAATGATTGCGCCATACGAACAAGTGCATCGTAAATTGCAGAGTCACCGTGAGGGTGCAACTTACCCATAACTTCACCGACAACACGTGCGCTCTTTACGTGACCGCGCTCTGGACGAAGACCCATATCTGCCATCTGGTGCAAGATGCGGCGATGAACAGGCTTCAACCCATCGCGTGCATCAGGAAGTGCACGAGAGTAAATAACTGAATATGCATACTCAAGAAATGACTCTGACATTTCTGAAGAGACGTCGATATCGACAATCTTGCCTGGATACTCACCAGGCTTTGGTCCTACGACCTTTGCCGACTTCTTAGGTGCTGCCGTCTTCTTCGTTGCCATGGCGCGTATTCTGCCAAGTGAAGTAGTTAAATCTCGGTACCTACACGCGGTCTTGCGCCAGTGATTGTAGAAATAGGAGTCATGAGACGATTGGGCTGTGCACCTGTCGCAAATCATGCCCTCGATATTCTCGAGCCTTGGATTAACGACAGCGTCAGATTCAATAAATGTCGGGGAGAGCCCCAATGGTCGCGAGCTTCTCTTTCTGATCGATGGATTCGGCGCAGATGTATTAGCAAAATATGCAGAACACGCACCTAACCTTCTTTCACTCACCGCGATGGGCACGGTGCAGACTTCATTCCCATCGACAACTGCAACAAGTCTTGCAACTCTTACAACAGGTGAAATGCCTGGTACTCATGGAATGCTCGGATATACCGTGCAAGTTCCGCGTAGTGGCGGACGAGTGCTTAATTCACTTAAGTGGGATGAGCGCGTAGATCCGGTGATCTGGCAACCAGTTCCAACTCTCTTTGAACGCGCAATGGCTGCAGGAATTACTACAACACATATTGCAGCAAAGCGTTATGAGAATTCAGGATTTACTCGAGCGGTCTTCAGGGGAGCCAATTACAGAGGCGCAAATGTCGTCTCGGATATGTTGAGTGAAACTGTTGCAGCCCTCAGTGCCGCACCTTCCTTTATCTATCTCTACGTAAACGATTTAGATTCAGCAGGGCACTCGGATGGTGTTGGCTCAGATAAGTGGATTGCAGCACTTCAGGGAGTCGATGCACTCGTTGGCTCACTCATTGAAAAAGCACCTAAAGGAACACGAATCTGGGTTACAGCTGATCACGGAATGATTAACGTTGAAGAGAAGATAACCATGGGCGTTGATAATGACTTGCTTACAGATATCTCTGTTATTGCTGGAGAACCTCGCGCACGCCATCTCTACCTTGGCGAGAAGGCTGGCTCAGCTGCGGCAATAGATGAAGTTGTTCAGCGCTGGCGCCAAAACCTTGGCGATAAGGTCTTAATTCATTCGCGTGCAACAGCAATTGAATCTGGTTTATTTGGAAGTGATGTTTCACTTGATGCGGCAGAACGCGCAGGGGATGTCATTGCTATTGCTCGTGCCGGAGTAGTTTTACTGGATCCAGAACGCGCCGATAAAGAGGGCGAGATGGTTGGCCATCATGGTGGAGATTCAGATATCGAAAGTTCTGTGCCGCTCTTGAGCAAGGTTATTTAAAGATTAATTATCTTCTGGAGCTTCTTCGCTCTTGTGGCCAAACATAATTTCATCCCATGAAGGCACCTTTGCGCGAGCAGTAATTCCATCTTGAGAATCTGCAGCAGTTGGTGTCTCGCGAATTACAGCAAGACGTGGAGTCTCGGGCTTCTCTTCAACAACTGGTTCAAAACTATCTGCAATTCGATTTGTTTCAACACGATTTGTTTCAAGACGGGATGGATGAGTTGGCTCTGAGTGAATGATCCCCGTTGAAACTGGGCGAGCAGGTGCATCTTCATCAATGAGCCAAGCACCGTTGTCATCTGTCGCACCCAAAGCGCGACGAGAGAGATCAAAGTTCCATGTTGCAACACCGCTGCCATCACGATTTGGGTAGTGCAATTCGATATGCCAAGTGCCGTCTAGTAGGCGCCAGGTATTCCAGGAAACTTCATCTGTATCTACGCCGCGTGGTGCAAGCTTTGCAAGGACGACATCGCTGAAGGTCATCTCTGTGCGATGCACATCTTTACGCATCACTAATTCGCGTGCACGATCAAGGATGTATTCGCGCTCCTGCATGATGGGACCCGAGAAGCGTTCAACCTTCTCAACGGTGATTTGTCCATCACGAGCAACCTGGTCAAAGCTATCGCCTGCACGAAGTCGGCGCTGAATCTCTTTAACTGACATTGTCTCGACTGCATCAAAGGCAGGCACTGATGTTAGGCGAGGCTGATTAACGGTTGCTCGCAAAGTGTCGCTGATGCGAAGAGAGAACTCTGAGCCGCTGTTATCGACAAGGTTGAGATGGCTTCCATCATCACTCTTACCGGTCAGGCGAAGCTCAGTCATAGGGTGAGAATAACCGATAGAGCGTGAATTTCGCGATAGTTCGACCCTCTAAGATGCGCATATGTATAAAGATTTGTTGGAGTTGGCTCAAAGAATTGGTGCTGAAGCAGGCGCGCTCCTGATGGATCGCCCTCTGGCATTTGAAATCGAATCCAAGTCAACGGCAATCGATATCGCAACTCAGATGGATACCAAGGCGGAGAAGTTCATCGTCCAATCACTTCTTGCAGCTCGACCAGATGATGGCATCATCGGCGAGGAAGGCTCATCGGT
>Ga0214163_1001196_pt1 | contig 11469 bp, 10 predicted proteins | sample LakMenepilimnion_2_FD_153001 | JGI IMG/M metagenome (GOLD analysis project Ga0214163, IMG submission 153001) | Freshwater microbial communities from Lake Mendota, WI - Practice 15JUN2010 epilimnion v4 | ecosystem: Environmental > Aquatic > Freshwater > Lake > Epilimnion/Euphotic zone | place... | reverse complement strand
GGTGGGACTTGAACCCACACGCCGAAGCACAGGTTCCTAAGACCTGCGTGTCTGCCATTTCACCACTCCCGCATTTACTGACTTGAGTGAGGGGCAAAGATTACGGTGTATATGCCCGCCTCACCAAAACTAACGACCTTTAGCAAGGAGTAACGGGTAACCTTGCTCAAATGAGTGCAGATTCAGTGCAAAGTAAGGTCGCTGCGGTGATCCTAAAGGCGCTGGAAATAGCCAAAAATGAAGGCCAGCTTCCTTGTGATGTGCCATCAGAATTAACTTTAGATCGCCCAAAAAATCGCGACCATGGTGATTATGCGACATCAATTGCATTAGCTCTTTCTAAATCAGCAAATTTGCAACCAGGGGTGATAGCTAAGGTGATTGTTAAAACTTTAACCGATAACAAACTATTAACACCTGCAGGTATTAGCAAGGTTGATATTGCAGGCCCTGGATTTATTAACATCACTTTAGAAAGTGCTAGCCAAGGGGTTGTTGTTACTGAAATTCTTACCGGTGGTAAAAAATTTGGAACTTCCAATTTGCTAGCTGGTAAGAAAATAAATCTTGAATTCGTTAGTGCAAATCCAACCGGGCCACTGCATTTAGGCCATACCAGGTGGGCAGCAGTCGGAGATTCATTAGGCAGAGTCTTAGCAGCAGCCGGAGCCCAGGTAAGTCGTGAGTTTTATGTTAATGATCGTGGAAACCAAATGGATTTATTTGGCGCATCTATTCGCGCGGCCGCACTAGGTAAGGCTCGCCCTGAAGATGGCTATCACGGTGAATATATTGAAGATTTAGCAAAAGAAATTGTAAAAAGTAATCCACAAATTACCCAGTTAGCCGAGAGTGAATCAATATCAGCATTTACACAAGCTGGCTATAAATTACAGTTAGAGCAGCAACGCAAAGTGCTGGATAACTTTGGTACACACTTTGATACTTGGTTTTCTGAGTGCAGTCTTTATGAGGATAATTTTTTTAATCATTCATTAGATAAATTAAAAAAAGAAGGTCATGTTTTTGAGCAAGAGGGTGCTATCTGGCTTCGTACAACAGATTTTGGTGATGATAAAGATCGAGTAATGATTAAATCTGATGGAACCTTTGCATACTTTGCATCCGACTCTGCATATTATGTTAGTAAGAGAGAGCGCGGATTTAATTTATGTATTTATATGTTAGGTGCTGATCACCATGGTTATGTTGGCAGAATAAAAGCACTTGCAGCTTGCGCAGGTGATGATCCAGAAAAAGATGTAGAAGTTTTAATTGGGCAGATGGTAAAGATTATTGAAGATGGTGCTGAATTAAAGCTTTCAAAAAGAGCAGGCACGATAATTACCCTAGAAGAGTTGGTCGAAAAAGTTGGCACAGATGCTGCTCGCTATACCTTAATTAGATTTCCAACCGATACCCCAATGGTTATGGATGTTGATTTACTTCGTAAAAACACTAATGAGAATCCAGTTTATTATGTTCAATATGCTCATGCACGAATATGTGCGGTACTAAGAAATGCTAAAGAACTTGGTATTAACTATGGACTTAAATTTTACGCACCTGAACTTTTAAATCATGAGCGAGAGCGTGAACTTGTTGGCTTACTTGCTCAGTATCCTAAAGTTTTATTATCAGCTGCCCAATTGCGCCAACCTCATCGAGTTGCAAGATATATTGAAGAGCTAGCATCTCAGTACCACCGCTTTTATAATGATTGTCGAGTTTTGCCATTAGGTGATGAAAAAGTGAGTGATTTAAACTCTGCTAGAGCGACTTTATCGCAAGCAACTGCGCAGGTAATCAGTAATGGTTTAGATTTACTCGGTGTTAACGCCCCGGAGAAGATGTAATGAGTAATCAATCTAAATACCCAACCTCATTATTTTCTAGTAACTTAACCTTTACTGGTGAGAATGAAAATAGCGGTGTATTAGCAATAGCAGGCTGCTCTGGTGAAAAGTTAGTTAAAGAGTTCGGCTCACCATTATTTGTGATTGATCAAGCAGATTTTTTCCTAAGAGCGAAAAGCTGGCGGCAAGTTCTAGATACTTCATTTGGTGGCGGGCAGCTTTACTACGCTGCAAAATCATTTATTTGTGTTGAGATTGCAAAATGGCTTAAGGAGTTAAAACTTGGCCTTGATGTTTGCAGCGCAGGAGAATTAGCAGTTGCGTTAGCAGCTGATTTTCCGGCAAGTGATATTGAATTTCACGGAAATAATAAATCTGAAAGTGAGATAACTACTGCAATAAAGGCAGGAGTAGGCACAATTGTGATTGACTCATTTGATGAGATAACTAGAGTTTCAGATATTGCTAAAGCACTGAATAAAACTCAAAAAGTTTATCTTCGCCTTACCCCTGGTATTGATGCACATACTCATGAATTCATTTCAACTGCGCATGAGGATGTGAAATTTGGCTTTTCAATTGCATCCGGTGCCGCAAATGAGGCAATTAAAAAATGTATGGAGCAAAGTTCTTTAAATCTAACTGGAATTCATTGCCATATCGGCTCACAGATATTTGAAGTCGATGGCTTTAAAGCTGCGGCGCAGCGACTAGTAGCGGTGCTGGCAACCTTCCGTGATAAGTATTCAAAGGAGTTAGCAGAGTTAAATATTGGCGGCGGTTATGGAATTGCTTATACAAAAGATGAAAGTGCAATCTCACCAGATGTAGTAATACCTGCGATTGCTTCTGTAATTAAAGATGAGTGCGCTAAAGCAAAGTTAGCGCTGCCAAGAATTTCAATTGAGCCAGGCCGAGCAATTGTCGGCCCTACAACCACCACACTTTATTTAGTTGGTACAACAAAATCAGTAAAACTAGATAATGGATCAGAGCGACGCTATATCTCAGTTGATGGCGGAATGAGTGAGAATATTCGCCCAGCTTTATACGGCGCTGTTTACTCAGCGTTTTTAGCAAACCGAACCTCAACTGCAAAATCAATCTCAAGTAGAGTTGTTGGTAAGCATTGTGAAACTGGTGATATTTTAATTTCTGAGATTAATTTGCCCTCTGATATAAAAGCTGGTGATTTACTTGCTATACCTGCAACTGGTGCATATGGACGCAGTATGGCTAGTAACTACAACCACATTTCAAGGCCTGCAGTTATTACAGTGATAAATGGCACTGCCCGCGTAATTTTGCGCAGGGAAAATGAGCAAGATCTGCTTAATTTAGATGTAGATCAGCCGCCACGGCAGATCTCATAAGTTTGAGATACTTCTCCAATGAAGACTCTTAAAGTAGGCATGCTAGGTGCTGGGGTAGTTGGCTCCCAGATCGCTCGGCTACTAATTGCCAATAAATCAGATTTAGCATCTAGAGCAGGGGCTAATTTAGAGTTGGTATCAATTGCAGTTAAAGACAGTAAATTAAAGCGCGATGGAATACCTGCTGCGCTACTAACAACTGATGCAAAATCTATTGTTAATGATCCGCAAATTGACTTAGTAATTGAGGTAATTGGTGGAATAGATCCGGCAAAAGAGTTAATTTTAACTGCATTAAAAAATGGTAAATCAGTTGTAACTGCAAATAAGGCGTTACTTGCTAAACATGGCGCAGAACTTTATGCCGCTGCCGATAAAGCAAATGTTGATTTATATTATGAAGCAGCGGTAGCTGGTGCAATTCCAATTTTAAGACCCCTGCGTGAGTCATTAGTTGGTGATCATGTAATTCGAGTTATGGGAATTGTTAACGGAACAACAAATTATATTTTGACAAAGATGGATGAGAATGGCGCAGCATTTGCTGATGCATTAAAAGAGGCACAAGCATTGGGCTTTGCTGAATCTGACCCAACTGCTGATATCGAAGGATTTGATGCAGCTGCAAAAGCAGCGATCTTAGCTGGCTTAGCATTTCATTCACGGGTAACTGATAATGATGTTTATCGTGAGGGAATTAGTAAAATAACTGCTGCAGATGTAAAAGTAGCAAAAGCTATGGAGATGGTAATTAAATTACTTGCAATTGCTGAGTTAACTCCAGAAGGAGCTGTCTCAGTTCGAGTTCATCCAGCATTAATCTCACGCACTCATCCACTTGCTTCAGTACGTGATTCATTTAATGCAGTTTTCGTTGAGGCCGAATCTGCTGGACAGATGATGTTTTACGGCAAAGGAGCCGGTGGTGCGCCAACTGCTAGTGCAATATTAGGAGATTTAGTTGCAGTTGCCCGACATAAAGTTAATGGTGGTATTGGGCCAAAAGAAAGTGATTACGCAGATCTTAAGATTGCCCAAATAGGTCAGACAAAAACACGTTATTTAATTAGGTTAAATGTGGCAGATAAGCCAGGTGTATTAGAGTCAGTTGCACATGTATTCGCATCCCATCAGGTTTCAATTCAAACAGTTAGACAAACTGGCGCAGGAGATAAAGCTGAGTTAATTGTTATGACTCATAGCTCAAATGAATCATCTTTATCTGCCACAGTTAAGGATCTAAAAAACCTACCTGTAGTAACTGATGTGGCGAGTGTGCTTAGAGTTGAAGGTGTTAACTGATGGGATTATTTGGTAAGAGAGGCGCGCACCAATGGCGTGGAGTAATTGCTGAGTATCGAAGATGGTTACCGGTCACAGATCAAACTCCAGTTATTTCACTTCGCGAAGGTGGCACACCACTTGTTTATGCCGAGGTTTTATCAAAAATGCTTGGTAATGAAATTTGGCTAAAAGTTGAAGGTACTAATCCAACAGGTTCATTTAAAGATCGTGGCATGACCATGGCAATTTCAAAAGCGGCAGAAGATGGCGCTAAGGCAGTAATTTGTGCATCAACTGGAAATACCAGTGCATCAGCTGCTGCATATGCAACTAAAGCTGGGATGCAGCCAGTTGTATTAGTTCCTGAAGGAAAGATTGCAATGGGAAAACTTGCCCAAGCAATTGCTCATGGATCAACACTGCTGCAAGTTAAAGGAAACTTTGATGATTGTTTAACTCTTGCTAAGCAGTTATCTGAAAATTATCCAGTAGCACTTGTTAACTCAGTTAACCCATTTCGAATCGAAGGACAAAAAACTGCCGCTTTTGAGGTAGTAGATCTTTTAGGACACGCACCTGATATTCATGTTATGCCAGTTGGTAATGCTGGCAATATCACTGCATATTGGAAAGGTTATCAAGAGTATAAAAAGGCTTTGATCTCACGCTCCCTACCAATGATGTGGGGTTTTCAAGCAGCTGGGGCTGCGCCAATTGTTAAGAACAAAATTATTAAAAACCCAGAGACAATTGCAACTGCAATTCGCATTGGTAACCCAGCATCATGGGATCAAGCAGTTGCCGCTCAAGTTGGCTCTAAAGGTTTAATAGACTCAGTAACTGATAAAGAAATATTAAGTGCTTATCGATTAGTGGCGGCAAAAGAAGGTGTATTTGTTGAGCCATCGAGTGCGGCGGGTATTGCCGGATTAATAAAGAAGAAAGAGCAAAAGAAGCTACCTAAGGGTAAAACAATTGTTGTAACAGTGACTGGAAATGGTTTAAAGGATGTGCAATGGATATTAAACAGCGGTGGTAAACCAACTGTTATTCCAGTTGATATGAAGAAAGCCGCAAAAGTAATTGGACTTAAGTAATGGCATCTAAGCGAGCGTCAAGTGGATTAACTTTTAAAGCCACTATGGCACAAGTCAGTGTGCCAGCAAGTAGTGCAAATGTGGGTCCAGGTTTTGATTGCTTTGGGATTGCACTAGAGCTACGAGATCGCTACGCCGCTCAAGTATTAGATGATCCAACATTTGATGTTGATGTAACTGGTGAGGGCGCAGATGAAGTTAAGAAAGATGCTAAGAATTTAGTAATTAAAGCGATGATGCACGGCTTTGAACATATGGGAGGCAAACCAAAGGGAATAGCACTTCGTGCTTTAAATGTGATTCCACATGGGCGCGGTCTTGGTTCATCTGCTAGCGCAATTGTTGGCGGGTTAACTCTTGCAAGATCCTTAGTTTTAACTGGTGAGCAATATATGAGTGATGAAGACTTAATCACGTTAGCAACAGAACTTGAAGGACATCCAGATAATGTAGCTGCAGCATTTTATGGGGGTGCCACTATTGCTTGGCTTGAGAACTCAATTGATGCATCCGGTGCTACTAAAAGTGTTGGTAAAGCAGTTAGTTTAAAGGTTGATGATCGAATTAAGGCTCTTTTGTTAGTGCCAGATAATCAATTAGCAACTGCTAAAGCTAGAAAACTATTACCAGAAACAATTTCACATCAAGATGCAGTTTTAAACTCATCTCGCGCAGCCCTTCTAGTTCATGCATTAGCTCAGCGCCCTGATTTATTGTTTAATGCGACTGAGGATTTACTCCATCAAAGTTACCGTGCAAGTGCAATGCCTAAAACAATTGCGCTAATGCAGAAATTACGTGGTGCTGGTTTAGCTGCAGTTGTTTCAGGTGCTGGTCCCTCAGTAATGGTTTTATACGCAAATAGTGAGGATGAGATTGATCAGATTCCATCCCTAGCCCCAGGTTTTACCGCCATGAAATTAGCCATAGCCAAAACTGGCGCCCAGTAGCCAATTTTCCATACCTATCTAGGTTGTGGTAGATTTATCCCTGTCGGAAAGTGCGACAGATAAAACAGTAAAAAATCCCAAAAATTAAACTAATTTTTTATGGGGCTCCCGTATACGGGTAATAAAAATCAAAGAAAGAATGGCAATATATAAATGGCAGAAAAGAAAACCACCAATCGCGCAGATGCGGTTGAGTTAGTGGATATGGCGTTAGGTGACCTGAAGAAAGTAGCTGGTCAATTAGGTATTGAAGATGCATCCACTCTTAAGAAAGCAGAGTTAGTCCAATCTATCGCTGACCTGCAGGCCGCAAATCGTGAAGCCGCTAAAAATGAACGAGAGGCTCGTCGTATGGAACGACAAAATAATCGAAACAGTAGAAATAACAGTACTGAGGCCGATAGCAATGATTCTGGCCCAGATAACTCATCAAATAATTCCAGCAACAGCTATGGCGATGCTGAGCGCAGCGATAACAACCGCCGCTTTGGTAATCGCGATAACAACCGCAGAGATCGCGGGCGAGATCGTGGACGAGATCGAAATCGTGACCGTGGTCAACGTGAAGAGCGCGAGATTGTAATTGGACCAGATGATGTATTACTTCCAGTAGGTGGCTTACTAGATATTTTAGATAGCTTTGCATTTATTAGAACTGGTGGATATTTACCATCTCCTAATGATGTTTATGTTTCTTTGCAACAGGTTAGAAAATATGGCCTGCGTAAAGGTGATGTTATTACCGGATCTGTTCGTGAACCGAAAGAGGGTGAGCGCCGTGAGAAATTTAGTGCTTTAGTTAAAGTTGAAACAGTAAATGGTAATGAACCAGATACCACTAAAGAGCGCGTTGAATTCTCAAAATTAGTTCCGTTATATCCGCAAGACAGATTACGGCTTGAAACAGAGCCAAACGTTCTAACTACAAGAATCATTGATTTAATTTCACCAATTGGTAAAGGACAACGTGGATTAATTGTTTCACCACCAAAGGCTGGAAAGACTATGGTTTTGCAAGCAATTGCTAACGCGATTACAACTAATAATCCAGAGTGTCACTTAATGGTTGTCTTAGTTGATGAGCGACCTGAGGAAGTAACAGATATGCAAAGATCGGTAAAGGGTGAGGTAATTGCTTCAACTTTTGATCGACCAGCTGATGATCACACCACAGTTGCAGAACTTGCTATTGAGCGAGCAAAGAGATTAGTAGAGCTAGGTCATGATGTAGTTGTATTACTTGATTCAATTACTCGTTTAGGGCGTGCATATAACATCGCCGCTCCTGCCTCTGGTCGAATTCTTTCTGGCGGTGTTGATTCAGCAGCGCTATATCCACCAAAGAAGTTTTTTGGAGCTGCCCGTAATATTGAAAATGGCGGATCATTAACTATTTTGGCAACAGCATTAATTGATACTGGTTCAAAGATGGATGAAGTTATCTTTGAAGAGTTTAAAGGAACTGGAAATATGGAGCTTATTCTTAATCGTAAGTTTGCAGATAAGCGCATTTTCCCAGCCGTTGATGTTGTTGCATCTGGTACTCGTAAAGAAGAAATTCTGATGGGAACTGAAGAACTAAGTATTGTTTGGCGTCTGCGCCGAGTTCTACACGCACTAGAGCCACAACAAGCACTAGAACTATTACTTGAAAAGATGAAGGGAACTAAATCAAATGTTGAGTTCCTATTACAAATTCAAAAGACCACAACTGGTGGCGATAGCCCAACAGCAAATAGCTCTAGTAATAGAGAGAATGCTGACGCATAAATAGGCGTAAATTTTGCCCACCTCTAGATAAGAGTTATTCTTACACCCCTCTAGTACTTCACTAGTCCTACTGGTTCACAAGTTTTAAAAAACTTGATCCAGTAATAATCAAGGAGAAATATGAAGAAAGAGATTCATCCACAGTACGGTGAAACCAAAGTAACTTGTGGTTGCGGTGAAGTTTTTACTACCCGCAGTACCAAAGAAAATGGTTCAATTTATGTTGAAGTTTGTTCAGCATGTCACCCTTTCTATACCGGCAAGCAGAGAATTCTTGATACCGGTGGCCGTGTAGCTAAGTTCCAAGAGCGATTTGGAAAGGCTGACAAGAGCGGCACTAAGTAGTTTTCTTTAAGAGAGCGCACCTAAACATCGAAAGATGTGGTGCGCTCTCTTTTTTAATTTCTAATACATCGTCACTTGCGAAAGGAGGAAGAGATGGAAAGGTTCGCTAAAGTAAATGAATTATTAGCTGAGTATGAATCACTTGAAGCACAGATGGCTGATCCATCTATTCACTCAGATCAAAATAAAGCACGATCACTTGGTAAAAGATATGCCCAACTTGGTCCAGTTATTGCCGGATATCGTGCTTACAAACTAGCCGAAGAAGATTTCATCGCCGGTAAAGAGCTTGCTGAAGTAGATCCAGCATTTGCTTCTGAAATAGCAGCATTAGAAAGTACTAAAGATGCAGCCGCTGCAACTTTAGAAGAGTTATTACTACCTCGAGATCCAAATGATGATCGTGATGTAATTATGGAAATTAAAGCAGGTGCTGGTGGTGATGAATCAGCAATCTTTGCTGGTGATCTATTTCGAATGTATTCACGTTTTGCTGAAAAACAAGGTTGGAAAGTTGAAGTAATTGATACCACCCCAAGTGATATGGGTGGTTATAAAGATATGTCTATTGGTATTAAATCAAAAGGCACACCAAAACCTGGGCAAACTCCATATGCAAAACTTAAGTTTGAAGGTGGCGTGCACCGAGTGCAAAGAGTTCCAGAGACTGAATCACAAGGAAGAATCCACACATCAGCTGCTGGTGTTTTAATTTTGCCAGAGGCTGAGGAGATTGACGTTGATATAAATATGAATGATCTTCGCATCGATGTTTATCGCTCATCAGGTCCTGGTGGACAAAGCGTTAACACAACAGACTCAGCAGTTCGAATTACCCACGTACCAACTGGAATTGTGGTTTCTTGTCAGAATGAAAAGAGTCAGCTGCAAAATAAGGAATCAGCCCTGCGTATTTTGCGCGCGCGCATGCTAGCTGCTGCTCAAGAAGAGGCAGATCGTATTGCATCAGTTGAGCGAAAGAGCCAGGTAAGAACAGTAGATCGAAGTGAGCGAATTAGAACTTATAATTTTCCAGAAAATCGCCTAAGTGATCACCGAGTTAATTACAAAGCAAATAATTTAGATTCAGTAATGGATGGTGATCTAGAAGCGGTGATCCAATCATTAATTGATGCAGATCGAACTGCAAAATTAGCAGCAGGTAACTCTTGAAAGAACTGCTTAGAGCAGCGTTTTCGCAATTTGAAAAAAATCAAATTGCAGCAGTTGATGCTGAATTATTATTAGCTCATTTACTTGGAATCTCACGAAAACAAATTCATGCTCAAGATCTAGAGTTAGCAGATGAGGATAGAGAAAAATTAGCATCTGAATACTCTGATCTAATTAATCAGCGATTATTAGGACGCCCAGTTCAATATATAACTGGAAGCGCGGCATTTAGGTATTTAGATTTAGAAGTTGGTGAGGGAGTATTAATTCCTAGGCCAGAGAGTGAATTAATTGTTGATCGAGTTATTGGTTATTTAAATTCAGCAGATGATAAAGATTTAGCAAAAAGTGTGATTGATCTAGGCGCTGGAAGTGGGGCATTAAGTATTGCTATTTCAACAGAGGCGGCGCTTAAAGGATTAAAAGTGAGCATGGTGGCAGTTGAAAAATCTGCAGAGGCGGCTGCCTGGCTTAATAAAAATATTGCTAAATATGACCTACCAATAAGAGTTGTAATTGAAGATGTAGTAACTGCGCTGCCAGATGTTAAGGCAGATCTTGTAGTAGCAAATCCGCCATATATACCTAATGATGAAAAGCTTCCTATTGAGGTAGCAAATTATGAACCAGAAATTGCTCTCCGTGGTGGGCCAGTTGATGGAATGCAAATACCAAAGCTCTTTATAGATTCAGCAGCTAGGTTGTTAAAATTAGGTGGATTTTTTATTATGGAACATCATGAAATGCAATCTGATTTAGTAAAGAATGCGATGGCTGAAAGTTTTAACTCAATTCAAACCCACTCTGATTTAACTGGTAGAGATAGATTCACAAGTGCACGGCGGAAGTAGGTAAATATGGCTGAGCGAGTTTTGTTAGATAACCTTGACGATTCTAAATTTAATGTAGCCGTTGATACTGCAGTTAGGTATTTAAAATCTGGTGAGGTAATAATTGCTGCTGCCGAGCATGGATATGTCTATTTAGCCGATGCCTTTGATAAAGATGCAGTAAAAGCAATTCATATATTACGTGGTGATCGAACAAATGTTGTAGCTCAGGTATTTATCGGCGATATTAAAGTGCTAACTGGAATTACTGCAAGGTTAACTCAAGAGCAGGATAATTTGCTTAAGGCATTTTGGCCTGGTTTATTATCAGTAACAATGAAGTCACAACTAGCGTTAAGTTGGGATTTAGGGGATGAGCGCAGATTAGGGAAGGTAAATGTCAGGCTTCCTAATCGTAAGTTTTTAAATGCAATACTTTTAAAAACTGGGCCACTTGCTGTTGCATCTGTGGCATTAACTGGTGAGAGCGCAATTTTAGATTTAAAAAAATTATCAATTTATGAAAGTGATATTGGAGTTGTATTCGATGAGGGGCAATTAGCGTCTGGTCAATTATCTACTTGGATAGATATATCTGAGAATGAGATCACAGTTGTGCGAGTAGGGGATATCTCACTTGAGAAATTACGCTCGATAGTTCCTACCATTTCTACTCCTAACCTTTAGGATTGGCGCATGTCCCGCTTTGAGAAGTACTACGGCCCAGATTTTAATGCCCTTGAAAAGGGAGATCCTGAGATTGCATCGGTTGTAATTTCAGAATTAGTTCG
>Ga0214163_1001194_pt1 | contig 11472 bp, 9 predicted proteins | sample LakMenepilimnion_2_FD_153001 | JGI IMG/M metagenome (GOLD analysis project Ga0214163, IMG submission 153001) | Freshwater microbial communities from Lake Mendota, WI - Practice 15JUN2010 epilimnion v4 | ecosystem: Environmental > Aquatic > Freshwater > Lake > Epilimnion/Euphotic zone | place... | reverse complement strand
CCTTGTATTCATTCTCGCGATCGCAGCTCTTGCCCTGAACTTCATCGCTAAAAGCGGTGGTGCAGGCCTCTGAGTTTAAGATTCACCTAACCCAAGAAAGCGGTGCTTGCTTACAGGCACCGCTTTTTTGTGGGCTGATGTTCAATGAATACAACTTCGAGTGATTTACTGGTTTTAGGTGTTGGTGCTGCCACCTGGGACGAACTCTGGCGGGTGGATCAATTCAGAGACTCTGAATGTGTCCATGAGGCCTCTGCGCATGCAGCCATGGGCGGTGGTCCGGTTGCTACAGCCTTATGTGTACTGTCCCAGTTAGGTAATCGCACCGCATTGATCGATAGTTGTGGCGAAGATGAAGTGGGCCTGAAAATTACCTCCGACTTAAAGCGCTGGAATGTCGAAACTGACCTGATGCAGTACTGCGCCGATGCCAAATCTGCGCGTGCGGTGATTTTGGTGCGGGCTGCGGATGGTGCACGTCAGATTTACTTTCTGCCCTCCAATGTCGAAGCGCCTTCTTTGACGAAGGCGATGCGTCAGGCGCTTGCCAGTGCCCGATTACTGCATCTGAACGGACGCCATGAATCTCTGGCCCGGCAGATGGTGGCAGAGGCTCAAGAATTAGAGGTGGAGATTTCGTTCGATGGCGGCGCAGGGCGTTATCGTGAAGGTATCCGTGATCTTGTTCAGGCCAGTCATGTGAGGATCGTTTCCCATGACTTTGCCGTTAGCTACAGTGGCAGTAACGACTTGAAGGTGATGTTTCAGGAGCTTCTCCGACCACCAGCACGAATCGTGGTGATTACAGTGGGGAAAGATGGTTGTTACTGGAATACTCCTGATGGAGGAATACGCCATTTAAAACCACCAGCTGTTGCTGTGGTGGATACAACCGGATGCGGAGATGTGTTCCACGGTGCTTTCTTACACGGCTGGATCAGAGGTTGGCCCGCTGAGCAATGTGCATCTCAGGCTAACACTTTCGCTGCTCTAAATGCTGAGGGGGTGGGCGGCAGATTTGTGCTGAATGCCCATAACCTTCATTTAATGGCGACCTGAACCTGGAATCGGGCCACGAGGTCCGATTTTAAGCCAGCCTTGCCCTGGAACGTAGGCCCGCCCAATGGAGTGACGCTGCACACTTTTCCACAAGGCTGGGTCGCCCTCTGTCGCACTTAGCCTTGAATCCGGCCTAGAATTGTTGAAAGTGCTTTTTTTTTTGACTTCGGCTGGACCAGTTTCTCCAAGTCGAACCAGCGAATCACTGGCGCTCGTTCTCATGTTTGCGGTAGAAGGCGGCGTGAAATTCATGCTGGTCTTGGGATCTTTCCTCGGAGTTTCGGACTCTTTGATTTCGATTTCTTCCGCAGGTACTGCCCCTGCGCCTCCGGGGACATAACCAAAACGAAATCTGTCCAGCAAGCTGGCAGGCAGTGTTGTTGTCGGGACCTTGGAGACACCTTCGGAGTGTTGGATGACAGTCAGGTTTTCATCAACCGCCTGAAGTTTGGCGTTTTTGAGCGTATTCCCGGTTGCGAGGGGAATCTCGGGAATAATCATGCCAATGGATTCTTCACGAACACGTTGAATGGTGCTCGTGAATGCCTTCGCCAGATTGTCACGATTGTCTTTAATCTTGCGCGTCTCTTCGCGAAGCTGGTTGTTGTCGCGTTCAATGATATTCGCTGCGGTGATGATGGCTACTGCTTCTTTGCGGTGAGCGAAAGAGATCTGTTCTTTCTTAACCGAATCTTCGATCTGCCCCATCTGTTGTTGCGCAAGAATAAATTCTTTCTGAGCTTCATCCACGTCCGTGGTGTAGAAAATGCCCATGACTCCTCCCATGATGACGAAGAGGAAGATGATATAAACAACGATTTTACCGTCCATAATGTATATGCGGGGAGTGGGTTAGTTGAGGTAACGTTGACGATAGGCGTCCAGTTCTTTTTGAAGAAGTTCGAGGTCTTTCTCCGCCTTTTCCTTTTCGGCGGTCAATGAAAGGGTCTCTTCTCTCAGCGATTTCACCTTACCATTTAGCTGATCAATGTGACCGGGTTGGGGAATGTTGTAGTAACCCAGGTTTCCGAGTGCGACTGATTCGTTCTTTAGCTTTTTAAGTAGGTTAGATTGTTCTTCTAAACTAAGTTTGATCTGCGCAGTTTGATATTCCAACTGGGCTTTTTTTCCACAACTCGTCATGGCAGTTAGTGAGATTGTGGCTAAAGCGAGTAACAGCTTTATTTGAGCTAGAGATTTCATGATGAATGTCTCATGTGCTTACAAGATAGAATTTTGGATGGCAAGCATCAATCTTGCCAAGATCATTGATAGAACCAACCTGTGATTTATTGAATGGGAGAAAAGTCAGTTGCTCGCAGATAAATACTTTTAACTCCTTCTGGTTGAGTTAACGTCAAAGATCCATTGGATTCTGATTCGGACTTCGCCTTGAGCCATGCAGGGTCTGCACGAAAGGCCGCAAATGAGGCTGCTCCGGCCTCTTGGCTTGCATGGGACAGGATATAGATGAGTTGGTTATTGGCTCCTTTATCTTTATCAATCGGCGTCCAATAAGCGATATGGGTCATCCCGTGTTTAGTGAAAAGATTTAAGGTGTGATTTTGGAAACGGGCGTGCAGGTCAGCCAGTTTGCCTGTGGGTGTGCTGTAGGTGCGCATTTCAAAAACGCGAGCTTGCTTGCCGATCTCTGTTTTCACTGGTGGAGAGTAGTCCGTCACACTCATGAAAACAGAGCCCGGGGCCTGAGCCAGGATCTTGCCAGACGCCTCGCTGGCTGAGCGCGCAGCCTGCCAGTCTGGGTCTGTTCCAAAGGCCTTCCAAGCGACCTTAGCGGCTTCACGACTGGGGTGGGCGACTATGTAGATGAGGGTATTGTCCGCACCATTAGCTTTTTCGATTGGCACCCAGTAGCCGATGTTTTGGATGCCGTGTTTTTCGAATAGCCGGCAGGTGTGGTCGCGAAAACGTGACAGCAGTGTCTCCAGCTTGCCTTCGTTGGTGATGTAGGTCCGCAGTTCATAAACCCGATCCTCAGCCTGCGCTGGGGTGATGAAGGTGAGAGCGAAGGCGGCGAAAAGACTGATGAGTATGGCTGTTTTCATGGAACTCGGTGATTCACGACACTGAGGCACGTTGACTTGCAGGCGTCATCAATAAAAAGGCTGACCATGACAAATCGGTCACAGCGTTTACAATGCGATTCGTTCATGCCAGAGAGATCCACCACCACCGCTGTTTCCACTTCTTGGCCGCTCCAGGACGTAGTGGCGGCATCAGTTGGGGTAAAACAGGCTCTTCTGACGGTCAGTTCCCTGGGATTTCTGTCGGGCTACTATATGATGCCGAATCAGTGGATGCATCTTGGCTGGATGGGCCTCATGCTTGCCTCCTGTTTCTTGGTCTGTGGATGGCAGGAGATGACTGAGGGGCTGCGCAATGATGTGTGGCTGCGGGCCGTGACAACGTGGCTTTTCGTCCTGCTGGTGCGTTCTTCGGTATTGGATTCGCCCGGCATGGGGATTCGGGATCTCTGGTGGGGCTGGTTCCACGCCGGTCTGCTGCTGCTGGTGCTCGGGATGCTGTGGCAGACGGCGCTTCACCAAACGGTCATAAAAAAGCTGTCACTGCCTTTGGCCTTGATGGCCCTGCTGGCGGCTGTGGTGAGTATCTTGGTTTTTTATGTGCTGGATGATGAAGCCATGGTGGGGGTTCGCTTGCGCAATTGGTTTGTTTTTGGAGGCTGGAATTCAGTCTGCACCGCAATGACGTTCGGTTTTGCCGCCGTCTGGGCGATAGATGCTTGGAACACGTCTGAAAAGACAGCACGACTGAATCGCTTGTTCTGGCTGCTCGTTTCGGTCGCGCTGGTATTTGCCACCTTGATGACCATGAGCCGAGGCGCGGTGATGGCGCTGACAGCCGCAGCCGTGAGTCTGGCCTTCAGCCAAAGCTGGCAGCGTGTCTTGAGGCCACTGGGCCTGCTTATTGGCTGCTTTCTGCTTTTTCAATTTTTGGCTCCACTGATTTCATGCGTCGGCGTTCAGGGAATTTCAGACCGCCTCGCCATCCCAACATCAGAGGTCACGGCGGAGGTGGTGGCGGATCAAATCATCTCCGCTGATCCGCTGGCACGCTTCATCGAGCGTGGTGATACAGGCAGATCCATCATCTATGTGGCGGGACTTTCCAGTATGACCTCCTGGCAGGACTGGCTTTGGGGCAAGGGGCTATGGTCGGCTGATGACTTCTGGTCATGCTCGCTGCATTGGTATCCTGAACATCTGCACAGTGTGTTTATGGATGCCTTTGTGCGCGGTGGTCTTCTGGGATTCCTGGGGCTTCTGTTCATCCTGGGCTGGGGGATGTTGCGAGCTCTCCGTGTCGCTCGGCGTGGTGAGCCCTTGTGGCTGATGTTGATTTGTTTTGGAACTGCGGGCGTGGCCTTTGATGGTGCCAGCGCATTCACAACGCTCTCCGTTTCACGTTTTGAGATGTTACTTTTCTGGGTGCCTCTGGCCATGGCTTCAGCGCGATATTCAGCCCCTGATGGCCCTGTCAAAAATCTGCGTGAGATCACACCTGACGAGGAGTTTAAAAGGTAGGTTATTGTGTCCCAGTCATCCTCCAACTCCTGGCTGCATCTGCTGCGAAATTTGATCCGACAAGGACGTGCCTCCATGCGATCCACGCTCGCCAGCAACACGCTGGACCCACTGCCGATAAGGCAGCGGCTGAAAGGTTATGATGCCGGGAAATTGAAGGCAGATTTCAAGGCCGGCCTCTCTGTTACGATGTTGGATCTGCCGCAGGGAATGGCTTATGCGGCCATTGCTGGTCTGCCTCTGCAATTTGGTACGATGTGCAGTGCTGTTTCAGGCATGGTGGGCTCTCTTTTTGGCAGCTCACGTTACACGGTGCTCGGCCCTACGAATGCCACGGCCTTCATGATTTTCTCCTACTTCGCAGCCGATCCGCACCTGGATCGTGTAGGGATGATGCCTCTGTTGGTTTTCATGGTTGGGACGCTGCTGCTGTTTGGTTCATTTTTACGCGTGGCGGAGCTGGCGCAATACATCAGCCGCACAGTAGTGGTGGCTTATGTCACTGGTGCGGCGCTGCTCATCATCGCGAATCAGAGCGCTCACATTTTGGGCGTGAGCCTGCAGGTGACTTTGAATGATGGGTCCGTTTTGCAGCCGCGCACCATGCCTGGGATCATGATCCATCTGGTGAAATCCATTCAGGACATGCATTGGCAGAGTCTGGCGACGGCTGGCGGCACAGCTCTGCTTTATTGGCTGCTGCGGCGTTTCCGCCCCCAGTGGCCGGCGCTGGCTTTGGCCCTCATCGCGGCCTCCACAGGCGTCTTTGCCCTCACAGGTTTTGGGTTTGATGTTCCCACCTATGCTAATGCCCGTTTTGGTGTCTGGGATCTGATGCCGTCGTTTCCTGACTTTGCTTCACCACGTTTCTTTTCTGATTTTAGTCGTCTTTTTGGTTTGTCTGTGGCGCTGGCTTTTTTGGCGACGCTGGAGGGCTCATCCATGGCCAAGACGCTCGCCAGTGTCAGTGGTCAGCGGGTGGATGCGAATCAGGACATGTTCAGCCTCGGCATGGCCAATCTCAGCTGCGCTTATCTCAGCGGCATGCCTTCTTCAGGCTCCTTGACCCGCAGTGCCTTGAATTTCCAAAGTGGAGCGCGTTCGCCTGTGGCAGCTTTTCTAAACGGAGCCTTCTGCCTGATCGGTGCGCTGTCGCTTGGGCATTGGGTGGGCTTCATTCCGCGTGCTTCATTGGCGGTTTTGATCATCTGCGTGGCCTTGTCACTCGTCAGTTCCCGAAACATCCGCATTTGTCTCAGCGCCACGGGTTCGGATGCTTTTGTTTTCCTGCTGACACTTGCGGCGACTCTGATGGTGCCTCTGCATGTCGCCATTTTCACCGGTGTGGGTGTCTCGGTGATCCTTTACCTGCGCAAAGCCAGCCAGCCGTCCCTCGTCGAATATGAATTCAATCAGGAGGGGCTTCTCACGGAAGCTGGCCGCGAAGGTGCCCGGCAGAATCCCTCCGTTTCCATCGTGCATGTCGAGGGGGAACTCTTCTTTGGTGCGGCCGATCTTTTCCGCACGCAGATCCAGCGCACCTGCGGAGATCCGAATCTGCGCATCATCATCCTGCGACTGAAAAATGCCCGTCACATGGACGCAACGAGTGTCATGGCCTTGGAGGATCTCGTGCGTCTGCTGCGTCGAGATGGACGGGAGCTTCTCATCAGCGGCGTGATGAAGGACGTCTATCGCGTGCTCAGAGACTCAGGTCTGGCGGATGTTATTGGCAAGGATAACATTTTCCCGGCCAGTCCGAGCAATCCCAATGTCGCGACGCGTAATGCCTTGAAGCGTGCCCAGCAGATCCTCGGCACCACCGAGGCGGATGTGAAGATCTTTTTTGATCCCGCCAAGAAGAAAGAAGACTAAACGCGCCAGATTTTCTCTGCGCTACAGCCCCAGGTCACCAGGCGAGGATGCAGGGACCGATACTCATGACTCATGGCCCACGGGGAGAAGGCTGGCAAAATCCAGCGCTGCATCAGCGGTGTGATCTGCTCCTGCACAAAAGCCGGATATTTTTTCCGCTCACCCGCAGCATTCTTTTGCAGCATGGAGGGATGTTCATGGCCAGTGATCTGAACGCTTTTTCGCCCCTTGTCGGGCACCATGACACCCAGCGCCGAGCGTGTGAAAGTGCTGACGTCTGACCAGCGGCTCTCTGTCCACCGATGACCGTGGGTAAAAATGTAACGCCCCTCCTGATGCGTCTCCACAAAGTTCCAAGCTTTGCGCAGGGCGGGACGGTCATGATTACCCTTGATGCTGATCAGTTCAGGCACCGCCTCACGAAGACGGGTGAGAAAGGCCAGCGCATGAGTCGCACAGCTTTTGCCATCCATGATGTCACCCACAAGGATTAGTTTTGTAGGAGCATGATCCCGGATCAGCGCCAGCAGCGTCTCCTCACAGGTCTCCATGTCCCAGGCCTCAAAGCCAGGACGCTCGCGCTCAAGACGCAGCTCATGACCGTAGTGTAAATCCGCGACCGCCATCCAGCCCTGAGTCTCGTGAAACAAGGCGCGGCGTGAATCCAGCAAGATGTTTGTGGCCACGCGGGCGACTGTCGGAGAGAGCAACGAGGGAAAAGAAACGGCGGGCACCCCTGCGCATACACTGGGAAATCTGGCATCTCAATCAGAGGTGTAAAAAACCAGCCCACAGTCAGTTTTTGAAGCCGGTTTTCGAAAATGAACAGCTCCGTCTTCCTCACTTGAGACACCGCCATCTTGGATTCCTGCCAAAGCTTTGCCTGTGGGGCTCTATCGCTGGCGTCAGACCTCCAAGTTTGATGCAGGCACACTGCGTGACCCAAGTGGCGGAGTTCTGGAAAAGTCGCGGCCAAAGTCGTGACCGATAACACCTGGTCAGGCTTCCAACGCCTACCCGCCTTACCCGAAGCCGTGACCAAAGTCACCCCAGCCACAGGTTTCACAGCGACGGCGAAGACAGTGACCTACACCTTCAATACCTCCATCCACTCCACGTCCTATGGGCTGGAAATCTACACCGGTGGAAAACTCTGGAAAAAGGTCATCCTCGCGCCATCCGCGAAGAATCCTGACGCGGTCAGACTCACGGTGAGCATCAAGGATCACTCCGTCGGCAAATACTACACTTGGAGAATTTAAGGTCTGAACATTGACCGCCCAAAACCTGACACCGCCGGCTGAAAGTAATCTCAAAATCGCCTCTTAAACCACTAACCAACTATCTTTATGAACCGCCCCTTTCTTGTCCTCGCCACGTTTCTTCTCCTCGTCTTTTTGCTCATCGAACCTGGATCGGAATCAGCGAGCCAGGAGGGGCGCATCATGGAGATCTCTGCTCAGCAACGCCTTGGGCGATTATTCTGCCGCTAAACGAAATCAGGAAAGCTTGGCTGCCAAAAGTTCAGCTTCATCTACAACTGCATCAGGCAGAAAAGGAAATCACCAAATCACGGTGAAGGATCAAAACACAGGCTTCCTTGTCGCTGCTGCCGAAGTGCTGGGAGAGCATGCCGCCGCTGATGTGGCTGATTTGGATGAGTCTCTGACTCCTCCCCCACCAGATGCCCCAGAGCGGGTCCTGAAATCGTGCAGCGGGTTTTGACGGACACTGATGAAAATCTGCGCCTTCATGCCGAAGCTCTGCTGAATCCGACACAAGAACTGCTGGAAAGTCTTTGTGTGGCGGGCGTTTTGGAGGCTGTCTTCAAACAACCATGAATTTCCGCCTTCTTCTAGCTGCTACCGGCTTTGCAGCCTCAGCTTTCAGCTCAGCGCTCTCCGCGCCAAAGCCTAACATCGTTTTCTTTTTCGCCGACGATCAGACCTCTAGCTCACTGGGTTGCTACGGGCACCCCATCGCCAAAACACCGAACATCGATTCGCTGGCATCACGCGGCACTTTGTTTAAAAACGCGTTCGTGAGCCAGCCGATCTGCTGGATGAGTCGCACGACCATCATGACGGGGCGCATCGGGCGCAGTTTTGGTGGTGGAGAAAACATGGAGAATGCCAAACCAGAAACAGCAAAATCACTCTACTCCGATGTGCTGCGCAGTGCAGGTTATCGCACTGGTTTTTTGGGCAAATGGCACACGAAGCTGCCTACTGGAAATAGGCCGCAGGATCACTTTGATGTCTTTGAGGACATCCATCGCACGCCCTATTTCAAAAGGCAGCCGGACGGCAGCCTGCGTCATGAAACCGATCTCATCGTGGATCGCGGCGTTGAGTTCTTGAAGACACAGCCCAAAGACAAACCCTTTGCCCTGAATCTTTGGTTTAACGCCTGCCACGCAGAAGACAATGACCGCCGTCCCGGCATCGGCCACTATCCCTGGCCTGAATCCGCCAATGGTCTCTACGAAGATCAGGAGATGTATCTGCCAAGGTTGAATGATCCTGCTATCTTCGAATCGCTGCCAGATTTTTTCAAAACAAGCATCACTCGCGAGCGCTACTTCTGGGGCTGGAACACGCCTGAAAAATATCAGACGACCGTCCGCTCCTATCTTCGCATGGTCACGGGCATCGACAATGCCATCGGTCGTTTCATGAAGGCGCTCGATGAAGCCGGGCTAGCGCAGAACACCATCGTCATTTATTCCGCCGACAATGGCTACCACATGGCTAATCGTGGACTCACAGGTAAGTGGTCTCACTTTGAAGAATCTCTGCGCGTTCCTCTCATCATTGCTGATCCCCGCGCGCCAAAATCGCAGCAGGGCCAAGTGACGGATGCTTTTGCGCTGAATCTCGATCTGCCTGCCACCTTTCTCGACTGGGCGGGGGCGCCGCCGCATGAGGCGTATCAGGGCCGCAGCCTCAAACCCATCGTGAGCACCGGCAAGCCCGCAGACTGGCGCACCGAGACTTTTCATGAGCACTTCGCCGTGCGCAATCGCATCCCGGCCTGGGAAGGGCTGCGCGATGAGAACTTCAAATACGCCCGCTACTTTGATCATGGCGATCATGAGTTTCTCTATGATCTCAAACAAGATCCTGATGAACTCAACAACCTAGCCACTGATGCAAAGCATCTGGCGACGCTGAAATCCATGCGTGAACGTACAGCCGCGCACGTCGAGAAAATCGGCGGTCCGCTGCCAGCGATGAAAGGCCGATTTGCCGTGTCCACAGTGCCTCATCCAGAGGCATCAGCCAATGTCGGTGAGAAACCGGATGTCGAGGGTTTTGTGCAGCTTTTTAATGGCAAAAATCTGCGTGGTTGGGCGGGCGATGATCAATACTGGTCCGTCGAAGATGGAGCCCTCACGGGCATCACGGATGGCTCGCTGAAGATGAATCGCTTCATCACATGGACGGGCTCCACGGTGCGTAATTTCGATCTTCGAGTGAAGGTAAAGGTCACAGCTGGTGGCAATAGCGGCCTGCAATATCGTGGAACTTCACGTCCAGACCTCGGGCTGGATATTGTCACGGGCTACCAGTGCGATGTCGTCGCCAACACGCCCGAATACAACGGCATGCTTTATGAGGAGCGCGGCAGACGCATCCTCTCACACACTGGCGAAAAAGTCATCGTGGCTCCAGATGGCCAGCCATGGATCATCGGCCAGATGCCGGTCAAACAGTTCGCTCCTGATGAATGGCATGAGTATCGGGTGCTCGTCGAAGGCAATCATCATCAGCATTGGATTGATGGTCATCCCACGGCGGACCTGATTGATCTCGATGAAAAAGGTCGCGCTCTGGAAGGCGTGCTAGCCGTTCAGGTTCATGTCGGGCCTGCCATGAAAATCCAATACAAGGATTTCAAAATCAAACATCTCCCTGACAATCTGCCTTTGCTCAAAGCTGAAGATCATCCCATCCCCACAGGCTCGCTGGCAGTGAAGCCTCAAGGCAAGCTGCCGAAAGACTGGAAAAATCCTGTCTATGGCGAAAGCCGCTGATGCCCCACTTCGTGGATTATGAAGACCCCGCCGTGCGCCTCAATGAGCGAACCGTCTCGGTTTGTCGTAAGAGAGGTCTTTTTGATTCTTCAGGGCATCTCTGAAAACCTCAAATTCCCAGGTAGCGCGTTGAAGAATGGGAAACGAGAGCCATGTCAAAGGGCATGACACGCTACAACAAGACAGAATGAGGAGGAGGACTTTTCAGCGCCATTGAACACGAGCAGGCTGTCGCAGCATTGGTTTAAAACGAGCCACGCAGCACAACCACCTCAGCAACCTAGTTTACAAGATGGACTGCTACGCTTGCCTTGTTGGTTAAAGTCGGCGCAGAGCCCTCAAAGCCGTCCCCGAGAGGCAAAGACAACACCTGAAAGCACACGCACATCGAAAAAGCTGCCCGACAAAGGCTTCATCAGCCGTCCAAAGCGGGAGATGGACGCCAGAAATGACTATTTCTGCGCTCTCCCAAAACACCCTAAGTCCCCCTTATCCAGAGCTGCCCATATCTCTCTTTTTGCATTTTCTTCAATAGCTATAGATCGTCTTCTGAGATGATGGATTGCCGCTACTGACTCAGGACTTCAAGGATTTTGCATCATGAGGCAGATCGAAACTTCAAACCATGCACCAGCAGGCGTGGTAAGCCTACATAGCTGTTGGTTGCGCACAAAAAATAAGGGGCGGACCGAGTGGTCCGCCCCAAAGTTTTTCAGTTGGAGTTTTGTGCTCCTCTGAAGTTCAGATCAGGCTCCCGTGTTGAAAGCGCGGATGGAGGTCACTTTCACCTGACGGGTGGCCGTGCCGTCTGTAGGCAGGTCAGCTTCTTCACCGACGGTTTTGCCGATGAGTGCCTTGGCGATTTCTGTGAGGTAGGAAACGATGTTTTTTTCGTCGTCGCCGTCCCATGCTCCAAGGATAGTGTAGGTCTCAGTG
>Ga0214163_1001192_pt1 | contig 11496 bp, 7 predicted proteins | sample LakMenepilimnion_2_FD_153001 | JGI IMG/M metagenome (GOLD analysis project Ga0214163, IMG submission 153001) | Freshwater microbial communities from Lake Mendota, WI - Practice 15JUN2010 epilimnion v4 | ecosystem: Environmental > Aquatic > Freshwater > Lake > Epilimnion/Euphotic zone | place... | reverse complement strand
AGTGGCCATACCTCGAATCGCCTGATTGGAATGCAAGGCAGCACGGGTGGTGTTACCTTGAATGGTAACGGCACGGGAGCCGTCAGCTACGGTGGCGCTCGTTTTGAATATGCTGGCAATAAGACCCTAACTCTAGGCGGCACCGCTGATCCCGCTTTAGTCAATGGTATCGGCGAATTGAGAGAGATTGGTGGCGTCTTGACCCTTCTGAAGACCGATGCCAATACATGGAACCTAACCGCATCGAATACTTACACCGGTGCGACCAGTGTTAATAACGGTGTTCTGCGTATTAGTGCTGTGCAAAACCACACAGGCGCCCTGAATTTTGGCAGCGCCAACACCATCACAACAGCAGCTACAGTTGATGTGAACGAAAATGCGGCTTTCGGCAGCTTGTTGGCTCAGACTAATTCGGCGGTTAATACAAACATTTTGGATATTGCTTCTGGTAAAACAGTCACCATTAATGGCAACGTCGCGATTGGAAGTGGGGCGGCGACATCCACAACGCTATTCAATACAGCAGGAACGGGTTCATTCGTCGTCAATAACACGTTGGCCACCGGTAATACATTCTTGGTCGGTGGTTCGAGTAACAATGCAGTTACCGCAGATTTCAGTTCCCTGCCTACGATGAACGTTTCACTTAACCCGACAGGCGGAACTTTCCTAGTTAGCAGCACAAGTGGTACCAACAGCACTGGCGTTGCTATACTGAAGCTGGCTGAAGACACGACCATCACCGCAAATGCGCTCACAGTTGGTGGCGGCGGCTCCTATAATGGTAACGTCGGTCAGGTAAATCAGTTGCAATTCGGCATTGGTGATAATGTCTTCAATATCAATAATTTGAATGTCGGTACTGGCGCTCGTGATTTGGGCTCTCTTACGTTCTTGAATCCGACGGGCGGAACTTTAGCCATTCGAGCTGCCGATGGCACCTCAGCTACTGCTTTCAATATGGGAACTGGTTCTGCCAATACGGGTGTGCTACTGAGTGGCAACCAGAATACTTTCGATGTTACTGGTCATAATGCGGACTTGAAGTTCTCCGCTGTGAACATTGGCACTCAGAACCGTAATCAGGACTTGGTAAACGTCTTCAGCTTTGATACCGGAACTCTTGAGATCGGTTCACTGAATGCCTCAGCCAAAGGTGTCAATGGGTTCACGACCACAACAACGATCAATCTCGGTGGTGGCACCGTAACATCTGGCGCATGGACTTTGGCATCTGCCTCTGGTGACGGTAGCGCAGTTGCGACGGCAAACTTGACTGGCGGAAATATCACTTTCAGCGGTCATATTTCCCGTGGTGCAGATGCCGTGGGCGGTGGCACCGCCACTGGAACGGTCAACCTAAATGGTGCCAACCTCAACATGAGTGGCAGCAACATTGGTGATGCCACCAACCAGATCGTTTTCAATGCTATGTCCGGTACTCTGTCCGGCTTGAATCAGCTGAATGGCGGAGGTGCATTGACGAAAACGACTGCTGGTGTTCTCGTTATGGGGGCAGCCAACGCTTACACAGGGCCTACCAACGTTAATGACGGCACGCTGCAAGTTGGTGTCACAGGTGTCGGCACGACTGGTTCTGGCTTGGTCACAGTCGTGAAAACCGCAGCCACCTATGCGAACGCTGCCATCATCTCTGGTTCTGGTACGATTCAAGGTGCTGTGGTTGTCGGTGACATCGCCAATGCCCTTAACAGAGGTATTCTCTCTCCTGGTGACGGCACCCATCTCACTGCTAATGCCACCCTGACCATTAGTGCGGCTGGAGGTTTGACGGTGGCTGCTGGTTCTCAAACCCTGTTGGGACTGACGACTGCGACAGGGACTGATGCCGCTTTTGCTGCCTCGGGGATGACCGCTTCTGCCTACCTTGCCAGTTTGTCATCCACTTCGGATGGAGCTGTCGGCACTGCGCCAGCGGCTTGGTTTGCTCAACCATCTGGCGGTGCGACTGATTTCTTGAATCTCACCAACGTTGCAGGGACTTTGACACTCGGAACGAACAGCGGCACCGCCGCCGCAGGTGAAGGTATCATGTCCATCTTTAACAATGGATTGAACCTTGCCTCCTTGGCACCTGGTCAAATCTTCAACTTGGTGGACTGGTATGGTGCTTTCAGCGGCGGTTTCAATGCTGGTAGCACGTACTCTACAGGTGGTATCAATGGTGACTTTGATCTGCCTGACATCGCCTCTACAGGATATTCATGGGATGTCTCGGCCTTTACTTCCCACGGCGTATTGGCTGTTTCGACCTACATCATCCCTGAGCCGAGCCGTGCCATGCTGATGCTCTTTGGAATGATGCTCTTGGCGCTGCGTCGCCGTCGCAATGTCGCATAATCTAGCATCGAGATGGATTTTGCCTCTCCTGGGGAAACCCACGAGAGGCATCAATCTCTCTAGACTAGTATGTTGTTCTGGTTCAGGGCCTATCTTGGACGAAAGGCTTTTTGCAAAAGCATGTAGGCAATGTATGCTTTTGCAGCGTAACTTAACGCCCCCCGTAAATCATGTCAGACGACCCAGCCCCCCGTAACGATGGCCCTAGCCGGCGAAACCAAGAAGCACCGTTCAATTGGAAAGGTTTGCTTTTTTTAGCGATAGCGGTCCTCCTCGTAGGCTCCGGGCTAAAACTTGGACAAGACGTTGGGCGAGCTGAGGAGATCACTTACAAGGAGTTCAAGAAGCTGGTTGAGGATGGATCGATCGACAAATCAGCGGATCTGAAGCTGATCCAAAAAGACACGACCACGGCCGAGGTTATTGAAGGATTCGCTTTCAAAAGCAAGGTCGCTGATACCGCTTCTGCGCCTAGTGTTGTGCCTGTTGAGCCAGCACCAGTGACGCCTACTGCGGGTGCAGCTAAAACTTCCCAAAAGTTTTCTGTTCCTGTTAGCATCCAGTATCAAAAGGAAGAGCTTCAGGCTCTCATGAGTAAGCACGGCTTGGTGCTCATTCCACAGTATGACAATGGCCAGATGGGGGCGCTGTTAATCTCGATGCTGCCTATCCTGATTCTGTTGCTGCTCCTTTACTTCATGGTTCGTCAGCAGATCAAGACGGCTGGCCGAGGTGCTTTAAACTTCGGCAAGAGTCGGGCTAAAATGCTCTCACAGGACCGCAATAAGGTGACCTTTAACGATGTTGCAGGTGTCGAGGAGGCTAAGGAGGAGGTTTCTGAGCTTGTCGAGTTCCTCAAAGATCCGAAAAAGTTTCAACGCCTTGGTGGTAAGATTCCCAAAGGAGTTCTCATGGTTGGTTCTCCTGGAACTGGTAAAACGCTTCTTGCGAAAGCGATCGCTGGCGAGGCGGACGTGCCTTTCTTCAGCATCAGTGGATCAGATTTCGTCGAAATGTTTGTCGGTGTCGGTGCCAGCCGTGTTCGCGATATGTTTGAGCAGGGTAAAAAGAACGCCCCGTGCTTGATTTTCATTGATGAAATTGATGCCGTTGGTCGTCATCGCGGTCACGGCATGGGGGGGGGACACGATGAACGCGAGCAAACCCTGAACGCTCTGTTGGTCGAGATGGATGGCTTTGATACCCAGGAAGGCATCATCATCATCGCCGCGACGAATCGCCCAGACGTGCTCGATCCGGCCTTGTTACGTCCAGGTCGCTTTGACCGTCAGGTCACGGTTAGCCTGCCAGATGTCAAAGGTCGTGAGGAGATCCTCCGAGTTCATGCTAAAAAGGTCAAACTGGGTGAGCACGCTGATCTCTCCAAGGTTGCTCGTGGCACGCCGGGTTTCTCGGGTGCTGAGCTTGCAAATGTGATCAACGAAGCAGCCCTTCTTGCCGCACGCCGTAATCTCAAATCCATTGGCACACCTGAGCTGGAAGAAGCTCGTGACAAAGTGCGCTGGGGCCGTGAGCGCCGTAGTCTTGCTCTAAGCGAGAAAGAGAAGGAAAATACAGCCTACCATGAGGCCGGGCATGCTATCCTTATTGAGGTTCTTGAGCATACCGACCCTCTCCATAAAGTGACTATCATTCCTCGTGGACCATCCTTGGGCTCGACTATGTGGCTGCCAGAGGAAGATAAATTTACCCATCGTAAAAGCGAGCTTCTTGATGATCTCGTTGTTGCCATGGGGGGGCGTGTGGCTGAGGAAATTCAGTTCAGTGATGTCACCAATGGAGCCATGGGCGACATCCGTCAGGCCACAGGCATTGCACGCAGCATGGTCTGTGCTTGGGGCATGAGTGAGAAGATGGGCATGGTCGATTACGGCGATGGCGATCAAGCCGTTTTCCTAGCTCGCGACATCGGTCGTGGTGGACGCAATTACGGTGGTGCCACAGCTCAAAAGATCGACGAAGAGGTGAAGCGCCTCATTGATGAAGCCTATGAAAAGGCCAAGTCCATCCTGCTGCACCACAAAGACAAGCTTGATGCCATCGCTCTGGCCCTGCTTGAGTTCGAGACGCTCGATGGCAATCATATCAAAGAGATCATGGAGCATGGTCGGATGCTGAATCCGCCGAATGACAAGCCAAAGTCTCCAACCCCACCGCCACTTCCCAAGGTCACAGAACCAAGGTCAGTAGCGCGTGATGATGAAGAGATCGATGGCCTGCCAGGCGGTTTGATCGGTGTTCCTACCTAGCCAAACCGTCATTTTTTGATCCGCTGGCGCATGGCCTCAAAAAGGCACACGCCTGTGGCGACGGAGACGTTCAGGCAGGGCACGCGGCCTTTCATGGGGATGCGCACGAGAAAATCACAATGCTCTCCTGTCAGGCGTCTCATGCCGTCGCCTTCAGCACCCATAACGATACCAATGCCACCTTTGAGGTCGATGTCATAAATCGACTGAGTGGATTCATCTGCTGTGCCGACCAGCCAGATGCCGAGTTCCTTCAGTTTGTCCATCGCTCGCGCCAGATTGGTGACGCGAACGAGTGGTACGCTTTGAGCTCCACCGCAGGAGACACGCATCACAGTTTCTGTTATAGGGGCGGATTTGTCCTTCGGCATGATCACACAGGCGCAGCCAGCCGCATCAGCCGTGCGTAGGCAGGCCCCGAGATTGTGGGGGTCCTGGATGCAGTCTAAAATGAGCACCAGAGGATTTTCTTTCTCTTCTAGTAGGCTGGGTAGATCTCCTTCTTCATAAATGTAGGGAGTGGTGGGGCCTGAGGAAACGTGACGATTTTGGCGGGCGACTGGCGGTGGTTTGGGCATGATCTTTGAAAATGGGAGAATTGGAATGGCTGAGGCTTACTTCACAAAGCGGTCTTTCAAGTGTTTCAGATAGTGGCGGGCATCCGTGGGCTTGCCAGTGGCTTGTGCAATGAGCTCACCGGGCAGCATCACACTGCCATGAACATGCACTTTTTCCCGCAACCAGCTGAGCAGGGGTGCGTAGTCTGCCTGATCGACGGCTTTACGGATGTTTGTTTGCTTGCAGGCGGTTTGGTAAAGCTGCGCGGCATTGAGGTTCCCCAGTGTGTAAGTCGCAAAGTAGCCGAGGCCGCCCATGCTCCAGTGGATGTCTTGTAGGCAGCCGTGCGCATCATCAGGCGGGCTGATGCCGAAGAGATCCTTAAATTCAGCGTTCCAGGCTTCTGGCACATCCTTGGTGGCGAGATCACCGCTGACCATGCGTCGCTCCAGCGAAAAACGGAGTAGAATGTGCAGGTCGTAAGTTGCTTCATCTGACTCGACTCGGATGAAGGAGTATTCAGAGCGGGTGATGACGGCCAGGAAATCTTCGAGACTGATTTTCTTCAGGTGAGGGAACAGCTCTGTGGCACGAGGCAGCCACTTTTCCCAAAAGGAGCGCGAGCGCCCGACGTGGTTTTCCCAGAGCCGACTTTGAGATTCATGAATGCCGAGTGAGCAAGCCGTCGCGGATGGAAGGCCAAAGTCCGCCTCTGGCAGGCCGAGTTCGTAGAGCCCATGCCCTGTTTCATGAAGCACTCCGAAGAGGGATGAGGTGAAGTCTTTTTCGTCGTAACGTGTGGTTAGGCGGACATCGCGCGGTCCCAGTGTGGTGCAAAAAGGATGTGCGGTGGTGTCGATGCGCCCGGCTCCAAAATCAAAGCCGATGCTAGCCGCGATTTCAGCATTGAGCTGCTGTTGTTTGGCGATGGGGTAATGACCGCGCAGCAGGTTGGGTTTGACGCTTTTTCCGCGCTCGACAGCGATGCGGGCCGTTTTCACGAGATCGGGCTTCAGTTTGGCAAAAAGCGCCGCCACTTCCCTTGTGCGGGTCCCTCGTTCGTAGTTCTCCAGCAGTGCATCGTAGGGCTCATCGGCATAACCCCAGAGCTCCGTGCGGCGGCGTGCGTAGCTGAGCAGTTTTTCGAGGTGTGGAGCGAAGATGTTGAAATCGGATTTCTTACGGGCTTCCATCCAGGCGTGTTTGGCCATGGAGGTCGCGCTGCTTTCTTCCATCACAAGCTTGTTGGGAATTTTTACCGCGCGTTCGTAGTCGTGCAGCATCACTTTCACATTCGCGGCGGCTTTTGGATCACGCATCCGGGTGTTTTGAGCTTGGACCAGCAGCTTTTGCATCATACGGCCACTCGCCAGCGCATGGGCTTTGCCGCTCAGCCAGGCCATCTGTTTGGCGCGATAAGCCAGAGCCTTTTCTGGCATGTAGGTTTCTTGATCCCATGAAAGAGTGGACTCGGTGGATCTTAGTAAAGCGACCTCTCGAACGGTGTCGCAGAGTTGATCAAAAGCGGTGTGGGACATGTGCTGCCACCATCCTCGGGGCGCGCGTGCCTGCAAGCCGTAGAAAAGCTGCTATTGGACCATGTTTGCTTGGCAAATTTTGCCTTCCTCCTTGCTCGAAGATCTATCTGATTCTAGATTCTCTGGTAACTGATGATCCTTTGTCTCGAATCTTCTCTTTTAGGTGGCTATCTTTCCAATGAAGTGCCCGGTCTGGTGACTGGTCTGCTGCATTTGGCAGGTATCCAGCAACCGATGAGAGTGGAGTTGGTCGGCAATTTCATGCGCGACATCGCTGGCTGCCGGGTGGATTTTCACAACCCCCTGCCGAATGCCGATCTCGATGACGTTGCCTGGCTGGCACAGACGCAGACTGGTTTTACCGGTGTCATGACGGCTTCTAATCGCGTGGCCAAACTGCCGCGTCGTCGTCGTGAAAGCGATCAACTGATGCCGATGCCGCATGGGCTCAAAAACCTGCTTTTCTTCGAGTGGTTTAATCAACAGGCTCAACGTGTTCTGATTCAATCCTGGCATCTTCAGTTGCGTGTCAGCGCCCCAGCTTGGCAGCTTCCGGTGGAGGAAGAATCCGTGCAGCTGCGTCAGGCCCGTGCAAGACGAAAGCATTTTCTTCTCACCGAGCGGAATCCTGACAGTGACGGTGCTCGCGCGCTGCACGCTCCTGGCATGGCTGATCCCTTTGAGCCGCAGGAGATCATTGGCAATCCATTTACCCATCTTGATGAGCCTAAAAAGCGGCGTTCTGCCGACAATAGCTTCAAAGATCCTGCGCCAGATCCCCTGAAGCGTTCCATCGCCCTGGCTCAGGAGTTGCGCCGTTTTGAGCGGCTGCTGACCTTTACCAATGAAGTCAGGAATCGTCCTGCTGTCATTCGACTGCTTTCGACGGTGGTGGATCTCACGGCCCATCTGATCTCGGCTTTGCGCCAGTTTTCCCAGGAAAACAAAACCGGCTGGCAATACCTTGTCGTGGATTTGGAGCAGTCACTGCCTCTTTTCAGCGCGGCTCTGAATGCCACGGACAAGCTCATGCAGCACTCCATACCGGGCACGGACCAGCAATGGCTCGCCAATGTGCAGACCAGCCTGCTGAACATCGAGCTGCGGATGCGTGAGTTACTCACCCAGCTGCGCTGAGTGCCTGTGTGAATCATGCCTTGAGAAAGCTGTCTTCGAGGGCGATGAAGGACGCCGCTCTTTTTTTCCGCTCATGTCTGCCGTTACTGAAGTCGCCCGCCGCCGCACCTTTGCCATCATTTCCCACCCGGATGCCGGGAAGACCACGCTCACGGAGAAGCTCCTGCTTTACGGTGGTGCCGTGCAGCTGGCAGGCAGTGTGACCGCTCGCAAGAATCAACGCGCCACCACCTCGGACTGGATGGAGCTGGAAAAACAGCGCGGTATCTCCGTCTCATCCACCGTGCTTCAATTTGAGTATAAAGACTGCGTGGTGAACCTGCTCGACACGCCTGGTCATAAAGACTTCTCCGAAGATACCTATCGCGTGCTCACCGCTGTGGATGCTGCCGTGATGGTCATCGACGCAGGGAAGGGGATCGAGACGCAGACGCTGAAGCTGTTTGAAGTTTGCCGTCGCCGAGGCGTGCCCATTTTCACCTTCATGAACAAGCTGGACCGCCCATCGCGTCCACCCTTGGAGCTGCTTGATGAGCTTGAGCGCGTGCTCGGCATCGCCTCCTGCCCCATGAACTGGCCGCTCGGTGATGGCGTTGATTTCAAAGGCGTCTTTGATCGTGAGTCGAATCAAGTCCATCTCTTTGAGCGCACCGTCGGCGGTATGTTCCGTGCACCGGTGAATGTGAAAGGCATCGAAGATGAAAGCGTCAAAAATGCTCTGCCGCCGCTGGTTTATGCGCGAGTTTGTGAAGAGTTGGAGCTGCTGGAAGGCGGAGGTGCCGAGTTCTCCTTGGAAAAAATCCGGCATGGCCAGCTCACACCCGTTTTCTACGGCAGTGCCATGAACAACTTCGGCGTGCAGATGATGCTGGATCGTTTCCTGGAGCTGGCTCCACCGCCCGCGCCGCGCATGAGTGGTGATGAGATCATCTCTCCTGACACCCCAGGCTTTAGCGGCTTTGTCTTTAAGATCCAGGCGAACATGAACCCGCGTCACCGCGACCATGTGGCCTTCATTCGCATCGTCAGCGGCTGCTTCCAGCGTGACATGAGCGCCATCAATACCCGCACTGGAGCGCGGCTGCGCTTGGGGAACTCCCAGCGTCTCTTTGCTCAGGAGCGAGAAACGGTGAACGAAGCCTGGGCTGGCGACGTCGTCGGCCTCGTGGGGAACTACGGCTTCCTGATTGGCGACACGCTCTCGGAAGATCCTAAGGTAAAGTTTGACGAAATGCCACGCTTTGCGCCGGAGTGTTTCGCCTACCTGCACAACGACAACACCTCGAAGTTTAAACGCTTCCGTGATGGCCTCGATCAGCTTTTGAAGGAAGGTCTGGCCCAGCCCTTTGAGCTGCCAGACGCTGCTGTCCGCATCCCTCTCGTCGGGGTTGTCGGTTCACTTCAGCTGGACGTTTTGAAATACCGTCTTGAATCAGAATACAGTGCCGAAGTGCGCCTGGAGTTTGCTCCCTGGAGCATCGTTCGCTGGTTGCGGGAAAAGCTGCCTTCCGATGCACCCCGCCCAGCTAAAGGCGTCACGCCGCCGAAGCCGAACCTCGTCGCCAGCTACGACACCACCCTGGCCCTTGATGCTCAGGGGAACTGGGTCGCTCTTTTTAGTGACAAAATCAGTGCTGGCTACTTCGAGACGAAGAACGAGGAGAAGTTCGACATCAGTCCGTTTCCCTTTTGATCACTGCAAGATCCGCAGAGCCTCGCGGATGAGTTTGTCAGCGCTGGTGGCGGTATCAAAGCTAGGCTGCTTGACGAGATCATTGATGGCTTTCTGCGCCTCGCTCTGCTTGTAGCCGAGGGCGATCAGGCCCAGCACGGCATCGCTCATGGCTTCCTGCTTCGGATCATGCGTGCCTTTGGCGACGACAGCAGCCTGCCAGGCATCGACGACGCCGACTTTGTCTTTCAGCTCCAAGACAATGCGTTCAGCCGTCTTTTTACCGACCCCCTTGATGCGTGCCAAGGCCGCGGTGTCATTGCGGATGACGGCATCTTTAAAAGCAGACACGGGCATGCCGCTCAAGACTGACAGTGCCATTTTCGGGCCGATGCCGGAGACGCGATCCATCAGCAGGCGGAAGAGATCGCGCTCGTCATTCGTGAAAAAGCCGAACAAAGTATGCTCACGCTCCGTGACGTGATGATGGGTCAGCAGCTTGACCTCACCGCCGATCTGCGGCAGGCGGTCAAAGGTCGTCAGTGGAATGTTAGTGAGGTAACCGACACCGCCGACATCGACGATGGCTTGGTGTGGTATGGATTCGACGAGTTTACCCCGGAGAAAGGCGATCATGCCGTGCATGAAACTGTGGACGGAAGAACACGCAAGTTGAGAGAGTGTGTAAGCAGGTCAAAGAGGTAGAGACTCGTCAAGGTGCTCAAGATGGGTATCGTGGCTCACAGCTTGACTCATCTTTGAAGTTCTCGATGAGTCTCGACGGCGCAGCCTACCATGAAAAAGCTCTTTACCTTCCTCCTGCTCACCAGCGTCACCTGCGCTCAGGAAAAGCCGCAACTTGAGACGCTGCTCATGCTGCCTGAGCCTCGTGCGATGCGGTCTGAGCGCTCCATTATTCCTGAGTCTGCACTTGCTACGGTGCTTTCGCCAGCTCGTGAAATCGTTGGTGTTCCTGGGATCGAGGTGTACTCCAAGGAGGATTTTGCCAAGCTTGGGCTGAGTCCGGAGACCTTTGCAGAGCGGGCCAAAAAGTCTGCCGAGAAGCTGTTGGCAGATGTTAAACCCGAGGTGATCCGTGGTGCAGATGGCCGCGTGGCTTATGCGGTTTATCGGGGAGATCGCCCTGTCATGGCCTCGCTATTGTTGGCCCCTTCCTTGCCGGCTATTTTTGCTGAAATGTTTGGTGATGAGATTTGGGTGGCTTTGCCAGATCGGCATTCCTTGTTTGTTTTTCCAGCCAGACAGGAGGCTGTGGCGGAGTTTGTTGCCGATTTGGCCACTCGTTATCGAGAAGACATCCATGCCGCTAGTCCTGAGATTTTTTCACTTAAAAAAGGTCATGCGCCGCGCGTCGTGGCAGCCTTTGCCAAGTGAGGGCAGTCTCTGAAAGACACAATCTCAAAGCGGCATCATCCATTCAGATTTGCCGTTTCGGTGCGTAAGTTAAGCAAAGTCGTTTTTATTTCATCATGTTCACCTTCACCGATAAAGCCGCCGTCACCACCTGTGATGGCATCACGCGCCGCGATTTCCTCTCCGCGGGCACTTTGAGCGCCATTGGCCTCACGATGCCTAGCTTCGCCAAATTGAAGGCGGAAGGCAGGGTGGATGCCAAAAAGAGCAACAAGGCCTGCATCATGATCTTCAACCTCGGTGCGCCTAGCCAGCAGGACCTCTGGGATATGAAGCCGGATGCGCCGAGCGAGATTCGCGGCCCCTTCAAACCGATCCGCACGAAGAGCCATGCCTTTGAGATCTCCGAGATCCTGCCGATGCACGCGAAGATCGCGGACAAATTCAGCCTCGTGCGTTCCTGCTACCACACCGCCGCTGCCGTGCATGACACCGGCCACCAGATGATGCAGACGGGCCGACTTTTCACCGGCGGTGTGAACACGCCGCACGTCGGCAGCGCTCTCGAGTTCCTCCAAGGCCG
>Ga0214163_1001190_pt1 | contig 11514 bp, 11 predicted proteins | sample LakMenepilimnion_2_FD_153001 | JGI IMG/M metagenome (GOLD analysis project Ga0214163, IMG submission 153001) | Freshwater microbial communities from Lake Mendota, WI - Practice 15JUN2010 epilimnion v4 | ecosystem: Environmental > Aquatic > Freshwater > Lake > Epilimnion/Euphotic zone | place... | reverse complement strand
TCGCGCCGGATAACCTCATCTTTCCCTCCATGCCAGTCTCATAAGAGAGTTCGCCGGTTTCAAACCACAAATGGGCTGTGACTGGGCGACTCTCGTCGATCAAGCCCTCCATGAGGATATGCCCAAAATCCTGGGTTATTGATGACTGATCTCCTGCTTCGGAGGAGTAGGCGGAACTGACCCATAGAAGCGCGTAAAAAACCGGTAATTGAAAAACTCTCATTGTTCTAAATCACCCGTCGAATAAAGATGTGTCTAGGCAAGTTCAAAGTCGAGCATATACCTCGGGCGGCAGCTAAAAGAACCACCGGAACTCCTCCAATCCCGCCCATACAGATCGCTCTGGCAGGCGTGTTCTAAGCGGGTCAATATTCAAACATACGGGCTGTTGCTACCCAGAGGGATAAGGCCCATTCTCGAATCGCAGGGAGATCAACGCCCCGGATCATTTCTCGGGCTAGATTGGGATTGCCATCAAGGTGTGCTTGGATCGCAGACTCCAACAGACGTATTGCTTCGCCGATTTCTGGGATAGGTTCTCGAAGCCATGACTCGAAAGCTGAGAGTCACGGCTTTCGGAAAGAGGCAAACTTAGAGGAGCAGAACATCACAAATCAACTGCGGACTATAGGCACTCTAATTCATTCCTTGGGTAAGGCATCACACACCCCCAAACATCTTCAAATTTGCTCGAGCATGTTCTTAGTTTTGTTCTTAGTTTCACTATTTCAAGTGATCACCACCTTGAAAATCAAGGTGGTGGAGGCGAGGGGAATTGAACCCCTGTCCGAATGGCCGTAAGCCGAGGCTTCTACATGCTTAGCTGGTGTTTTAATCTCGGCTTGGGGCTTCCATCAGCAGAATCCCGTCCACCCAGCGTCCTGTTTAATCTCGCTTTCGACCCGGTCGCGCGGTCAGCCAGCCAGTCTGGTAGTTGCGTCGTCGAGGCTACCAGACATTGCCTCGAGGACGTCGCGGGGCTTAGGCCGCGAGAGCGAGCTCGTTAGAGTTTGCTGTTGTTTTTTTGATCCGATTTTTTACGAGGCCAACGAATCATCCTCGGCATGCCACCCCGACCGCAGACTACCCGTCGAAACCAGGACGCCCCCAGTCAGTGTTGACCTGCCATCCATCCTCCAGCCTGACGGGGAGTCAAGCACGCTTCTGGGTTTAATCGGATCAGCGATACTCGATGACGTCTTTGACCCCAAAGCGGACTTTCGGCAGCTCGGCATACCGATCATCAGCGCTGCGATAACCGACTGGGCATAGGACGGCGGTGGTGTAGCCCGTTCCTTCGAGACCGAGTACTTCGTCAAACTTTTCAGGAACAAAGCCTTCCATCGGGCAGGTATCGAGGCCCAAAAGTGAGGCAGCCAGCATGAACTGGCCGAGGGCGATATAGCTCTGTAGCTTGGCCCAGGTCTCCAGTCCGCCTTTGGCTTCAAGACCGTCACGGAAGCCGAGCACCATTTTGCGGAAGCCCATGAGGGCATCAGCGGTGCCACCACGCACCTCGATCATGCGGGCGATGTTGGCATCGACGTAATCTTCTCCCAGAGTCTTTGGCACGGTCATGATGATGAGGTGGGAGCAGTCGGCGACCTGGCGCTGATTCCAGGCATGGGGGACGAGTTTTTCACGCAGGGCTTGATCCTGAACGATGAGAAACTTCCAGGGCTGTAAGCCGAAGCTGGACGGGGTGAGGATGAGTGACTGCTCAAGCTGCTGCCAAAGGTCTGCCGGGATCTTTTTGGCGGGGTCGAAGACTTTGCAGGCGTAGCGATGATTGAGGGCGGTGAGGATGTCGGTCATGGGAATCAGTTATGAGTGAGGGTTAGCGGGCGAGTTTTTGGTAGAGGCGCTCGATGCCTTCGGGGCTGCGCGAGGAGACGAGGGCTTCAGCGAGGATAAAGGCTACGTCGAGGCGATTGATTTTGATGCCACGAAGCCGCTCCTCCCAGCTAGCTTTTTCCATGCGGGTGAGGGTTTTGATGCCAATGAGCAGTGGTAGGGCGGTGGCGTAGCGCAGCTTGGCATCGCTGACGTTTTTCACGTAGTTTAGTCCGTCCTGAAGATGGCCATAGCAGATGGTGAGCCAATGATCCCAGGCGGGCTTGAGGATGGAGCTGTCACGCAGGACTTTGTCGGCGGGATGACCTGGGAGGTAGCAGCGGCCATCACGGAGGTCTTCGCCGATGTCGCGCAGGATGTTGATGAGCTGGAGGCCTTTGCCGAGGCGGGCTCCCCAGGTTTTCATCTGCTCAAGATCAACCACCGGCGCGAGGGCCTCGGGCTTTTCACTGGCACACATTTCGGTCCAAAACCCCCCTACACAGCCTGCGACGAGCCAGGTGTATTCATCGAGTTCATCTTCGCTCAGAAGACAGCGCAAGGTACCGTCAGAGGGGAATCTCTGGATATCCAGACGCTGCCCATGGATGATGCGCTCCAAGACCTGCTGGATGGCGGTTAATGAGGCTCCCTGCATGGTGCGTAGCCAGGCAAGACCATCCGCAAAACGCTCCATGAGCTTTTGCTCCGCGGCATCGCTTTGCAGACTAACAAAAACGTCGGCGATGCAGGTACTTAGGCGGGTCTGGATGGCCTCGTCTGGTGCCTGAATGAGCTGCTCGAAGGCGTTCAGGCAATCGATCCGCAGCTCAGCGGGCACACTGGCGGTATCAGCGATGGTATCAGCCGTGCGCGCCAGTAAGTAGGCTAGAGAGATAGGCTCCCGCAGCTCTTTGGGCAGGGCTTTGAGCGTGAGGTAAAAGGAGCGTGAGACGCTGGCTAGAAGCTGCCCGCCGAGTTCGCGTTCGTGATGGGATTCGTCGGACATGCAGGCGGGATTAGGAGCGTTTGCCAGCGCGATGCTGGGCGATGAGTTCGCGGATTTTTTCGGCGCGGTTTTCGGGATTCGGATGCGTGCTGAGCATCTCCGGCTGGCGGTTGCCACTGGCGGCATTGGCGAGAATTTTCATGACGCCGATCATGGCCTCGGGATTGTAACCTGCCTCAATGAGAAAACGCACACCGAGGGCATCAGACTCCAGTTCATCATCGCGTCCGTATTTCATGATGCGAAAGTTCGCCACCTGCTGAGCGATCTGGGCACCGACGTTACTCTGCCCGTCCGAGAGCAGCATCCCAGCACCCTGAGCGAGGCCGGTCCAGAGCTTTGTGGTAGCCATTTGTTCATTGGAATGACGACCGACGACATGCCCGATCTCATGACCGAGCACGCCAGCGAGCTGATCCTCATTTTGCAGCAGGCGCAGCAGAGCCTCTGTGATAAAAATCGGTCCGCCCGGCAGGGCGAAGGCATTGATGGTCTTGGTATCCGCCAGCAGGTGAAATTTAAACGGATACAGCGTCTGCCGGGCAAGGGTGCTCTGGACGAGCTTCATGCCCACACGCTCGACGAGGGCCTGTGCCTGGGCATCACGCGACTGGCCGCCCATCTGGCGCAGCATCATCGGGGCCGATTGAAAGCCGAGCGCCACTTCTTCCTTCGCCGTAGCATAGGCCAGGCGCTGAGTGCGGCCCGTGAATTCATTCTGATACGGCGTGGTGCTCATGTAGTGATAAACCAGCGTGCCGGCGATCACGAGCAGCGCCATCATCAAGCGTGGATGGCAACCGATGCCACGACGCTGGTCCTGATCATAATGCCGGGGATGGCCGGAAAGAAGACGGGTGAAAAAGTCGCGCATAAGCAGAAAGCCCGACGATGCCTAGAGCGACTGTGGAAGCCAGCGCATTCTCCAAAAAGCAGGCAAATCCATCGTACGCTTTTTGGTAAAGATAGGTGGCAGCCCACGAGCACTTTCACTTCGTAGCGGGCACCAGATGAACAGCCATCAGGTCCATCAGCTTGTCCTTGATCAGGGTCGCGGCAGAGAGAGTTAGTGATCCTGATCCATCTGTCACTTTCAGTGTACCAAGATTTTTTTCCTGCGGTCCTTTGAGAGTCGTGTCGATCTGACCTTTCAGTTTAAAGCGGGTTTCTTCGATCAAGATCTCGCCACCATCCAGGGGGCCGCTGCGGTAGTGTAGAATGACCTCATAGCCACCCGGCGGGAGCGCAGGCAGCTTCCACTTCGCCGAGGCTCCGATCTTGTTCCAGCCAGTGAGCAGTCCACCCTCCAACCGCACGCCGGAGAGCTCCGCCTGCTCCAAGGGCAGGGTGACCCGATCCGGCAACTGACTGGCTTTGATGGATTGCTCACGCATTTGCAGCAGGAGCAGTTCTTTATCCAGACGCTCCAATTCTCCTTCCACACGGCGGCGCTCTTCACGCACCGCGATGGCTCCGGTGTAATCACGGGCTTCCGCACGTTGTTTTTCCAGCGCGGTCAGCTCCAGCAGATGTTTCTTCATCGGTGCCAGACTCACCTCGATCAATGACCGCTGAAACATCAGCCGTTCCTTTTCCATCAGCATCTCACCAGCATCATCAGCCACAGCCAAGGACGCACTGGCGGCCATGACCGCCAGCCCGAGACAGCTCCAGATGAGAGAAAAAGTTTTCACAGCAGACAATGTGCATTGTTGTATCCCAGCAGACACTTTGAACAAGATAATTTCTGCCTACTGAACTGCATCGGGTCATTTTGCATGACTTTTTCTGTCTGATCCGTTTCAATGCCCACCTCAGTTTCACACCATCCCATGCGCCTCCTTCCCTTTTTTCTCCTCTCGCTCGCCCTCTCAGCCTCCGCTGCCGACTGGAAAATCAGCACTTTCGCTGGCACGGGTGAAAAAGGTGGCGCTGGTGATGGCGGCCCTGCCGTGAAGGCGACGATCGACAATCCCTTCGGCCTCACGCGTGGCCCGGACGGTGCGCTCTATTTCTGTGAATACACTGGCCAGCGCATTCGCAAAGTCACGCCAGACGGTATCATCCACACCGTCGCTGGCTCTGGTCAAAAAGGCTACAGCGGCGATGGCGGCCCGGCTCTAGCGGCTAGCTTCAATCTCCCGCATGAACTGCGCTTCGATGCCGCTGGTGATCTTTATGTCGTCGATATGACGAACCACGCCGTGCGCAAGATCGACATGAAGACAGGGCTCATCAGCACGCTCGCTGGCGATGGCAAACCCGGTTACAGCGGTGATGGCGGCCCAGCAGCCAAGGCCCAGTTCAAGCAACCTCACAGTATCCAGTTTGGTCCGGACGGCTCACTCTATGTCTGCGACATCGGCAATCACGTCATCCGTAAGATTGACATGAAGACGGGCCTCATCAGCACCTTCGCGGGCATCGGCAAGCCTGGCCCGACTCCTGATGGCTCACCGATCACTGGCACCGCGCTGAATGGCCCGCGCTCACTGGATTTCGACAAGGCTGGCAACCTCTGGCTCTGCACTCGCGAGGGGAATCAGGTCTTCAAATTTGATCTCGCCACCAGCACCATTCTCCACATCGCAGGCACAGGCAAAAAAGGCCTCACCGGCGATGGCGGCCCAGCTAAAGGAGCCACTCTCAGCGGCCCCAAAGGCATCGCCATCGACGCTGAAGGCAACGCTTGGCTCGCTGATTGCGAAAGCCATACCATCCGCCTTTTTGAAGCTAAAACTGGCTTCATTCATCTCATCGCGGGCAATGGCCAAAAAGGCAACGGCGGCGATGGCGATCCCCTCAAGTGTGAAATGGCGCGTCCGCACGGCGTCTTTGTCGATGCCGATGGCAGCATCTTCATTGGCGACAGTGAGGCGCACAAAGTCCGCGTGCTGAAGAAACAATAAGGGCTGTTTCGTACCCTAAGTAAGCCCAGGCTAAGTCCGCTCCTCCCAGCGCCCCAGAAGCCAGAGCACATCAGCGAGGCGATTCAGGAAGCGCATGACTTCGGCGTTTGGCACGGCTTGATCTGTGCCGATGAGATCCACGACATGGCGTTCCGCTCGGCGGCAGGCGACACGGGCGAGATCCGCATAGGCCCCACTCATGACACCAGCCTCACCAGGCAACGCCCAGCCCTTGAATTCCAAGGCCCCATTGGCCTCCAGCTTCGCGACCCATTCATCCAACCAGGTCACTTTTCCGGCATCAAAGGCCGCGTGTTTTTCCGCATAACGAGCCTCCTGTCCAGGCGGAGTCGCGAGCTCACCCATCAGGGAGATCAGCCAGGGCTGCACCGTGCTGGCGACTTCCCTCGTCTCGGGCTTGAGCGCCGCGATCCGTAAGGGGCCAAGAGCGGCATTCAGTTCATCCACACTCCCGAGAGCATGGACACGAGGATGGGATTTGGAAAGTCGGCAGCCAAAGAGGAGATCGGTCTCCCCTTCGTCACCTCGGCGTGTAGCGATGGACATGGATTGATCTTACGCAGAGCTGAATGATAAGGCTGGCATTTCTTCACAAGTTTTGCTTTTCAGGCCTGAGTCTTGGACCATAACATGAGTTCATCATTCACTGTCAACGTCATGAGTTACACCCCATCCATCTCTGCTAGTGTCGCTTGCCTCATCTTTGGCTTGTTTCATAACGCCCAGGCTGCTCAGCCTGAAATCATTGCCACAGCAGAGCGACCACGGCTTGCCCTCTATGCGGAGGATGTGACCATGAATGGTCAGGTACGCCTGGATCTGGCGCGGGCTTTGGCAGACAGCCTGAGCACAGCCCTAATCCGGCGTGGGCAGGTACGTGTCTTCAGCCTGGAGACCGCCGCTGGACAGGATGCGACAGGAATACTGGCAGCAGCTCAGGAATCCAAAACCAGCCGCGTCAGTCGCCTCATGGACGAAGGGCTGGATTATGTCATGACCTTCAGCGTCATGGGCACCGGGGATGAGTGCCTGATGAGTGTGAAAAAGACTCGTGCCAGGACACATGAAGTCATCGAAGCCCGTCAGTATAGGAGCCATGGAAACGAAGCCGGATTGTTTAAGCTGATCGACGGCATCGTCGATGATGTGGACCCAAGACCCAAAGCGCCTGCGCCCTTTCCGCGCACCCAATCACCAGCCTCTATCGCCCCGATGCCACTATCTGAATTTGTTGTCGTGCCGGAAGCCGAAGCCTATGATCCCTTTAAGCAAAATCTGGCTCCCGAGCACGATCTCACCACGGTGCGCAAAGCCCTCGTTTACCGCGAACTCGGCACGGTCAATCACATCGATAACACCTGGAAGTTTTGCATCATTCGTCCCGTCGCAGGCACAGACTTTGCAGAACATGATCCACTGCATGTACTGTGGGATGAAGGCGATGTTTATGCGGCCCTGAGGGTCTGCGCCATCGAGCGAGGCGCCATTGTCGCAGACATGGGAAAAACGCCTGATCATCATCCACTGTTCCGTGGTGACAAAGTATTCGGCTGGGCTCCTCCGATAAAGCGCTGAGGCCGTCTGAAGATCTTGGCACAAAAGCACCGGGAGTGGGCACAAGACCCCAGGGACATGGGCTTTGCCTGCATCTACAGAGAGCGCATGAAACCCCTAGATTTACAGGTCAATGGCTACGCTGGCACCGACTTTAACCGTGACAACCTCACGGCTGAGGCCTTGCACCATGCTTGCGAATGCCTCCGCGCTGATGGCTGTGATTCTATCCTGGCTACCTTCATCACGGATCACGTCGAGACTCTGGTGTATCGCATGGATCGACTGGTGAAACTGCGTGAAGCCGACCCACTGGCCAAAAGCGTCATCGCAGGAATCCACATCGAAGGCCCATTTATCAACCCAGAGAAAGGCTACGTCGGCGCGCATCCGCCGCAGTGTGTGAAACCAGCCAATCTTGATGATGCCAAGCGCCTATTAGATGCTGCCGCCGGGCTCACTAAAATCGTCACACTGGCTCCTGAAAATGATGCGGGATTTACCGTTACTCAATTTCTCGCGAATAACCGCATCACCGTGTCAGCCGGACACTGCAATCCCAGCCTCGATGTGCTGCGCGCCGCCACGGAACATGGCCTGAAAATGTTTACTCATGTGGGTAATGGCTGCCCGATGCTGATGCATCGCCATGACAACATCATCAACCGCGCCTTGTCGCTGCGTGATAAACTCTGGCTGTGCTTCATCCCGGATGGTGTTCACATCGACTTCTTCGCGCTCACCAATTACCTCCGTGCTGCTGGTTTGGAGAAAACCATCCTCGTCACCGATGCCATCTCAGCCGCACGTCTCGGCCCTGGTAAATTCACGCTCGCCGGATGGGACATCCTCATCGGTGAAGATCTCGTGGCGCGTAGCCCGGACGGTTCGCATTTCGTCGGCAGCACCGTCACCGTGCCGCGCATTCTCGAAAATGGGCGTAAGCATCTGGGCCTGAATGAAGCTGAACTAAAACTGCTCCTCGATACCAACCCACGTCAGGCCATCGGGCTCGTTTAAGCGGTTGTTTTTCACAGCTCGATTGTGAACAAGATTTTGGCTTCTGCCATTGATCCGGCGTGGATGCTCTCCAACTCTGGTCACTCTCTTTTGCAGTGAATGGACACCTCTCGACTCAATCCCACTTTGACTTCCGGACGGGGCGCGAAACCACGATCCAGAGCAACCTCTGCACCGAAGGAGATCGCACAGCTTGCTCTGCCCTTAACCGACAGCGAGCGAAAGGAATCCAGGAAGCAGCTCGACAAGCTCCATCCCGGCAATCGTTTTCGCCTGATGTTTGGGCAGCCCTTGTTGCCTCAAGATCCCGGGAGTGGGGAGTCCCCCTAGTCAGGCTGGAAGACCTCGGTCTCGATCGAGATCAGGACGCCATGCTGAGCTCAAGCACCTTCAAGCCGCTTAAAACCGGTGCTGAAGCAAGCCCCTTTGCAGATACAGACTGGTTGGTGGTCTACAAACTTTTTCCACTTCATGCCAGCGGTGGGCTCGGCAAGACATTCGAGATCGAACGCCACCCGGACGGTCAGGGGTTTGAGATGACCGTGCGTGATGCACTGCTGGTTGAGACGATGGAGAAACTCATCGTCCTGCATGACGCAGGAGCCCATCCCACCGAAATCGTCGGCATTGATGAGCAGGGCGACTACCTCGTGGTAAAGCAGCCGCTGGCCTACCCTTACGTGGATCTGGATACGGACCGACTCATCGCACTGGAGCAGATCCGCGCCGTACCCTGCCGTGCGCGTTTCCGCCGTGCAGTCTGGATTCTCTGGGAGCATGACCAGGCATGGGTCATGAGTGATCTGCATCCTGGAAACATCATGCGTGATGCCAATGGCGTGCCCACTATCATCGACGCCCTGCTTTCGCCACTGCCGCCGTCCTTGATCAAAAGTGACCGGATGCTGGCTGAAGATGTCGAAGACGCCAAAGCCCTAAGAGAAGGCCGCCAGCCTAGATCTCGTGACGTTTTCGCCCTCATCTCGGATGATGAGTTGTGAAAACAGGATTGGCATAGCGCCAGTTTGGTTCATACTCGCGCTGCCTTATGAATATTCGCCTCCTAGCTCTCTCCATCCTCACATTGACCGCCCAGCTTCCTGCCGCAGACGATGGCTTTACGCCGCTCTTTGATGGCAAGACCATGACAGGCTGGAAGAACGCCTACGACTGGGGCAAAATCGAAGTCTTGAATGGTGAAATCCACCTCACAGGCGAGAAGAAATTCTTCGTCATCACAGAGAAAACCTACAGCGACTTCATCTTTGAGGGCGACATCTTCCTGCCTGAAGGCAAGGCCAACAGCGGCTTCATGTTCCGCGCCCATGTTGAGCCGAACAAAGTGTTTGGTTATCAGGCTGAAGTCGATGGCGACCCCGTGCGCAAATGGTCCGGCGGTTTGTATGACGAAGGCCGCCGCATGTGGTTCATCAGCCCCATCAAGGGCAACAAGGAAAGCGAAGCCGCCTTCCGCGCCCGCGCAGGTGACGCCTTCAAGCGCAACGATTGGAACACGTACCGCATCACCTGCCAGGGCAAGAAACTGAAGATCGAAGTCAACGGCGTCGTCACCACCGATGTGGAAGATGATGTCGATGCAAGCGGCGTCATCGCCATCCAGCATCACGGTGAAAAAGGTGCCACCTACAAGTTTCGCAATCTTCGGATCAAAGAGCTTAAGTAATCACCAGCCCAATCTCCCTAGCCAGCCCATCTCTCCGACATGACCATTTCTCCAGACCAATACGAGAAGCTTGGTGCCTTTTACCTCGGTCGTGGTTACGACCTCGGAAAGAAAGAACTCCTGGATGATCTGGTGATGTATGACTCCAAGGATCTCGTCACGCATGGCGTGGTGCTGGGCATGACGGGCTCTGGTAAAACAGGCCTTTGCCTAGCCCTGCTGGAAGAGGCGGCGATGGATGGCGTGCCACTCATCGCCATCGACCCCAAAGGGGACATCGGCAATGCCCTGCTGACTTTCCCCAACCTCAGTGCTGAGGAATTCAAACCCTGGGTCAACACCGATGATGCACGCCGCAAAGGCATCAGCGTCGATGACTTTGCCACCCAGCAGTCGGATCTCTGGAAAAAAGGTCTCGGTGACTGGGGACAAAGCGCTGAGCGCATCAAAAAACTGCGCGAGACCGTGGACATGGCCATCTACACACCGGGCAGCCATGCAGGTCTGCCCGTGTCCATCCTCAGCTCTCTGGATTGTCCCAGCGCCGAGGTCATGGACGATGCTGAAACACTCGCTGACCGCATCGAAAGCACCGTTTCCTCCATGCTCGGGCTCATGGACATTGAAGCGGACCCGGTGCAGTCGCCGGAGCACATCCTGCTCAGCAACATTGTCGCTCACTGCTGGAAAAAAGGTCAGAACGTCTCGCTGGAAAACCTCGTCCGCCACATCCAGCAGCCGCCGATCCGCAAAGTTGGCGTCGTGGACATTGAATCCTTCTTCCCTGAAGCCAAACGCACCGCCCTGGCGATGAAGCTGAACAACCTCATCGCCTCACCCGGATTCGCCACCTGGCTGGAAGGTGAGCCGCTAAACATCCAGCGCATGTATTACACGTCGGAGGGCAAGCCACGCATCACCATCTTCAACATCGCTCATCTCAGCGATACGGAGCGCATGTTCTTCGTGTCCCTGCTGCTCAATCAGTTGTTAGGCTGGATGCGAGCCCAGCAGGGCACCACTTCCCTGCGTGCCTTGTTCTACATGGACGAAATCTACGGCTACCTGCCACCGAGCGCCATGCCACCGTCCAAAAAGCCCATGATGATCCTGCTGAAACAGGCCCGTGCTTTTGGTCTCGGCATCCTCCTCGCCACCCAAAACCCCGTGGACCTGGATTACAAAGCTCTCGCCAACATCGGCACCTGGTGGATCGGCCGCCTGCAAACCGAGCGCGACAAAGCCCGCCTGCTGGATGGCCTCGAAGGTGCAATGAGCGGCAACACCAAGTTCGACCGCAAAGAAATGGAAGTCGCCATCTCCAGTCTTGGCAATCGCGTTTTCCTCATGAACAACGTCCATGAAGACGGCCCGGTGATCTTCCATGTCCGCTGGATCATGAGCTATCTCAGTGGTCCGCTCGCCCGTGAACAGGTGAAACGCCTCATGGACCCGATCCGTCCGGCCAAAACAGCCGCCGCTGC
>Ga0214163_1001188_pt1 | contig 11518 bp, 9 predicted proteins | sample LakMenepilimnion_2_FD_153001 | JGI IMG/M metagenome (GOLD analysis project Ga0214163, IMG submission 153001) | Freshwater microbial communities from Lake Mendota, WI - Practice 15JUN2010 epilimnion v4 | ecosystem: Environmental > Aquatic > Freshwater > Lake > Epilimnion/Euphotic zone | place... | reverse complement strand
TGCGTACTTCGCAAAGATCAAGGCATTTGATCCGGCATCGGTTCCGGTTCCTAAAGATCTCAAAGCCACTGCAGAGAAGATCATCAGCATTCCCAATATCGCCAGCAAACGCTGGATCTATACACAGTATGATAGTATGGTGGGCACAGGCAATTCATCCACCAATCAACCTTCTGATGCAGCTGTGGTATCGGTGAAGGGTACACGAAAAGGATTAGCCGTCACTACTGACTGCAACAGTCGTTATGTTTTTGCCGATCCATTTGTGGGCTGTATGATTGCCGTGAGTGAAGCGGCCAGGAATATTGTTTGTTCTGGTGGTACGCCATTGGGTGTGACCAACTGTCTCAACTTCGGCAATCCATTTGATCCCGAAGTATACTATCAATTCGTGTATGCCATCAAGGGTATGGGCGAAGCGTGTAAGAAATTTGACGCGCCGGTAACGGGCGGTAACGTGAGTTTTTACAACCAGGGTCCTGATGGGCCGGTGTACCCAACTCCAACCATCGGTATGGTGGGTTCATTGGAGGATATCAACAATAAGATGACGCTCGACTTCAAAGCAGTTGGTGATCATCTTTACCTGGTGGGAAGAAGCCGAAACTGCATCAACTCTTCTGAGTACCTCCATAAAATTTGCGGTGTGGAATATTCGCCCGCGCCTGATTTTGATTTGGACGAGGAGTTTCAATTGCAACATGCCATTGCCGGACTTATCCAGGCTAAAACGATCAATGCTGCGCATGATGTCAGTGAAGGCGGTGTGTTCATCACCCTATGTGAAGCAGGATTTAACAGGTCCCTCGGGTTCAATGTTACCTCTGCTGTGGGTGTGCGCAAAGATGCATGGTTGTTTGGAGAGGCGCAGAGCCGCGTGGTGGTATCTGTTTCTCCGGAACATGTAAACGCGTTTGAACAATCCCTTTCCTCACAGGGTATGTTGTTTGAATCACTTGGAAAAGTGACTGCCGGGTCCATACAAATAGACGGAGAAGACTGGGGACATATTTTAGAGTGGAAAACATTGTACGATACTGCCATCGAGAAATACCTTTCTGCTGAATCAGCAGAGTCTGCACTGTCTGCCATGTAAACACGAATGTTATGAACAAGAAGATTGCGATCATCGGAGGAGGGAACTTAGGTACGGCCATTGCAGAAGGATTGGTGAAGAGTGGATTCACACTGCCTGAGCACATCATGGTGACCAAGCGGAACATCAAGACGATCCAGCATTTGGAAGAGAAGGGTATCCTTGTGGGCGATAACAATAGTGAAGCGGTGCGTTATGCGGATTTCGTGATCCTTGCCGTGAAGCCCTTTCAGGTAGCAGATGTGATTGAAGGATTTAAAAATGAACTCACCCCAAAACATTTGTTGGTTTCGGTAGTCACAGGGATCTCGCTGGAAGAATTGTTACATCATGTTGGCAAGAAGATGGCCGTTGTACGTGCTATGCCCAACACGGCGATCGCGATCCAGGAAAGCATGACCTGTGTTTGTTCCCGAAACACCAACGATGAACAAACGCAATATGTAGACGATCTGTTCAATCAGTTGGGTAGGGTAGTGTCTATTGATGAAAAACTCATGGATGCTGCAACAGTGCTGGGTGCCTGTGGCATCGCATATGCACTGCGTTTTATCCGCGCGAATATCCAGGGTGGGATCGAGATCGGTTTTGACGCCGCAACAGCATCATTGATCGCTTCGCAAACGGTTAAAGGTGCGGCAGAATTATTGATCCAAACCGGTAGGCATCCGGAGCAGGAGATCGATAAAGTGACAACACCGAAGGGATGTACCATCGCGGGATTGAATGAAATGGAACATAGGGGATTTAGTTCTTCATTGATCAAGGGGATTGCGGCGAGTTACGAGAAGATCAGCGACCGATAAAACAATTTATAGCAGATGTTTACGTTTTAATGGAAAGTTACTGTACTGACTAACCCATTAAAGACCTCCTGATCCCAGGAGGTTTTTTTATTGCACCACCAGCCGACCGCGCATCATTTGGTGCCTGTTTTCAGCACTGACCACGTCCGTCCCAGATCCTGATCTCCTTATCCGAAGATGGCAGATGTAGCGTTGTATTCTGTGTGGCTGGATTAAGATAGATGCGAATGCTTTTGGCGGGTAGGGCCGGCACCAGTTTGACGGCACTCCATTGTTTCTCGCCGGAGTTGAAATTGATCATCAACCGGTAGTACTGCTTACCCTCACCGGCGTTTTCATGCATGTAGAAATAGTTTTTTGCAGCTGTTGCGGGTACTACTTCGATGTCTTTGAAGTGCAGGCCATCCGTGGCATGCTGCACGATGAAATTTCGGATATTCGTTTCCGTTAGCATGCTCCAGTGGAGGTCTACATCGTTCCCGTTACGGGTAGCGGACCAACGGTTGATCAGCGCGGGGAGCACTGTATTGCATTGCATCTGCTGCTCTGCAATGATCCAGTCGCTCCAGGATGCTTGTCGCACCACAATACTATCCACCGGACTATGAAAGAAAACGCGCATGGATGACTGGCTAGCTCCTCTGGTGGTGCTGCCGCCACTGATGGTGTTTCCCGAAACGGTTGCGCCATTGACGGGGTCCTTAAAATCTGTCGGTACTTCCACGCCATTGAAATAGCCCTTTAGGTTCTGCGACTTTCAATTGAAGAGATCGCCCCGAATATTATCCACACGAACATGAAAAATATTAGAGTCCAAAGCCTGGCTTAATTTGAAGTAAGTTGTGTTTGAAGCGGGAGAACTGTAGGCGCGCCAGACCTGAAGGGAGGAGAATATCAAGCCTTTCCAGATAGCCCCACCTGTTTCTCATTGCGCAAAACCCTGATTTACAATGATCAGGCTAAGGGCTACTGCGGTCAGCAGACAACGCATACCGGTTCTAACGTGCGGCAGAAGGCCATATTGTAGCTGATAAAGGCAGAATGCGGTAACTACCTGAAACAAATCGAGTTATCCACAGGAGGCAAACGGTTAAATTTTTTCATCGTCGATATAAATATTAAGTTTGCATGACCTTCAGGAATTACTTCGCGCACTCATTCCGGGTCTCCAACTTTCATTAATTATGGCAAAATACATCTTCGTTACCGGCGGGGTAACTTCTTCATTGGGTAAGGGTATTATCTCAGCATCGCTGGCTAAATTGTTGCAGGCCAGGGGGCTTAAGGTAACCATCCAGAAATTTGATCCTTACATTAACGTGGATCCCGGTACGCTGAACCCCTACGAGCATGGCGAATGTTATGTAACCGAAGATGGTGCAGAGACGGATCTGGACCTTGGGCATTACGAGCGATTCCTGAATATTTTCACTTCACAATCCAACAACGTGACCACCGGTAAGATCTACCAGACGGTCATCAACAAGGAGCGTGAAGGTGCCTATCTCGGCAAGACCGTGCAGGTGATCCCGCATATCACGGATGAGATTAAGCGCAGGATGAAATTGCTGGGCAATGCAGGATACGATATTGTGATCACAGAGATCGGTGGAACCGTTGGTGATATTGAGAGCCTGCCCTTCATTGAAGCGGTACGTCAGTTGCAGTGGGAGTTGGAAGAAGAAGATTGCCTGGTGGTTCACCTCACATTGGTGCCGTACCTGAAGGCCGCAAAGGAGCTGAAAACAAAGCCCACCCAGCATAGTGTGAAGATGATGAGTGAGAATGGGGTACATCCGGATATCATTGTTTGCAGAACGGAACGTCCGCTTGTTATTGAACTTCGCCAGAAGATCGCCTTGTTCTGTAATGTAAAAACAGAGGCGGTGATTGAAGCTGCGGATGCAGCATCCATCTATGAAGTACCCCTCATCATGATGCGGGAGAAGCTGGATGTGATCTGCCTGAAGAAACTGAACATCACGCAGTACCAGGAGCCTGAGCTCAGCAAATGGAAAGAGTTCCTGGATAAACTAAAGTATCCGAAAGCAAAGGTGAACATCGGCCTCATCGGTAAATATATTGAATTGCAGGATGCTTATAAATCCATCCTGGAGGCGTTTGTACACGCCGGTGCCATAAATGAATGCAAGGTGGAAGTGATCAATATCCATAGTGAGTTCATCACGGAAGGGAATGTGGATGAGAAATTATCCAACCTGGATGGACTGCTGGTGGCTCCCGGATTTGGCCATCGCGGTATTGAAGGCAAGATCCTCGCTGTAAAATATGCGCGGGAAAACAAGTTGCCGTTCTTTGGCATTTGTCTGGGTATGCAAATGTCTGTTATTGAGTTTGGTCGCAATGTTCTTCATCTTGATGCGCATTCAACTGAGATGGATCCCAATACGCCGCATCCGGTTATCGACCTCATGGAAGAGCAAAAGAAAGTGACGGCAAAGGGCGGCACCATGCGCCTCGGTTCGTATCCCTGTGTAATTACACCCGGTTCCCTGGCCAGCAAAGCCTATGGCAGCAACCTCATTTCAGAACGCCATCGTCATAGATGGGAATTTAATAATAAGTACCTGGATCAATATGTTCAGGCCGGCATGGTCACCAGCGGTACCAACCCGGAAAGCAACCTCGTCGAGATCGTGGAACTGAGGGATCATCCCTTCTTTGTGGGCGTGCAATATCACCCTGAACTCAAAAGCACGGTAGAAAATCCCCACCCCCTGTTCATTGGATTTGTGAATGCAGCTAAGGAGTTTGCGGAGAGGAAAGCGTCTGTCAGAACCTCAGTGCTGCAGAAAGAAACGATTTAGCCGCCAAATGCGGCAATTTGACATTGCGGCAGTGCGGCAATGTAGGAAGGCGCGGCCGTGCGTTGCGGCGCGCCCGCAGTTACTCCGAGTGATTACGTGCACGCCGGCAATGCCTTGTGCCCAATGCCCAATGCCTCGCGAAGCGTCAATTGCCGCATTACCGCATTTGCTAATTGACTAATTGCATAATGACTATATTTGCGACTCAATTTTGGAATAAATGAACCTCGACAGAAATTCGGTGATTGGTTTTGTGCTGCTGGCATTGTTGTTCTTCGGCTATTTCTTCTTTAATCGCCAGGCCCAGAAAGACCACGTGGCCCAGCAGAAAAGGATTGAAGATTCCCTGGCTGCGCTGAAGCCCAAAGCAGATCCCGCTGCCGTACGCATAGATTCCCTTCGGGCAGATTCATCCGCCAGAGTGGCCGCCGCAGGTCAGTTTGTTTCCGCTTCTCTGGGTACTGAAGAGATCACGGTTCTTGAAAATAACCTTCTTAAAATAGGGTTCACAAATAAAGGAGGTCAGCCTGCCTATGTGCAGCTGAAAAAATACCTTTCTGTGGACAGTTCACCGGTTACACTGGCAGGTTCTAAGACCGACAAACTTTCCTATCGGATCAATACCGGATCCACCAATACTGCAGAAACGGGTGACCTGTTTTTTGCCACCGGCAAAGTAACCCAGCAAGGTGACAGTAGTCAGTCCATCAGTTTTGTATTGTCTGATTCCACCGGAAGGTCAATCACCCATACCTACACGCTGAAGAAGGATGAGTACATGGTGAACGCAGACATCACCATCAATCGTGCTGACCAACTGATCGGCAAGAAAACATTGGATCTTTCCTGGCAGATCAAGGCCAAACAACAGGAGCGTGATTTGGCAGGAGAGAAACGCGAAAGCCAGTTGAACGTATATACTACCAATGAAGGATTCGATTATTTCACGATGAAGGACGGGCTCTCTAAAAAGTTTGAAGAGAATGTAAAGTGGGTATCCCTCAAACAGAAGTTTTTCAACCATACCATCATTGCCGAGAATGGATTCTCCTATGCGGAAATGAATATTAAGATGCCCGGAGAGGATGATACATCCCATTGGGTAGCTGATGCATCGGGTGACCTTAAACTGGCCTTACCAGCCGGTGCAAATGCAAGCATTCCTTTGAAATTCTACTACGGTCCCAACGATTATCCTACCCTGAAAAAGTATGGGATGGAAGACATCGTGAACCTGGGCCAGGGGATATATTCTTTTGTGAAATACATCAACCGGCTGATCATCATGCCGGTATTCAATCTGTTTTCGGGATTCATCAAGAGCTATGGACTGGTGATTGCATTGTTAACGATCATCATCCGTTTGGTGACCTCGCCTCTGGTGTACACCTCTTATCTGAGTGGTGCCAAAATGAAGGCCCTGAGGCCGGAACTGGCAACGCTGAAAGAGAAATACAAAGACGATCAACAGGCTTACAGTATGGAGCAGATGAAACTGTTTCGTATAGCCGGTGTGAATCCTTTGGGCGGCTGTATTCCTGCATTGTTGCAGATCCCGATCTTCTTCTCGTTATACTCCTTCTTTAATGCAGAGATAGACCTGCGAGGTAAGGCCTTCTGGTGGAGCCAGGACCTTTCTTCTTATGATCATATCATCACCTGGGGATTCAATATTCCATTCATCGGAAACCACTTGAGCTTGTTCACCATTCTTGCTGTGGTGACAAGTTTGTTGATTTCGATATATAGTATGAGCATGACGCCGGATCAGGATAATCCGATGCTGAAGTACATGCCCTACATTTTCCCGATCATGCTGTTGGGTATCTTCAATAGCCTTCCTTCGGCATTGACATGGTATTACACTGTTTCAAACGTGATCACGCTGTTGTTGCAATATGTGATCCAGAACTATATCATCAATCACGAAAAGATCCTCGCGCAGATCGAAGAGAATAAGAAAAAGCCCCGATCAAAGCCCAAATGGCAGGATCGCCTTGAATCCATGCAGGATCAACAGCGGAAGCTGGAGGACATGAAGAAGAAGACGAAGAAGTAGTAGCTTTAACAATATTCAGGCAACCTGGCCTTTAGTTTATCAATCTTACCAGATATGAAAAAGAGCATATTCGTGATGGTGTTGGTGATGTTTGGGATGGCTGTTCAAACCCAGGCACAAAAGCTTCTTTCTGAAGGGACGATCCAATACGATGTGTCTGTGCAGACTGGCACCAACGATCCCAAGATGGCCGATGTGTTTGATGGTGCCACGGCGCTTGTATTGATCAAGGGATCTCACTCCAGGTCAGAACTGAAAAGTGCTATTGGTAGTTCAATCACTCTTTATGATAGTCGCACCGGTAATGGTGTGATCATGCGTGAATTTGGCGCACAGAAACTGCTGATCCGGATGAACAGGCAAAACTGGATAGACAGGAATAAAAAATACGATGGCATCGTATTTACCAAAACCGGCGAGACGAAAAAGATTGCAGGATATAATTGTGAACAGGCCATCGGAAAATTGGCTGACGGCTCCAGCTTCACTGTGTTTTATACTACAGAGATCAGGGTGGAGAACAGGGATTATGATGCCCAGTTTAAAAATCTTCCCGGTGTTCCGCTGGAGTTTGAATCAACCGTATCCAATATCAAAGTCAGGTACGCGGCAAGCAGGGTCAGCTTCGATCCGGTTCCGATCCAACGATTTGAAATCCCCACATCTGGTTACAGGGAAATGACTTACGAAGAAGGCATGAAATCTGGCAATTGACAATTGACAATTGGCAATTAGATTTGGTTATTGGTTTTTGGACCAATTGTTAATTGTCAATTGTAATTTACTAACGAGAGGGGGTTTTGAACTTTTGCAACAACTTAGATCCGCCACGTTGGGGAGTCACCCAGGTTTGATTTCCTTTCTGGAAATAAACGAGAGAATAATTACCAGACATTGAAGGAACCCTTTTCATCTGGCGATTCTTTGGATTAGAAGTGCTGTACAGCGTCTTCAAAGAAAAGTTGAGATTTGTTTTGATGGTAGAATAAACCTTGGTGGATTTAGTACCACCTTGTGTTCCATCAACGGCAAAGCCGTAATGAGCCACTGCTACAATGGCCACAAAAGCCAAAGCCAGTTTTAGGATCTTACCAGTATTTATTTTGGCATTCACGCTCATACCACAAAATTAACAAAAACTATTCCAGAAATTATAGCCATTTATCCTTTTATTAACAGAAATAACCGTCCAGGGGGATAAATTGTTCGGGGAATGCCCGTTTTCAGGGTAATAAACGCTTAAATTACAATAACCTATATAACATGAGTGAAAATCCTTACCGTGAAGAGCATGAAGATATACGTGAAATCCTCCGCCAATTTGAAAACCTGAAAGCCGGTCGAAGCCACAGTTTCCTCTACGAGGAGAGTTTCGAGCGGATTGTGGACCATTTTGACGACATGGATGACCTTCCCAAGGCCCTGGAAGCCGTAGAAATGGGTCTGGAGCAGTTCCCCTACTCAGGTGCCCTGATGGTCAAGAAAGCAGACCTGCTCATCGCTTCCCGCAAATATTATGAGGCCCTTGATCTGCTGGATCAGGCCTATATCATGGACAGTTCTGACATCGATGTATACATCCTGAAGACTGATGCTTTTCTGGCATTGGACCAGCAGGATAAGGCGGTGGAATTGCTTGAAGAGGCTATAGCCAAGTTTGAAGGGGAAGACAGGATCAACCTCCTGTTTGAACTTGCAGATGTTTATGATGATTACGAGGAGTTCGATAAAATATTTGACTGCCTGAAGCTTATCCTGGAGCACGAGCCCACCAATGAAGAGGCGCTATACAAAATTTGTTTCTGGACAGATTTTACGGGTAGGAACGAAGAGAGCATCCGCTTACACCTGGCGATCATCGAGGAACATCCATACAGTGAATTGGCTTGGTTCAACCTGGCCGCTTCTTATCAGGGTTTGAAGCTGTACGAGAAAAGCATCGATGCATATAAGTACGCCATCGCCATCAACGAAAAATTCGACTATGCATACCGGAACATGGCAGATGCATATATCCGTTTGCGGAAATATAAAGACGCGATTGAAGCCCTGGAGCGGGTCATTGAACTGGCAAGGCCTGAAGATGTGATCTATGAAGCGATCGGTCACTGTTATGATAAGATCAGGAACTATGCACAGGCGAGGTTTTATTATCGCAAAGCCTCACACCTCAATCAGGAGGATGCCAAGCTTTTGTATAAAGTGGCGGGCACGTACATGAATGAAGAAAACTGGCTACAGGCCATCAAGTATCTGGAACAGGCCCTGCAGATCGGCAGAACACAAACCGAGTTCAATCTGGCCATGGGCAATTGTTATATGAAGCTCGGCCGAATGAAAGATGCCATTCATTATTTTACGGTGGTGGTGCAGTACAGATCGCGGAATATTGCCGGGTGGGAATCGCTGATCCGTTGTCTTTTTTCGTCGGCATTATTTGAAGAAGCCTCAGTACAGGTAGCGATTGCCGAAACCAAAACAGGAAGCAAGCCCTTATTTATCTACTACAAGGCAGCCATCGCACTTGCATTGGGTAAACAAAAAGAAGGTCTGCTCTTGCTGGCGGAGGCCTTACACAAAGCGCCCAAATTATTAAAGAAATTCATCGAATTAAATCCCGTCATCCTGCAAGACCAGGGGGTAGTTGACGTCATTGCGCGTGCGCGGAGAAAATAACAGGTTGAAGGTTGAAGGTTGGGGAAAATCTGCGACCTGCGACCTGCAAACTGCGAACTGAAATAACTACCTTTGCCGCTGTTTAAAACTTCCAATATGAATTTTAATCTTTCCCAGATCCCTGATCGTATGCTCAAACCAAGAAAGAATGGTTTAACGATGGTAATGGATAAGGGATTAAGCACAGAGGAGGTGCGGAATTTTCTGAGCGCCTGCCATCCTCATGTGGATATTGTGAAACTCGGATTCGGGACTTCTTTTGTGACACCTGCACTGCGTGAGAAGATCGAGTTATACAGGTCATATGATCTCCCGATCTATTTCGGCGGAACCCTGTTTGAGGCTTTCCTGATCCGGAACCAGTTCAATGATTACATCAGTGTCTGTAAAGACTATGGTATTGATTATGTGGAAGTGAGTGATGGCTCCATCACCATTCCCCATGCAGAGAAATGCGGATACATTGAGAAACTGACCAAGCACGGAACCGTATTGAGTGAAGTGGGAAGTAAAGATGCAGCACACATCATCCCTCCTTATAAATGGATTGAGCTGATGCGTGCAGAACTGGAAGCCGGTTCAACCTATGTCATCGCGGAAGCCCGCGAAGCGGGTAATGTGGGTATTTACCGTGGCAGTGGCGAGGTGAGAGAAGGACTGGTGCAGGAGATCCTCACACAGATCCCTGGTGAAAAAATCATTTGGGAAGCACCACAGAAAGCACAACAGTTGTATTTCATTGAGCTGCTGGGTGCCAATGTGAACCTTGGAAATATTGCGCCTACTGAAGTGATCCCTCTGGAGACCATGCGCCTCGGCCTTCGTGGCGATACCTTCCACCTCTTCCTGGATAACGCCAAGGCATGACACGGAAGTTTGGCCTGATCGGGTATCCATTGACGCATTCCTTTTCAAAAAAATTTTTTACCGAGCGGTTTGCCGCGGAAGGGATAGACGCAGTCTATAACAATTACCCGATATCATCCATTAAGGCGTTTCGGGCCTTGCAATCCACCGAAGATCTCGAAGGGATCAATGTTACGATCCCTTATAAGGAACAGGTCATTCCATATCTGGACCAGGTGTCAGCGGCGGTGAAGGAAATTGGGGCGTGCAATTGCATTCAATACAAAGAAGGAATCTGGACAGGGCATAATACAGACGTGATCGGGTTTGAACAGAGCCTGTTGAAACACTTAAATTCTTCGCATGACCGTGCCCTTGTGCTCGGCACAGGTGGCGCTGCCAAAGCAGTATGGTATGTACTCCGGAAAATGGGTATTCCTTACACAAAAGTAAGTCGCACCTCCTTGGATGAAACCATTGCATACCAATCACTCACAGACGAAACCATCGCTACCCACCCGTTGATCATCAACACTACGCCACTGGGTATGTTTCCTAACGTAGACGAATACCCGAATATTCAATATGGGGCTATCGGGCAGGGGCACTATTTGTATGATCTCGTGTATAATCCTGCGGCGACGAAATTCCTGGAGAAAGGAGCGGCGCAAGGGGCCACCATTGCTAATGGAGAAGACATGCTGGTGATCCAGGCCAATGAAAGCCGAAGGATCTGGGGCCTGTGATCAGTTCTTCTGTTGCTCCATCGTTTTCACCATCTCCACAATGTCAAAAAAACTGCCACCAGCAGCAGCTGGTGAGGATTCCAGCATGCTGGTCCATGCACTCAGTGTTTTGTTTGCTTTGTTTTCCTTGATAGCGGGAAGAAGGTGTTGCAGTTTATAGGAGAGGCGTTTGGCTTCTCCGGAAGCGGTTGTGAAATAGATGTAATTGTTGTCTTTGTTTTTCATGGCTGTTATCAGGGGATCTGGTTCTGGCACTTCAGCGGTAGTTGTAGCAGAAGCCTGGGTTCCGGAAATCGGGTCCATCACGGCAGATGCCAATCCGGCGTTGTTGGCCGATTTGTTGTTGTTGTATCCTATGCCGAAAATAACCGCAGCGATGGCTGCCGCAGCAGCTACCGTCCATGGTCTTTGGTACCAGATCTTTCTGACTTTAGCAGGTGAAACTTCTTGTTCATTCAGCT
>Ga0214163_1001186_pt1 | contig 11521 bp, 21 predicted proteins | sample LakMenepilimnion_2_FD_153001 | JGI IMG/M metagenome (GOLD analysis project Ga0214163, IMG submission 153001) | Freshwater microbial communities from Lake Mendota, WI - Practice 15JUN2010 epilimnion v4 | ecosystem: Environmental > Aquatic > Freshwater > Lake > Epilimnion/Euphotic zone | place... | reverse complement strand
TTACTAACGTTTGAACATCAAGCTGGTTTTGGATGTTTCGAGTTAGAAAAATTAAGGTGAGGTGGCCGAGTCTGGTTTATGGCAGAATTCTACTAAAATTCCGTACTTCAAAAGAGTACCGAAGGTTCAAATCCTTCTCTCACCGCCAATTTAAATTGTCCGATGGTGTAACGGTAGCACAAAAGACTTTGACTCTTTTTGTTCAGATTCGAATTCTGATCGGACAACCATTTTATAGCGTAAGAATTATATAAATAAAAAAAATATGAGTGCTGGTAAAGGCGATAAACCAAGGAATTGTTTTAGCAAACAATATAAAGAAAATCACGATTCAATAAATTGGGGACGTAAGAATATAAAGAAAATTAAAAAAGGCTCCAATAGTGAACGATAATGTTTCAAATATACATAGAGCGGTGAATGTCTTTACCTTATCCGATAAAGATATTAAAAAATACAACCTAGTTAAAATAGGCGAGTTATTTAAAAAAGATGATTATGTATTACTGTACGACGATCAATACGTTAAAATTAGTGACGGTAATCTTCTTTTAAAATTTAAAATAACAAAAGAAAACTCCGTGTATAGAAAAAAGTAATAGCGGATAATTTTTATATTTTCTTTTTATCATTATCTGTGTAACAACAGATATGACTTTCAAGCTACCAATATTTATTATATTGGTTTTTTTATTTACTGGATGTTTTTCTACAATCAAGCCTTCTAAACAAATCGATGACAATCAAAAGATTATCGCGAAAGAAGAAAAAAAAGTAGATAACACTTTAGTAGAAATCGAAAAGAACGACAAAGGTAAGAAAATACAAACCTCTGGGCTTTCAATCGGCATTCAACATTCTTTAAATCAAGTTACTAATGCTCCTGTGCAAGTAGACACGGCATTAAAATTGAACGAAAGAGTTATTTCCATTGTCGGTTCGCCTCACATAGACGAAACAAAAAGAATTAAAGCTACAGTAGATCTTTTAAACTCCGCTTTAGTTGAAGAACGTAAAAAAGGCGAAGAGTTATTAACTCAAAGAGACGAGCTAATAAATAAACTTCAAAAAGAAAAATCAGAATTAAATCAAAAATACGACGATCAACTCTGGCAACTAACCGATAAAGCTAAAGAAGTAGCCAAAGAAGCTGATCAAAATAAAGCTGTATTAGATTCAATGAGCGGAATGTTTGGTCTTAATGCAGTATTTTGGGGATTAAAGAAATTTATTGTTAGCGCGTTAACTGCAATATTAGTATTTGTTGTGGTATTCGTTCTTCTTCGTTTATTGGCTACGGTTCATCCTGCTGCCGCCGCTGCATTCTCAATATTTAATATGTTGGGATCTGCAATCATATCTATTCTTAAAGCTCTTACTCCCAAAGCTTTTGAAATGTGTGATTTCGCAACAAAAGATAAGGTTGATGAATTTAAATCTCCTCTTGTTAAAATTGTAGATGTTATTCAAGAATTGAAAGTAAAACAAAAAGAATCTCCTGATAGAGTATATCCATTAAATGAATTACTAAAACGTTTCGAGAAAGAAATGGATAGCGATGAAAAAGATTTAATAGATAATATATTAAGAGAACAAAAGTGGATCAAATAACCGGCAATATACTAAAAAATACCGGAGAACTTTAAAAAATCTATTTTATTTATTTTAGTGTAATCAGTTATGACACAACTGATTATATGAATACAAACGACGTACACGTTATATCACAACAAGTATTAGAATCAACTGGTCAAGATTTGACCGGCAAATATGTTTGGTTATTTATTATTGGACTTGTAGCATTAATGTTTAAGTCTAGTATCGAAAAACTTGCCGCAGCTTTATTCATGTTCGTTGGAAATGATTATAAAGAAGATGATGTCGTTTATGTAGATGGTAAACCTGGAAGAATAGTTAGAGTGGGTTTAACAAAGACCGTATTCTTCATATACGATGTTGTTGACGGAAAGGTTTTGGGCGGCAGCAAACTAGTCGTCCAAAACGAAAGGTTAGCCAGTTTAAATATTGAAAAACCATTAGCCAATTTAGATTTAAGCAGATTTAAGAAAAATGAATAATATTATTTTGAATATAAAGAAATACTTATTTTTTGCACTTTTACCTACTGTCATATTAGTTATTTTATCTATTTCTAGTTTAAAAGATATAGAGCAAGGATACGCTAGATTTAGACTTGGCAGAGATATAACACTATATTTAAGAAAATCAACAGATCTATTAACTTATTTAGGTGTGGCTTACACAACGACATCTGATAAAAAATTCTTAGATCAATTTAATAATCATTTAAAAGAGCGAGAAAAATACTTTAACGAAGAAATATTTATAAGCAAAATATTAACCCAAGAAGAATTAAAAGAATTTAGGAAAGGGTTGGATATAAGCAGTGATTTGGCTAAAGATGTAGAAAATCCAGCATTTGAAAAGATGGATAATAAAACATTTTTCAGTGATAAATATTTGGATTACAAAAGAAGAATAATAGAAAATAATCAAAATTTTAGAACATTAATCAATGATAGTTCCGAAAAGATTATCAAAGATGAAATAGTTAAATTAAACATATATCTATATATATTATGTTTAATTATTATTTTATTAGTTTATTTAATCAAATGCGATAACCAACCAATTAAAAAGAAAACCATAAAAAAGAAAAAGAAATAATTTATGGAATATCTTCAAAAAATGGGAATCCAAATTGGCTTTTTAATAAGCGGACTGTTTGGAGCTATATTAATGGCTACTAAAAACGAAAAAACAGATATTAAATCTGTATTTTTATCTTTAATTGGTGGTATATCAGCCGCAAACTTTCTTACCCCCGTTCTAGTTGATACGTTAAATATAACAAACATTAAACATCAAAACGGTATAGCTTTTATAGCAGGATTTTTAGGATTAAAATTAGTAGAAATAGTTAGTGAAAAATTCTTAGAAAAAATAAGCAATAAAACAAAACCAAAAAAAACAACTAAAAGAAAAAAACGATAAATGGCAATAAATATTTTTACCAATATCCGTCGTAATTTATACGATAATGTCTATAACTGCATAGTTAAAGATAAAGTTAACGTAAATGAAAGAGATGAAGATACGGGAAACCCTCCTCTTATTGTTGCTGTTTTAGAAAATAATAAAGAAATTGTCGAATTATTATTAAATCATGGTTCTGATATTAATTTAATGGATTGGACAAGTAAAAATACAGCATTAGATATTGCCGAGCAAAAAGGGTTTTTATCAATTGTTGATACTCTTCAAAAACGTGGCGCAAAATACGGCAGTGGTAGCAGTTTTCATTTAGCCGCTAAAAATGGAGATATAGTCTCTATCGAAGAGATGTTGAACAAAGGACATACTTTAAATGAAGTTGATGCCGCAAAAGGCTGGACCGCTCTGCATTACGCGGCTCACTACGGACAAAAACATCTTGTAGAATATTTATTAATCAAAGGTGCAGATGTTAACGCTAAAGACTTCTTAGGAAAGAATAATCCAATAGACGTATTAGCTTTAGGTAATAGAGGCGAAATAGTAAGAATATTAACTAAAGCTGGCGCAAAATCTTCTGGCGGTTCAAGCCTTCATTTTTGTGCTGAAACAGGAGATTTTGAAGGTGTTCAAAAGTATTTTGATGTTGATGGTCGCATAAACGGTAGGGATGAAAAAAATGGATGGATGCCTATTCATTATGCCGTTAACGCTAACGATATAGAAATGGTCGAGTTTTTGATATGTTTAGGAGCTAATGTTAATGGAGCGGATTTTAAAGGCGAAATAGCTCCATTAGATTTGGCTTTTAAAACCGGCAATATTAAAATGCAAACACTGCTTCAATTAAAAGGAGCGGCAAGAAAGAAAAAAATCGACAATGGAGGCAACGGTAAAGACGTTACAATTCACATCAGCGAAGAATTTAAAAAACAAATGCAAGCTTATATTGATAAAAGAAATGAAGAAGAAGATAAATTAAAAAAAATACACGAAGAAGAAGTCGCAAAAGATCCAAAGAAAAAAGATAAAAAAACAATCAACTGGAAAGAATTTTTAAAAAGCAAAAACAAAGTCGTCGAAGAAAAGAAAATCGAAGAAGTTAAAAAAGTCGAAGCTCCGAAACCACTTAAAAAAATAATAAATCAAGTAGCAGCTATTGATGCTGAAGTTAAATCTAGTCGTCTTGAATTGGACAAAATACAAGATGGCTATATTTTTTTCATGGACATAGTTGGATATAGTAAAAAAACCACTGATGAGCAGAGAAAATGCTTTAAAGATTTGGGTGAAATAGTTAAATCAACTATACAATTTAAAACCGCAAACGCACTTGAAAAATTAATCGTTCTACCGACAGGAGATGGAATGATTCTCGGATTTTTTACTTATCTTGAAGACGCTATCAATTGTGGCATTACCGTAGCAAAAGCTGTAAAAAATAGACCAGATTTAGAAATGAGAATGGGTATTCATTGTGGCGATGTTTGCCCGCTTGAAGATATCAATGGCAATTTAAACATTAGTGGTGATGGAATTAATTATGCACAAAGAGTAATGGATTCAGGAGAAACTAATCATTTATTAGTTAGTTCTGATGTTGTAGCTAAATACGATAGGCCAAATTATGTATTAGTCGAAGATCTTGGCGACGTTACTGTTAAACATGGAGTTATTATGAGATTATATAGCTTATACGCATCTGACTTTGGAAACAAAGCGTTTCCAACTTCTAGGGTTAAAAAAACAGAATCAACACCTAAAACAATATGAAAATGGCACCTTTAATAAGACAATACCATCCAAGTATTGTTGATACTAATTTAGATATATATAAAGTAAAAGATAGAGTTATGGCCGCTCCAATAAGCCCCACTCCAGACCCTTTTCAAGTGACTGACATACTTGGCTCAAACAGGATCAATGAAACTAAAATTAAAATAGTAGTTTATAACTCTAAAGGTCTTTTTTATTTTATATAGACTTAAAAAATACTAAAATTTAACATTAAAAAAACAACGCTCCCAAAGCTCTGCTTCTAGTGTAAAAAACTACATGTCAGACAAGTACGAAAATAATAGTTACGATGCTGTTCTCTCAAGAATGGAACAAAAATTAGATACTATCTCTGACAATATAGACGATATTAAAAAAAGCCACAAAGACTTAGAAACGCGAGTCGCTGGCCTTGAGTATTTTAAATATTATTTAGCAGGAATAGTTGCGGCGGTTTCAGTTGGGGCTAATTATTTAATGAACAAAATAAAAGGCGTTTGACGAAAAAAACTTGTTGACTTCTCGCTAAAAAGGTGTAAAATCATACACCTATGATTAAGTCATTTAAGTTATTCATCGTATCGGTTCTAGCCTCAGTCGCAGTTTTTGCTGCGGATGCCGAGGAATCAACAATCAACGCCAGTATTAACGCTGGTTACAACAACCACTACATCGTCAATGGTCTAGCAAAGACTGGCGGATCAGCATTTGCTGGTTTCGATATTGGAAAGACCTATTTTGGTGTAGATGCTTACGTCGGTGGTGTCGTTCTTCCTAATTCTAATAACATCGACGAATCTCATTGGAAGGTGGGTGTTGGCAAGGCTCTAAAGATTACCGAAAAGTTCTCCCTTCGCGGTGATTTGCAAGTTCTTCGCCATCAAAGCTCAATTCTTGGAGGTCGTAATTCCACTGAAATCGCTCCAAAGATTGCCTTGGTAAATCCATATCTAACTCCTTATATCCGTGGTTCACATGACTTTAACCTTGGTCAATCAGGTTATATCGTTGGTGTTGAACGCCCAACCGATGTGTTCGGCTGGTTTACTGTTACTCCTGCTGTCGAATATGGCAAGTTCACTGATTATGATGTCGTAGCAGCCAAGATTGGTGTCTCTCGCACTTTCTTTAATCACCTTCAACCTTATGCTGAAGTTGGATATTATGACAATAATTTTCAGTCTTCCAAGTATAACTTCGCACGCCAAGAGTTCAGCGGTGATGTAGTTGCTATTGCGGGAGTTCGCTGGAACTTCTAATAGTGAACGATATTTAGTCAAATATACCGTTAACGAAAGTTAACGGTTTTTTTGTGTTGACAATTTTGATTTTTCTGCTATTTTCATGGCATGTCAAGTTATTCTAATCAAATAACCACTTTACTTTTAGATTCTTCGTTTATGCCTTATACCTTTTTAACGGGTAGGGCTACATTCTTGCATTTAATAAAAAATAATATCAAATGCTTCGATGCAAGCGAAAATCTAATAGATAACAATCTGCAATGGATTTCTAATCAGGGAATTGATTTTCACGAAGATCAACCTTTTTTAACTTCTAAAGATAGAATTTGGTTTTTACCCACTACCGCTGTTATCAAAGCTTCTTTTTATTCAAAAAGAAAAAAAATGCCTCGCACATTGAGTCTTCAAAAATTATGCATTATTTTTGATTATACTTGTCAAATTTGTTACGATCAATTTGATAAAAAAGATATGACCGTTGAACATATCTTTCCACGCTCCAAAGGTGGAACTAAAGAAATAGAAAACATCACTCTTACCTGTGCGCGGTGTAATCAAATAAAGAAGGACTTATATCCATTTTTAGACAACAAAAATCGCGATATTAAATCCGTTCCAATGCCTATCCCCGTACTCCCCAACAAGCCAGTAAAAAATAGAGAAGAATGGCAAAAGTATTTTATTTATAAAAAAATATGAACGCATCTGAATTCGAAAGAAATAAACCAGTAAAAACTTTTAGAAAAATAAAAGCACTAGAAAAACTTATTCAAGAAGAACAGATAAAAACCGAAAATCTTTACGCAAATCGCATTGCCACTCTTGACACGATGCTAAAATCCGTGCATGATCTCATGGAGTCGTTTAAAAAAGGCGAATAATGAGCTATCTATCGACAAATATACCAACTCAGTTAGGATATTTAGATACTTCTTTTCTTACTGACAGTGCGCCCAGAACGACTGGAAAATTTATTCCTGTAGAAATATTTTCTATAGTATCTATACCTCGACGATGTTTGATGTTTAATGTCATGAGTGAATACGGCGCACAATTTGCCAGAGTGCCTATTCATTATCTTTCCAATAGTGAACAACCCAGCACCAAATATGACTTAGATTGGTTGCAGCTATGGGATAGTTTTAGTTATTATTTTACAATTCAAAGATTTGAATATTTAAAAAATAGCAGCGCATATATTTTTCTTAAAGATAAGAAAATGCATGTTGGAAAATATCTATTCACAATTGATTGGTGCAATGGTGAAGATTATAATCTAGGCTATTCTGAAATATCTGCTGGACACAAATGCGCTCATATTTTTTGGGGCGAAGGCGGACAAATGTTCGCTCAACCAAACAACAGAATAATTTTTAGAGACAGTGGAGCATGGATATCTAATAAACTACCTCCAGAAGCGAAAACATGGAAACCGTTTTCGAAAGAATTTTCCTGTGAAGGTCTCGCTCACAAGTGGACCGCAGGGGATGCTGAATTAATGTATTATGAGTTTCAATCCGAATAACCCAAGATTAAGTAAACCAGAATATGGATGTTATATCGCTCTTTCTGCAAGATCGCGATCTGAAGATCCTCACACACAAGTAGGCGTTGCGCTATTCGACCAAGAATGGCGAACAGTGTCTACTGGCTTTAACGGATTCGGTCCCGGTTTTTTACCAAAAGAAGATGTTTTTAAAGATCGCGAAACTAAATCTTGTTTAATTAATCATGCCGAAATCAATGCTATACTATATGCATCTCGTCAACCGCACTACGCTTGTATGGTTTACAGCCCGTGTGTTCATTGCGCCAAAACTATTGCAGCTTCAAAAATAAAAAATGTTTATTTCATTCAACAATATATAAAAGGCTCGGTTCAAGAACCTGATTTAAAGTACCAAGAAATATTTAAATTTTATGGAATAAACAACATCCAATTGAATAATAAGAGTATCGAAAAAATCTTGCATTGGGTCAAAAAAGACCAAGATTTTTTACAAGCTCTATATGTCAAACCATAAAAAAATAGTTGAAGATTCCGCTGCATTTTTTAATAAAGAGGTTGACAAGGTTATTTTAAAAACGACAAGAGCAAAAACAGAAAAAAGCAGATTAAAATACTTGAAACAATTGATCGCATTAAAAAACAGAATAACTTTAGAAGTAAAAATGTTGGGAGATCTCGATAATTTTTGAAATCACCCCTTGACAGCCTCAAAAAACCTGCTAAAGTGAGTTCGCGTAAATAATTGCAAACATGAAAATTAAAATTAGTGCTACTATTAATAATAATATTCACTTCGTTAGTTTTAGTTATACATCACAATAAAAAATATGAGTAATACCACAGATAAGCAATCAGATTGGAAGAATCGTGAAGTTGGTGCGCTTTGGAAGAAAGCAGCCGCTAATGGAAAGAGTTCGTTTTGTACTGGCTATATCATTTCTGATGAGCTAGGAAACAAAGTGAAGCAACGAGTAATCATGTTCAGTAATAAGACAAAGAGTAATGAGAAGTCGCCAGACTTTATTATTTATTTGTCTAATGAGCAAGAGAACGGCGAAGCTGCTACAGCACCAGCGAAGGCAAAGACTGCACCACCTAAGCGAGTACCGCAACCAGCGTCTGTTGAAGATGATGATGGTATTCCAATGTGAATGAGCGAAGCCCCCAGAAATGGGGGCTTTTTTATGATAACTTTAGAAACGTATCAACCATTCAACAACTCTAAAGACTTCGAAAGAATCTATTTTCAATCGGAATCTTCTTTGTTTTTGTATTATAAAGATCTTAATTTTTTTAAAAATTCAATACTTAAATGCGCCATATCCAATAAAACGATAGAATTATTCTATAGAGAAAATAAGCTTATAGGATATTTTATTTATGAGATAAATAAACAAACTATCCATATTCATTTTTATTACATCTGCCCTAAAAATAGAAACAGGAAATATGGCAGACAGTTTAGAAATCTTTTGTACAATAAATTACAAGATAAATTTCAAAATTTAAGGTTCTCTATAAATAAAAAAAATCACGCTTCTATAAATGCGGCAAAAAAAACTTGTTTAAATTTGAATTTAAAAATAAATTATTTGAATGATTTATGTTTGCATTCAAGACAATTTCACTTTTTCGCAGAAAAGTCTTTGACATCTTCCGAAAAGCTGATATCGTGATCAAGATGAAATATGGACTCGTTTGCATTTCTGAACTTTTGCGGGATAAAAATCCCGAATTAGCGTTCAAAACCATGACTCGTACTCAGTTCCTTAAAAAGGATCGTGACGAATCTATCGCTGAACTTTCTCGCCGCATCTCTCATAACCTTACGGTTACGATTGAAACACTGAAGCATTGTAAAGAAGTAGGTATCAAACATTATCGCTTGTCTTGCAAACTGTTTCCTTTGGTTACTGATCCTACTCTTAAGATTCAAGTTGAATTGCTTCCTTACTGGAGTATTCTTGAGCAAAAACTGATGGAGATTGGCCGTGTATCTCGCGAACTAAATATTACAATGTCAATTCATCCTGATCAGTTTGTGGTTCTTGGTTCTAATTCTGATGATATCTGCACTAAATCCATAGCGGAACTTAATTTTCATGCTTGGGTTTTAGATCAAATGAAGATGCCGCAAACTCATCAATGTCCTATTAATATTCATCCTAGTTTGTCTAATTTTGAATCTGCTGAGAAGTTTGTTGACAAGTTTGTTCTTAATTTTTTCCGTTGCGATATGGGAGTTCGCAATCGGTTAGTCTTAGAAAATGAAGACAAAGGTTTTTGGACTTGCAGTAATCTTTATGACTATTTTCATAACTATATGAAACAAGCTTATAGTTTTTACTTTCCTTTGACTTATGACAACTTGCACGATACTGCTAACCCAAGTATCTTGCCTGATGGTTCTGCCGTACCTTTTAAAAATAATTTCATGCGATTTTTTCAGACTTGGGATTTTCCTCCGGTATTTCATTGGTCTGAAGCTGAAGTTGGTACAAAAAGGAATCACGCCAAGAACCTAACTACCGCTCCTCCTGATATGGGTCTTGATGTTACTTGGGAGATAGAAGTAAAAGGTAAAGACAAAGCTTTCATTCATCTAATCAAGCGTCTTCATAATTGAAAAATACGCTATTCATATATATTATTAATACATGAAAAATGTAACAATTAAGATCGGAGACAATGATCTTGAAGTATTGAAGGACATCTTTAAAAGCGAAGCTGATTTCAAGCCTCAAGCTCAACAAGACTTGCTTATTATTGAAATCCTTAAGCAAGTTCTTAATAATCCTAAGAACGAAATTATAGATATCGAAGCATGAAGTTTATTCTCAACATAGACGGCAGCAATGCTGGTGGTAAATTCTTGGAAAACTATGTTGGGCAAGAAGTAAATATTGATTCTTTGTATAAGGATATTGATATTAATTCGCCGCCGCTTGCTATTCTTAAGACTGAAGACGGCAAACAACATAGTGTACAATTAATAGACGTAAGGTTTATCAATGAATTTATTTTTATACAATGTTTTGCTATACAACATGACGATAAACAAGGCGGCAAAGCTTTACTAAGGCTAAAGCCAGTTTGTGGGTTAGAAAAAGTAATAAATCCGTAATTTTAAAGCGAGTATAGCTTAGTGGCAAAGTTCCAGTTTTCCAAACTGGCAAGGGGGGTTCGATTCCCCCTACTCGCTCCACTTTATGACTCATAAATTTGCAGTAATTGTAGATAAAAAATTCTACAATCAGATACAAAACAATTCTGATTTTTATTTGCGCGTTTTAGTGTTAGATGTTATACGAGCGTTAGTCCCCAATGAAGAAAGCGTAGATAAATATAGCAGTGATATATTTTATAAATGCGCCAAAAGTATTTCCAATGAAGTAAGAATGTTTGAAGATGAAAAATCAGTTATTTTTTATCTTGAATTAAGTAGTGGATACCTTGATGATTTTTTTGAAAAACCCCTTGACGATTTCGAATGATTTGCCATAATCATGGCGTATGAAGATCCTTGTTGCTGATAGAGTCGTTGCGACTTCGCACGATTTCCCAACCGTAAACTGCTCGATTGATCCAGAAGATATGAGGTACATTTCCTCTCTTCTGCGAAACAATTATTCGAATACAATTTTAGCTACCATTCGTGAGCCTTATGCGAATGCAGTTGATGCTAATAAAGAAAATGGATTATCGCCAGAACTTATTGAAGTCAAATCCCCAACCTCTCTTGATCAGACTTTTTCTGTTCGTGATTTTGGTCCCGGTTTGAGTCGCGATCAAATTTTTAATCTGTATAGTAAGTTTGGCAAGTCTACAAAGCGCGATTCTAATACAAACATTGGAGGTTTTGGAGTCGGACGCTTCGCACCTCTTTCTTACAAAGATAGTTTTACTGTTACTTCTTATTACAATGGTATTCAATCTATCTATAGCCTTTATATCTCTGAAGAGAATGACACTAAGA
>Ga0214163_1001184_pt1 | contig 11527 bp, 7 predicted proteins | sample LakMenepilimnion_2_FD_153001 | JGI IMG/M metagenome (GOLD analysis project Ga0214163, IMG submission 153001) | Freshwater microbial communities from Lake Mendota, WI - Practice 15JUN2010 epilimnion v4 | ecosystem: Environmental > Aquatic > Freshwater > Lake > Epilimnion/Euphotic zone | place... | reverse complement strand
ATAAAAAGCCCCCAATCTCATCAAGAGGTTGGGGGCTTTGTTTTGACTCACCTTTCAAGGTGAGTGTTAGTTAAGCGAATACTTCAAGCAATGGCGTACCCTTGTCAGCCACAGTGAAGGGACGGTTCGAGGGTGACATGACGACTTCGTCAACCGGCAAGCCCATGGCATGACCGACTGTTGCAAGGAAGTCTTGTGGGCTGGCCTGCTTGTCGGCAGGACGGCGGCCTTCCTTGTCGGAAGCACCATAAGTGTAACCACGCTTGGCACCGGCACCCGCAAGAACGGTTGTGTAAGACAGCGGATAGTGGTCGCGGCCATCATTTTCATTCACATCTGGAGTGCGTCCGAATTCAGAGCCAAGAACAACCATGGTGGATTCAAGCAGGCCTTTGGCTTCAAGATCGAGCAGCAGTGCCGAGAAGGCAGTGTCGAGCGTGTTACCATTGTTGGTCATCGCGTTGTCGATGGTGTTGTGCATGTCCCAGCCACCCATTTGAACTTCGACGAAACGAACACCGCTTTCGACAAGGCGGCGAGCAAGCAAGCAGCCTTGACCGAAGTTGTTACGACCGTATTTTTCACGGGTATCAGGAGACTCCGCACTGAGATCGAAGGCCTTAAGGTCTTCGCTCTTCATGAGCTTGAGTGTCTCGTCATAGAATTCCGAGTAGGCTTTCACATCTTCGCTTTGGAACTTCTTGCGGAAGGAACTGTCGAACTCGTTCATCAAAGATATGCGCTTGGTGAACTGGTTGTCAGTCGTCGTCGGCTGGATGTTTTGGAGGCCGGTTTCTGGATTGGAAATCGGGATTGGGGACATGGCAGGTGGGAAGAACCCAGCACCAGGGTAGGAGCTGCCGCTGTTCACGATCACGCTGTCTGGCAGGGTCACGTCTTTGATACGACCCAAGAAGTGGGAGGCCCAGACACCCATGGCTGGATGCACGATCGTTCCACGTGGCTCGTAGCCGGTTTTCATGATGTAAGTGCCGGACTCATGAACGCCTGTTTTGGAAGACATGGAGCGAATGAGCGTCAGTTTACTGGCGTTCTCAGCCAACTTTGGTAGATAGCCGCCGAGATAGTCGATGCTGTCAGCCTTGGCCTTGATGGGGTCAGAGAAGCCTTTGGTGGCACCGGTCTTTGGATCGAAGGTGTCAATGTGGGTCATGCCACCAGCCATCCAGAGATAGATGACGTGTTTAGCTTTTCCGAATCCAGGAGTGCCGGGGCCTGAGACAGAAGCGCCTTCTGCAGCTGCCATTTTTGCGGAGATACCAGGGAGTAATGAGACACCCAACACTGATTTGGCAGTGCGGAGCATGAAGTCACGACGGTTGGCGTCGTTCAGGCGGAGTAGATCAGATTTCATAGATAGTTAGATCGAAATATGGGGTTTGCAGTTTTCTGTGATTATTGAACAAACATGAATTCGCGGGTGTTGATGAGAGCCCAGATCATGTTGGCGTAGCCATCTTCACCAGCGCCCAAAGTGCGCTTGGCGATTTCTTTTTCATTCATGGTAGGCTTGCGATTCATGATGGTCAGGAACATGCGCTCAACTTTTTCAGAAGGATCACGCACTTTTTCCATGTTGCGGAAAATGAGTGAATCAGGGCTGGTCAGCATCTTCTGTGCTTTACCGTTCATGATGGTCAAAACCTGTGGCACGTTGCCGATCGAGGTGCTGCCATCGATCAGGTTGCGTGGCGACTGGCCGAAGTCGATGAGGAAGTGACCGGGTCTGGCTGGCTGAGCGATTTCAGATGCGCGAAGGAGTTGGAGACCTTCATAGCTGAGAACTTTGCCGGGGCCATCTGTCGTTTCGGCCACTTCCTGTTTCTTAGTAGAACGGGAAGGTTTGTCTTCCATCATCATGTCGCCACCAGCCATTTCGAGGCCACCACCCATCAATGCATTTTCCTTCTGCTGAATCTTGCGATAGGCGTCGTATTTGATGAGAACGGTCTGAGGGTCAACGGTTTCAAGGTTGAGGTCGATGGACTTGGCATACAAATCTTGAAGCGGGGCCTTGTAAGTGTCTGGCTGACCGAGCACGAGTGTCATGTAGCTGTCCCAAGCTTGTTCAGCCGTCATGCGGCGGAGCATTGGGCCTTGGAAGTAATACTTTTCACCCATCGCGATCTTCTCCGTGGTCGCTTCAGATTGATATGCGCGTGTGTTGTAAACAATGCGCATGAACTGCTTGAGGTCGAACTTCACGCGAACCATTTCGTTAGCGAGGTGCTTCAGTAGTTCGGGGTTTGAGGACTGATCTGGATCGTCAATGTTGGTGACAGGTTCATTAACACCTGCGCCAAAAGCGCGTTTCCACATCCGGTTGGCGATAGTCATCGCAAAGCGAGGATTTTGTGGATGAGTCATCCAGCTGCTGAAAGACTCACGAAGCTTTTCTTCGTTCTTTTTGCTCTGCTTGTAGGCAGGGTTGTTTTTATCTGCGGCTGACCACGTCACAAATTTCGGAGCAACGGGATCACCAGGCTTGCCGTCTTTGTACTTATAATCGTGTGGCAGTTTGGTGCCATTCATATCGCGGTCTTTAACGGCGACCTGATTGGCACGAATGTAGTTTTGGATGCCATTGCGAAGACGGCGAATGTCTTGGCCTGACTTTTCAATCATGGGCTCAATACCAGCCATCAGCTTGGACATGGGGTCAGTTCCGCCAAGATCTTTGGCTCCGAGGCGAGTCGTTGTGGCTCCGAAGAAAGAAGCCATTTCGTAAAACTGCATTTGAGTCCAGTCGGCAAATGGATGGTCATGACATTGGGCACATGCCACGTCGGTTCCAAGGAAGACCGTCAGTGTGTTGGCGAGGTTGTCCAAGGGCATGCCTGCATCACGAAGGAGGTAGCCAGCAGCGCCGTTATAGGTGCCATCTGGTTTTTTGTCCCACATTTTGCCTGTGGCAGTGGTCATGTCATAAACCATTTCATTCCATGGACGGTTTTTGGCGATCTGCTCTTTCAACCAGCCAATGTATGGAGTGCCACGCACATTGTCGGTTTCGAAATCTGTCTTCACTCGAAGCATTTCGGCGAAGTAATTGTAGAGATGCGTTTTGTAGCCCTCTGAGTCCAAAAGCATGTCGATGAGTTGCGCACGCTTTGCTGGGTCACTGTTTTTAATGAAGGTGCTGGCTTCATCAAAGTTTGGGATTCGGCCTGCAATGTCCAAATAAACACGACGGACAAATTGCTCGTCGTTGGCCATCGGGTTGTATTTGCTGATCGGTGGTTTGCCGGCTTTGGCGCGCTCAGGATTGGCTTTAATCAGGCCGCTGGCGACCAGCTGGTCCACCTTGGCGGCTGCTTGAGCAACGGTGGCATTAGCCAACATAGAGGGAGCACTCTCCATTGCAGGAGCGGTCTCAGCAGGCTTTGCAGCTTTAGCGATAGCCTGATCCTCGGCTGACAGACGTGTCAGTGGGAACTGATGCAAAGCACCGTCCGCAGTCTGGAGGACAATGTTTTCACCTTCGATACGAACGAAGTTGGCGTTGACTTGGCGGCCTTGTACATCAGTCCAAGTGCGAGCTTCCGCGTAGGCGGAGCCAACACAGAGACCAGCGGCAAAGAGGCCAGCTAGCAGAGTTTGGGTGGTTTTCATGGGTGGGGGTTGATTTTGAGGAAGGGATTCCAACATTCTAAAACGGGTTCATGTCCCGGTCATTAGAACAAAATGTCGCTTTTAGGTCATTTTTAGCAAATGCCTATTTTCGGCTTCTCTGGCCGCCATTTCCTTAATCAATCGGCAATGAATTCTTTAAGCCGCGCTCCGCGGCAGCTCGGTTGGGGCCGGGAGCTAGGGTTTGTACCCATCTCTGTGCGGCTTCCTGGTGGGTGGATGCCCAGCCACGGGTAAATTCTTCGGTCAAAACTGACTGCATGGGGGTGGACTGCTGCCGGAGCCACTCCTGGCCACGTAAAGGATTAGTAGCCCCTAAAGTCCCGGCTATCGATGCTGCGGCGATTTCCTGGGCGTGGGCAGGTAGTTTGAGGTATCCCTGCTCGGCAAATGAAGGATCTGCCTCTGCCCGATAGCTGGAGACGCCAGCGATGGCGGAGGCTGTATCGGCTGTTTGGGGAAGGTTGACGAGCCATTCCAAGATAGCAGACGGCTGTTCCATGCCTGCGATGGACGCAACGGTAGAGACGATAGCACCTGTGTTTGAGTTTGATGTAGATAACTCCGCGTTGGCCCAGCGAATGGCCTCGAGGGGATTTCTGCGTGCCATTTCTTCTGCGACTGCGCGGAGAGCTACGCTATGCAAGGAGCCTTCTTTTATGGTAGCTGTAAAGGCTGCTACGGCAGGTAGGTCGTTGGCGCTCCACTCTTGTAAGACACCTGAGAGTGCTCGCTCTCTCAGGCTAACATCAGAGAACGAGAGGCTGTTTTGTGCTGCTGCTTCTGGTGAGAGGAGTGCCCATGCTCGGTAGAGTGACTCGGTGGCTTGGGTGCGAACCTCTCCGAAGCTGGAACTGGTGACCCACTTTTCAGCGGTTTTGGGGTCACGTTTAGCCCACTCCGACACGGCTATAGGCACGAGTTCGATGCGAGTGCCGAGTGAGGCATTGGTGAGATAATTGAGCGCGGACAGTGGGTCAGATTTTGACCACTCCAAAATGATACCTTTCAGGTACGATGTGCGGTCAACCTGATCTGTGATTTCCGTTAGCCGTTTTTCCCAGTCTGACTGATGGCGGAAATGTGAGCTGCCCAGGGTTTCAAGCTCGCGCTCTCGAGCATGTCGGTCTGGGTTTTCCAAAACCTGGAGCAGTATCTCAGCGGGGGTGCTTTCCAAACTTGAGTTGTTTTGGGATAGATTTGGCTCTCCTGGGGCTTTGATCTTGACGGCAGTTTCGGATTTTGTGGACTTATCCTTAATGGAAGCTGTCGGGCTTTGAACGGGTGTCGTGAGCAGGTGTGGCCCAGCCCAAAGGCCCAAACAAAAAGCTAGTGGTAAAAAGAAGGTGAGTTTCAGGCTTGATGCAGTCACTTGCGCGATGCTTTAGCGGTTAAATCCGTAAACATAACCACGATCAACAGGGTAGTCATACGGATTGACCTTTCTGAGGGCTGCATTGATGGAGCCATTGGCTGTTCTCCAACCGTAGGACCAGCCTACTTTGACATGCATGTCGTCATCCGAAAAACCTCTGGCGGCTGCATTATAGCCTTTGTGGCTCCACCAATAAGTCTTATACCCATCGAGATACCCGTAGTCACTTTGGTCGCGGGCCTCTCTGATGGCACCAGAGATTGCGCTGCTGCGGGTCTTCCAGTTCCAAGTGAGTCCGACGACGCCAAAGGAGTCATCTCCTGTGGAGTAGGCGATTGCGCCGTATCGGGCCGTTGCTTCTGGAGTGAGAGTCATGAATGATATCAACACGACGATGAGAGTTAATTTTATTTTCATACTTTTGGTTTCTTGGGGAACAGATCATGAGATGTGAAGCCCACCAAAATTATTCAGGGCCGCCGCATTTTTTTTTACGGGCACTGCGTTCTCAAAAAACACGCTCAGATTGGATGCTTCTGGGTTTAATGATTGTACAGAAACTCTTTGGTATTCAGCAAAGCCCACAGGAGGTCCTCGTAGCCGTTGCGCTTGGCACGCTGTGAATCGAGAGGTTTTCCTACGGCGTCGGCTCTGGGCTTCAGGAGATGATTTTCGGCGATTCTTACTTCATCAGCTTCCGGCTCGCGAGAATAGGCTGCTAGGTAGAGCTCTCGAATGCGTTTGGGTTCTGGCAGTTCGGCCTTAGCCAGGGTTTCAGCTCTGCCTCCGCTGGCGGCGAGTTTGGCCTTTACATCGGCGGCATTCATCAGGTGCAGACTTTGAGCCAGGCTGGCGGAAGAGACGCGCTCGCACTCACAAACGCTGGCTCCTTCCGGGCGGCCAAACACCTTCAAAAAGGGAGATGCGCGGTTATAGCTGTTATCTGGCAGTGAGATGGCTCGTGTGCCTGGAGGCAGGTCAGCAAAATCGGTTTTGGCACCTGTGACCATGTCGATGCTGTCGAGCAGGACCTCCGCCGCCATGCGTTTGGGGTAGAAGTGAGAGAAGGCCTGACGATCCACGGCATTGTGAGCATTCGGGGTCGAGCTGAGCTGATAGGTGTGGCTTTGCACGATGGCGCGCACGAGGGATTTTAAATCGTAGCCGCTCTCGGTGAAGTGTTTAGCGAGGGCATCAAACAAGTCTGGATTCGTCGGTGGGTTGGTGTCACGCAGATCATCTTCGGGTTCGACGAGGCCACGTTTGAAAAAGTGTTTCCAGTAACGATTGACGAGAGATTTGGCGAAGAAGGGGTTGTCCTTTTTGCTCATCCAATCGACCAGTGCGAGGCGTGGATCTTCATCGGGTGGAATATCGAGTTCGGGCTCGCCAAGTCCAGCGGGCTTCAGCAACACACGTGTTTTACGATGCTCTGTTTTTGCGATTCCGCGTTTGTGAAAAATGAGGTCTTCTCCGGCGATGGCGGTGGGTTTTCTGCCGATCTGGCTGAAAAAGGCGGCGAGGTGATAGTACTCAGCTTGTGTCCAACGCTCGAAGGGGTGGTGGTGACACTGGGCACATTGCATCCGCACGCCGAGAAAAAGCTGGGCGACATCTTCGAGCTGGGCCGTGGGCTCTTTGACGCGCTTGTACCAGGCGACGGGTGGATTCGAGACGATGGTGCCTGTCGATGCCAGGATCTGTCGCACGATTTGATCATACTTGGTGTTCGCCAGAAGGCTGTCACGCATCCAGGCGTGGAAGGCGAAGTTTGAGGTGATGTCAGCGGCGTCTGCTCGGGTGTTTTTGAGCAAGGATGTCCATTTGTTCGCGAAGTAATCCGCATAATCAGGACTGCTCAGGAGTGCCTCAATGGCCAGATCGCGTTTGTCAGCAGCTTTGCTGGCAAGGAAGGCTTTGGTCTCTTCTGCGGTCGGCAGACGCCCGCCGATATCGAGCGAGATGCGGCGTAGAAAGGTCGAGTCATCGCAGATGGGTGATGGGGGTACGCCGATCTGCTTTAAATTGGCGAACACATGCTGATCGATGAAGTTTTTAACCGGAGGTACTGATTCTACCGGAGCGCCGAGTGGCACCGAGACGCTGCAAACACTGACTTTGCCGCCAAATCTAACCATGACAGCGACGTTACCCGGGATGTCCAAGGTTTTGACGAGTCCCAGCTCGCTGGCTTCAGCCATGGCGCGATCGTTGGCCTCGTAAAGGGCGAGCCTAGTCACATCACGACTGCTGCCGTCCGAGTAGCGGGCAGTGACTTTGAGCTGCTGGGTGGATTTTACCTTCAGGGTCGTACGCGCGGGTTCGACGATGATCTCGTTCAGTTTGGGTTCATTGGTCGCGGCATAAGGCATGCCCTGCGAGATCCAGCGCACGAGAGTCTGGTAATCTTCAGAGCCCGGTTCCAGTTTTTTGCCTCCAGTGTGTGGCACGGTGGCTGCGCCTTTGGTAAGCAGGAGGCTTTCCTCTGGTGCCGGCGGAAAGACGCGGCGGCCTTTGCCTTGTTTCACGATAGCTTCGTAGTCTTCTTCAGGCTCAAATCCGAGGACTGAAAGCCGGAACCCACGCTGGCCGGTGATTGCCTTCGCGTGGCAAACGCCCGCATTACATCCGGCCTTGGTAAGGATGGGCTGGATGTCATGCACGAAACTTAAGGCGCGAGGGGCATCGGCAGCGTTACTCGATGCTGCGGCGATTTGCAGCAGCAGCATTCCGACAGTGGCGATGGCTATTGTAGACATAATCAAAACCTACGTCACACACCGGCCACTTTTCGCAGGCTATTGCCGCAGGACGATGCGTGCATCCAAAGCCAGCACGCCATGTTCACTGGCCAGCAGGGGATTGATGTCGATCTCTGCAATCTCCGGCACGGCGAGAGCCAGGTCGCCCAGCTTCACCATGACATCAGCGATGGCTTGCAGATCTGCTCGTGGCTGACCGCGAATGCCCTGAAGCGCTCGCCAGATGCGTGTTTGCTGGATGCGATCATGCGCAAGCTTAGGCGACAAAGGTGGGAGCAGTAAGACCCGATCCTGCATGACCTCCACCCAGATCCCGCCTGCACCAAACAGCAGCACAGGACCAAACTGCGCGTCGTAAGAACATCCCAGGATCAGTTCCGTGCTGCCCCGTCGCGTCACCATCGGCTGCACGGTGACTCCAGCAAAGTCAACGTCACTGACGGCTGACTGGATGTGACGAAAGGCCTCGACCACGTCGTCTCGGTTTTGCAAATTAAGGCGCACGCCGCCGACATCGGTTTTGTGGGTGATGGTGGGTGATAGCAGCTTGAGCACTACGGGGAAACCCAGGCTCTCTGCGTGATCGGATGCTTCAGATTCGTTGCGAGCGACGTGCGTTTCCACCACGGGGATACCTGCCGCCTTGAGCACGCTTTTGGCTTCCGCCTCATTGAGCAAAAGCCGCCCTAGGTATTGCAGCTGGCGTATCAGGGCCTGAGCCTCAGTCATGCTATGTCGTGAGCAGCAGGCGAGGCGATTGGTCTCCTCAAGCCTGCGCAGCCGATCCTGACGCTGCCACATAAACTGAAACGCCCTGGCCGCTTCATCAGGGTAGTCATAGGTGGCGATGCCGGCGGCATTCAATTTCTCTCTTGCCTCTGCGACAGCACTGCCGCCCATCCAACTCGCCAATACAGGCTTGGCCGTATTTTCCAGGGCCTTGATTAAACTCTGTGCCACAGCCTGAGGTGCGGTCATGGCCTGTGGTGTGAGGATGGCAAGCAAACCATCCACGTCGGAATCGGCAAGCACTACCTCAAAGGCTTGCTCATAGCGGCCCGCATCGGCATCCCCCAGTACATCGACGGGATTGCCGTGGCTCCAGTGACTGGGCAAAGCGGCATCGAGTTCCTTCACTGTCTCGGCTTGCAGATGGGCTAACCTGGCACCATTGCGCACCAGGGCATCGGTCGCCAGTGCTCCAGGGCCGCCTGCATTGGTCACAATCGCCAGGTTTGGTCCTTTGGGTAAAGTTTGTTTGGCCAGAATTTCAGCCATATCAAAAAGCTCCTCGATCGTATCCACGCGCAGCACCCCTGCGCGCTCGAAGGCCGCGTCCAGGACGTCATCACTGCCCGTCATCGCGCCCGTGTGCGAGGCTGCGGCGCGCGCAGCCTCAGCTGTGCGACCGACCTTGATGACGACGATGGGCTTCCGTAGTGAAACCTGTCTCGCAGCCTGCATGAAGCCCGCTGCATCACCCACGGACTCCATGTAGATGACGATACTCTCAGTCTCTGGATCTTGACCAAAATGATGGATCAGATCTCCCCAACCTACATCCAGCATGGAGCCAACCGAAACGAACGCGCTAAAGCCGACACGCTGGCTGAAGCTCCAGTCCAAAATGGCCGTGCAAAGAGCACCGCTCTGGCTCAAGAAAGCCACACGTCCGGCCCCCGCCATCGCGGTGGCAAAGGTGGCGTTGAGGCCAGCTGCGGGCGACATGAGGCCGAGGCAGTTGGGACCCACGAGGCGGATGCTATAGTGCCGTGCTTCATCCAAAACCGCCTGCTCCAGTTTCGCGCCTTCTGCGCCTGTTTCTTTGAAGCCAGCGGAGATGATGATCACGGCACGCACCCCGCAGATGCCGCACTCGCGGATAATCTCTGGCATTTGAATCGCTGGCGTGGCGATGATGACCAGATCAACGGCTTTTCCCATTGACGTGAGACTCGACCACGCGCGCCGTCCGAGTACGGTTTCATGCTTGGCATTGATAGGGAAAAGCTCGCCAGGGAAGCTCACCAGATTTTCCAACAATGCCCGGCCCACACTGCCTGCACGCTCCGTGGCGCCGATGAGCGCCACCGAGTGAGGACGGAAAAACGCCGTCAGCTCCGTAGAACAAGCAGGCAGATCACAAGTGGTTAGCGTGGCGGATGTCATTCATCACACTCTGTGCTGCGGCAGCCTTTGCCAAGCCTCGCTTGTGCGATGGTATGCGGGAATTACTCAGGCAGCACCAGTTTCACCGTCGGTCTCGGCACCTCGGTGATCTTCTTTTCCCAGAGCACATTCTGCTGCTCATCCAGCACGCTGACCGTGAAATTGACGAGCCTGTCGATGTACTTGTCTTCGGCGGTGCGATTCCAAATCACCAATGTCGTTAGCGTGTGTTCACGCCCGAGATCAAGCTGCCACCAGGGATCTTTATCGTTGAAGTGTGTGTGCGAAAGGCTGTTGCCCGAGGGGATGCCATCTGTGCTGCCGTCGATGGCGCGTTTTGCTTCACCATCCCATTGTTTAGAGCTCTGAGTGGCTGTTCCTTGATAAGCGATGTTTTCAGTGCCGCTGAAAACCTGCACCTCTGCCATGCTGATGATGCCCTTGCCTTCCATGGAAATCTTGACGTAGCGTGCCTTAACGCCGTTGCCTTCTGCCACAGGTGCTGCGAACACGTTTTCTTCACTGACTTTTGGATCTGTCGCCTGCACGACGTCATTCATCTGGGCGAACCAAGTGCGCCATCCACCGCCATCCACAAACGGCCTGAAAAAACAAAGCAAGGCGGCGAGTGCCGCAAGATTGAGCAAGACTGCGACAACGACTTTGCCGCTCATGATTTTCCGAGGCGCTACCGCAGGTGCCGTCGTCTTGGACTCTGGGGCGCGGGGAGTGACCGATCCCGTCATCGGTGACTTGGGTGACGCAGGCTTGGGGGCCGTCCCGGGTGCCGGTTTAGGCACAGCTGGGCGTGGCATCGGCGCATTGGCTGCGGCTGTCACCAGCGGCACCGTGGCGGAGCCCGGCATCATTTGGGGAGCTTGCTGTGCCTGATAAACAAAACCCGTCTGCATGGAGCGCATGAGTCCATCCAGAGCGTAGGCCACCGAGGCCGGACGCAGCTCTGGTGCTGGGTGCAAAAGCCACGCTAGCCAATCCACAAAAGCAGCATCCAAATCCGGGCGCATCAACGCCAGAGATCCGCGCAGATCAAACGTAGCCAAGTCAGCCAGGATCTGCTCGGGTTTATCGCCCTGGGCAGGAGCAGCACCGGTTGCTAGGAAAAAGAGGCTGCTGGCAGCGGTGAAAAGATCACTCTGGGAAGACATCCTTCCATGCCGATGCAGCTCGGGTGCCCGAAACCACAAGGTTTCCGCTGGGTGCAGCTGGCGCGCCAGACTCAGCCCCCAGTCCTGCACCTGAAGGAAAAGTCCGCCTCCGGGATGATCCGTGATGATGAGGTTTGAGGGCTTTAGATCACCATGCGGCAGGATCAGATGCTCACCCACCAGCAGCGCATTCATCAGCTGCACCGCGAGCGCACGCACATCGGCTGCCGAGGTTTTTTTCTCCTGAGGAAAGGCACGTCCACTGATTCCAGGCATGAACTCATAAACCAGAGCAAACTCATCTTCCGTCGGCAGCAAAGTGATCAGCCCAGCGATCTGCGGATGCCGCACCTGCATCAGGCTGGGCACCAAAAGCTGGATCTTCTCCCGGTCCAGCGGACCGG
>Ga0214163_1001183_pt1 | contig 11534 bp, 5 predicted proteins | sample LakMenepilimnion_2_FD_153001 | JGI IMG/M metagenome (GOLD analysis project Ga0214163, IMG submission 153001) | Freshwater microbial communities from Lake Mendota, WI - Practice 15JUN2010 epilimnion v4 | ecosystem: Environmental > Aquatic > Freshwater > Lake > Epilimnion/Euphotic zone | place... | reverse complement strand
CGTGGCACTGGGCGCACGCCATGTTCGTGCCGAGAAAAGTGGTCATGAGGTTCGAAACGCCGTCCAGCGGCATCTCGGCGTCGAAGAGCATGAAGCCGGTCGCGCCGTTATCACAGAGGCGTCCGTCGGCGGTGACCATCTCGGAGACCATCTTGTCCCACGGCGTATTCGCGGCGAGCCGCGCCTTCAGCCAATCTTCGAAGGTGAACGCCGGGATGCCCTTGCCGAAAGTATCCTTCACCCGGAGGAGGTCGGCCATCCAGTTGAACATCTGCATGGAGTAGCCTGGCGAGAAGACGAGTTCGTCGATGAGCTTCGCGCGCTTGTCGGGGGCCGTGCTGGCGAGGAAGGCGTCGGCTTCCTTGGCGGTCGGGATCCGGCCGGCGGCATCGAGGTAGATGCGACGCAGGAACTCTTCGTCGGTGGCCGGGGCGTTGAGGGCCTGCTGGTTCGCGGTCAGGACCGCGGTGACGAGACGATCGACGTCCGCGGCGGCCGAGGCGATGATCTCCCGGCTGAAGCTGTTCGTGCGGCTACGGTCCAGGCACTGCTTGGCGAAGACGACGTCTTCCGGCACGAGGATGTCCGTCTTGAAATGGTAGGTGCGTCCGTCGCGGGTCTGGATGGTGATGAAATCGCCGGAGAGACCACAGAACTGGGCGTTGACCTTGCGTCCGTCCTTGTCCGTCCAGGTATGCCAGATGGCGGCGCGCTCGGCGATGGTGGCGACCGGACGGGTCGCGACGGGGGCGGCCTTGATGACCGGCTCAGGGGCCTTCTTGGCGGGCTTCTTGTCGGCCGCCTGAGCCACTGCACCTAAGGCGAGACAGCTGACCAAGACCAGACGAAGAAGGAGTCTCATGAGGGGGTTCTATACGTTAAACCCCAGGGTTCACTAAGAGGTTTCAGCTAAACATAAACTAGGGGAGTCCCCTCCTCGGTTGCCACGCCCCCTTCCGAGCCCTAAAAACTCTCCTTCCGATGAACCCCCTCCCCTACCTGCGTCCCCCGGGGGCCAAGCTCCGTCCTCGTCTCAAAGCCTGTAGGGTGCTGGGCATCGACCTCGGTACGACCAATTCCACGGTCGCAGAGATTCGCTGGTCTCCTGAGTCACCCGAAGAGATCGCCCCGGCCACCTGTCTTGAAATCGCGCAGCCGACGCTCAGCGGCGATTTCACCTCCGTCCTGGTGCCTTCCGTCGTCAGCCAGCTGGCCGATCGCCAATTGGTCGGCGAAGGCGCCCGCCGGTGCCTCTCCCGTTCGGTCGAACTAGGACTCCGTCCTTTCGTGACCTACCTCGCCGAAGCGAAGAACGAGATGGGCATCGGCCGCACTTACCCGCAGGCCAAAGCCGGCTGTCGCAGCCCGGCCGAGGTCTCGGGCCAGGTCCTCCGCTTCCTGCGTGACCAGACCCCGGAGTCCGTCGCGCGCACGGTGGTGACGGTACCTGCTTCCTTCCAGATCTCCCAACGCGAGGATACGCTGCTGGCGGCCGATCTGGCCGGCCTGCGCCTCGGTCACGGCGACCTGCTCGACGAACCGCTCGCCGCTTTCCTCGACTTCCTCGCCCGCCAAGGGCCCGCCATCCTCGACGGAGTGGCCGACGAGACGGAGACGATGATCGTCGATTTCGGCGGAGGCACCTGCGATGTGGCGATCTTCACCCTGCGTCGCCTGCCCGATGGCACGCTGAGCGTAAGCCCGCGTGCGGTGTCACGTTACCACCGGCTCGGCGGCGCCGACATCGACCGCGCGATCGTGCATCAGGTGCTCATCCCCGAATTGGCCCGCCAGAACCGCATCCCGCCCGAAGACTGGGAATACGAGGTCCGCAAGGAACAGCTGGAACCCCAGCTGCTGGCCACGGCCGAACAGCTCAAGGTCGGCCTCTGCGAACTGCTCTGCCATCGTCAGGCCCATGGCGCCGATCTCACCGCAGTGCTCGCGGATACGGTCAAGACCTACCCGGGCGTCCAGACCCTTCGACTCGCCGACGGCTCCCAGCTGAAGCTGTCCTCACCCGCGCTCGACGGCCTCCGCTTCGCGGAACTGATGACACCTTTCCTCGACGCCGAAAGCCTGCAGGCCGACGAAGACGAGTACACGCTGAGCTGCTCGGTCTTCGCGCCCATCACCGACGCGCTCGAACGTGCGAAACTTCGCCCGTCCCAGATCGGCTTCCTGCTCGCGGTCGGCGGGAGCTCGCTCAACCCGCTGGTCATCCAGGCGCTGAAGGAATCATTCGGCGAATTCCTCGTCCATCGCTTCGACTCGGCCCTCGACATGCAGGTGGCCGTCGCCCGCGGCGCGGCCTACCACGCGCTGCTGCTCCATCTCTATGGCCGGAGTTTCCTGACCCCCGTCTCCAGCGATTCGCTCAGCCTGCAGACGGACCGCGGCTTGCATGAGATCATCAGCCGCGGACAGTCACTGCCGGTCGCCGGCGATTTCCGTCCCTCCGGAACCCATCGCATCGTCGCCCCGGGCGGCCCCATCCGCATCACCTTCTGGGCCGGCGCCGGCGTCGCGGCGCGTCCGGTCTTCACGGGTGTCACCCAGCCCATCGCCGCCGGGATGCCGTTGACGCTGGCGTTCGACCTTGATGCCAACCAGCACTTCACGTTCGGGGTGACGCCTGCCGAAGGCGGTGAGACGTTCGCCGGCAAGATCGAGTCTCCGCTCCACAACGTCGTGAACCCCGGTAAAGACCGGGAGATGATCCTGCGCATCGAACGCGCGGTGCGTTCCGGCGAATACCCGCCGGAGACCGTCCCGGCCCGCATGCTGGAACTCGCCCTGCTGCACAGCAAAGTGGGCATGCACGACAAATCCGCCGCGCTGCTGAAACGTCTGATCCGTCAGCAACCGGAGTATCGGCAAAGCGCCTTGGTCCACCTCGCCAACGTCTACGGCCGCAAAGGAGACGCCTACCGTCAGGAGAAATGCTTCCTCGATGCGGTGCTGGCCGGAAGCGCGATGGCCTTGCTCAATCTGGCCAATCTCTACTCCCGCAAGGGACGCTGGGAAGAAGCCGAGGAGATGTGCCGACGTTTCGAGGCCGAAGAACCCAGCGCGATCGGCATGGTGCTGCTCGCCCGCTGTCTCCGCGCCCAAGGCCGCAATGATGAGGCCACTGAAGCGCTCTTCGATGCGTTCAACCGCTTCGGCTCTGATCTGGCTTCCTTCGACGACACGACCTTTTCCTGGTATCAGGCCGCCGCGACGATGTCCGCCGATCCGGTCCACCGCCGGCTCGCCGCCGAGGAGGAAGCCCGCCGTAAGGCCGGCCCGCTGCGCCCCGACGAGGACGACGGCCACCTGCCACGTCTGGAGTCCGATCCTCGATGACCTGGCTGCCTCCGCCCGATCGGCTGACGCCGACGCAGACGGCCTGCGTCGAAGCCTCGACGGATAAGCCGCTTGTCCTCCGTGGCGGTCCGGGCTCTGGCAAGACGGTGGTGTTGCTGCATCGAGCTCGGCGCTTAGGCCTGGCCACGGGGCGTCCTGAGCGCGTCGCGACCTTGGTGTATACGAACGTGCTCCGTGACTTCATCCGCTCGGCGACGGACGAACTTAAGCTGCCCGCCGAACAGGTGCTGACGTTCGACCACTGGTGCCGGCTTCGCCACGTCGAGCTGATCGGCCCGCCCCCGACGAGCGCCCAAGGGCATCCCGACTTCACCCGTATCCGGCAGCAGCTCCTGACGCACCTGCAAGCCCGCGCTGTCCCCCCGGCGCTCGACGCGGCCCTGGTGGACGAAGGTCAGGATCTCGATGCAGACTGCTTCGCGATCCTGCGTCTGTCCGCCCGCCACGTGACGGTCGCCTACGATCTCAAGCAGTCCTTGTATCACGAGCCGGAGGCCCGTGAACTCCTCCGTGCGCTCGGCCCCGGCCGTCGCGAAGAAGACCTCCGCGCGACCTACCGAGCTTGCCCCTATGTCGTCGATCTTGCCTGCGAGTTCATCGCCGACGAAGAAGAGCGCGCGGCCTTCCGGCTCAACGTGGCGACGCTCCAGACCGAACGCCAGACGCCCCTGCTCTACCTGGCCGCCGACGAAGCCGATGAACGGCGACGGCTCGTGGAGATCCTCCGCGAGCGATTGCTCCGTAACGAGCGCGTGGCGATCCTCTTCCCGACCTTCGCCCAGGTAGGCCTCTTCGCCGACTTCCTGCGCGCCCAAGGCATCATGGCCGACCGACAGACCCAGACCGACACGCAAGGGCGCCGCCCGATCCTCGATTTCAGCTCGGGTCGTCCGGCCGTGCTGACCTACCACAGCGCCAAGGGGCTGACATTTGATTCGGTGCTGATGCCCGGACTTACGAAGTCCGCCATCCGCGCCCGGCATTCCTCCGTCCGCCGTATGCTCTTCGTGGCGGTCACGCGCGCCACTCACTGGGTCTACCTGAGCTCCCTGCAGCCTAACATCAATGTTTCTGTCTTGGAGGCAGCCCAGACCTTGCGTGGGCGCCAACGTGCGACGATCCAGACGAAGGCCGACCTGCCTCGACAACCCCTGCCCCCGCCCATCCCCAGGCCGGGCGACTGGACGGATATCTAAGCCCAAGGCTTATTCCCCTGACTCCAAGGCGTTCGTGAAGAAGGCGGCACCAAGGACGAGGCCGGTCACCACATCGCTCAAGCTGCCGAGCAATGACAGGATGCCCGGCTCGACGGTGGGGCTGAACAACATCTGGATCGAAAAGACGGCGATGACCACAGCCATCATCCAAGCCGCCCAGCGCTGATAGCAGAAAAGACCGACCATGCTGACGAAGAAAAGGAACAGCCCGGCGCCCCAGAACAGAAGGCTGAAGACATCCGTAAGTTCGAAGTCTCCCGAATTCACCTGATGAACCCAGTCGGCCAAGGCCTCGGGCAACAGCTTGTCCGCCACGAAGGCGAGGCCGATCGAAAGGACGATCAGACCGAAGAGTGCGACGAGCAGGAAACGAAGGATGAGACGGGCCCTGGATTTATCCATCCTCTGATTTTCAGTTCACGTCCTCCGTTCGCAACGCGAAACCGAATGCCGTTACCTCTCGCTTTCTACCCCTACCCCTCCCCCTACCCCTACCCCTCTTCCTGTCGCACCTCGCGCGACATCACTCCACCACCAGGACTCCACGCATGAGCTGGGAATGCCCGGGGAAAGAACAGAGGTAAGGATACCGGCCAGGCTCCTTAGGTGCGGTGAAGTAGATTGTGGTCTTCTTACCGGGGTCGAGGATACGCGTGTGGACGAGGACGTCCGGCGACTCGGGCACGTAATGCCGCTCCATCCCGTCCGGTAACGACACCATCAAGGCGGCAGCCATTCCGACCCGCTCCTCCGACCCAGTCTTCACGAGCACCCAATTGTGCGGCATGACGTCGGGATTCTCAAAGGTCAGCGCCACCGCCCGCCCGGCCTTGGCCTTGAGCTCCTTCTGCAGGTAATTCAAGGCGCTGCCGGCTTGGATCTTCAGGACGACAGGGTCGGGGCCGCACATTTCGGTCTCCCATCGTACGGACTGCGCTTTCGTGGACTTAGCGGCGACATGCCCATGCGCTTCCTTGGCGATGGGACGATATCCGCTGAATTCCTTGAAAGGATCGCCGAGGGCGTGAGCGGAGAGAAAGACGGCTGTGGTCGTACCTGCGCCAAGCTCGACCTGTAGGTGCACCTGGCTCGAGACGGTCAGTTGGGGGATCTCGAGGAATAGCTGACGACCGCCCTCCGCGAGATGCGCCGAGGTCACCTTGAGTACGTCGTGGCCCGCGACCGACGGATGGCGGATGGAATACTCCGGCGAACCGTAGGCCCGCCCATAAAGGTAATTCCAAGCTTGGGCGAAATGCCGTCCGGCCTGCGCAGCCTCGGCTCCCAAGGGCGCATCGAAACGCAGAAGGACGCCGTTGTCGCGGACTTCATGGCCGACGAGCACGGGAGACCCACCCACGTGACGAATCCGCTGGAGGCTACCGTCGTCGGGGGTGTAACTACCCCACCCCTGCATGCCGCTGACGTAAAGATGTCCGTCCTTTCGGTTGAAACGCAGATGCTGGGCGCCCGAACGCATGGCACCGCTGACCCGCTGCGCCGCACCTTGCCAGACGCCGTCGACCTTCTGCCGACTGACCATCCACACGCTGCCCGTCCCGAAGGAGGCGTGCAGGAGATTTCCCTGTCCATTCAACTTCGGCCAGGCATCACCGCCGAGGTAGACTTGCCCGGAGCTCGAATTGTCTTCGCCCCGCGGCAGCTGCAGCAACGGGACGGTCGGAGACTTGCCCTCCCGCGGGCCGCCTGCCCCGAAATGGGCGCCTTCATTGAAGCCGACCTCGATCTCGCAAATCGCCGAGGCGGGCGTCCAGTCCCCTTCCTGGACGCTGCTGCTGACGAATTGTCCCGCCACGTCCACGCCGATTCCGTTAGGATTACGCAACCCGGTCGCCAGGACCTCCACTTTGTCCGGTGGCGTCAGCCTGAGCACGCCTTGCTTGCCCGAGGCGGTGTAAAACCTGCCCTGATGATCCTTGTCCAATCCGACGATGAAATCGTGGCCGCCCGGCGAAGTCTCATAAGCGGAAATGACGTTTTCATAATAGTCAGCTTCGCGGTCGCCGTTGAGGTCGTGCAACCTGGTGATCTGGTCACGACCTAGCACATGGACCTTACCCTCCACGACCTTGAGTCCCAGAGGCTGATGAAGACCGGTGGCAAAACGTTTCCAAGTGACCGTGCGCAGGTCGGCATCCAATCCGCCGACCAACCAGACCTCTCCGGTCATGGTACAGACGGCCGCGGACCCGTCTTCGAAGAAATCGAGGCCGCTGATGAAGAACAACGTGCCATAAGGATTATCAAATGGCACCTGAATGGTATCCACGGCGAACGGCTTGCGGTCGCCGACGGTTCCCTGGGTCTCCAGCTCACGCGTCCAATGGGCCGGCCCACCTAGCGTCAATGGCCGGAGCTTAGCCTCATCTTCCTCCCACGCGGAGATCAGCCGACGCTTACCGTCGCGCTGATAGGCGAAGACGACTTCTTCGCCGTGACGATAGAGCCCGAGATAACGGTCGCCCGACTTCGCCACCGGAGGCTTCTGAGCAAAGGTGACCGTCCCCGCTATGGCCGGCCCCGATGCCATGCCGTGACGGGCTTCGCTGAGTTTGACGAAGCCTCCCTGCCAACGAAGCGGGAACGAGAGGCTGACGGGATCGAAACAGGCGGCTTCGTCTCCCTTCTTCACGGCGATACCTTTGGTCACCATCACGGGTCCGCTTCGGAGCACGCCGCTGAACAGGACGCCTTTGTCCGCAAGATTCCAACGGCCGTCCTTCCACGTGACGGCATCGTTCTGATTCCCCCAGTGCCCCTGCCTGCCGCCGTCCAATCCAGGATATCCCGGAATGAGCGTCACGTCTTTGCCTCGGAAAGCCGCGGCCTGCTTGGCGTAGAAATCAAAGATGCGGTCACGGTTGACGGGGTGATCCGCGAAGACGTCGTCCGAAGCATCCAAGGGCGCCTTGGCAGGCTCATAAGCAGGCATGGCCGGAGCCGGCGGCGGGACATGGACCGCCCCCAGGTCATCGAACGACCAAAGCGCGATGGTGTTATCCATGCGCGACCGCGGGCCCTCGACCTTGCGTGGCTTCATGACTCCACGGGAGATGCGCACGTCATCGATCGACCCATCGCAACCAAGGGTGCCTTCGACCAATCGACCGATGGCGACCTGATCCGGTATCGGACCCGAAGCGGCGACCGGCGGCTTGCGGGAGAGCACTTCGCGACCGTCGACCCACATCGTCACGGCCTCATCGCTGAAACTGACGAGCAGGTCGTGCCACTTTCCATCCGTGATATCGACCTGACTCTGATACTCGCCACCGCGGCCCGGCAGATAGACGCTGAAACGTCCGCTTCCGGCGTAACCGTAGATCTCCCAATGCCGCGAGCTGGCCTTAGGTCCTCCGGCCGCAAGGATGTTGAAGCGCTGCTTGCTCTCCAACTTGCAGCGAAGCTCGACGGTGAAAGGCCAGCGGAAATATTCCTCCGTCGCCGGGTGCACCCATCCTCCCCGCAACGCCTTGGCGAACTCCGGAGACAAGGAAGGGACACCTCCCGCCACCGCGACTTTGACCGGCATCGCCACCGCCGGCTTGGACGCATAAGTGCGATACTTCGGCTTAGGTCCGGGCGGAAGGTCATCGATCTGCGGGACGAGGTGACGGAGTCCGTCGAGGTTATCCAACAGACGGCCCTCCGCGTCCTCCATGGTGTGGTTGAGTATGCCGATCGGCCCCGCATAACCACTGGCCCGGACCTGCCGCAAGACCTTGAGGTCCTCGGTGCCGACGCCGATGGGTAGGATCTTGCGGCCTTTCGTGTCGCCGCCGATATCCATGCCGTTGAGATTCAGGCAGAGCAGATGCGGCAGCATGAGCTTAAGGACTTCGTCCAACCGCGTCAGATGCCCGTGCCCGTGATGAAGATTATAGACGATGCCGACATTGGTGACGGCGTGGTTCTTCTTCAGGTATTCACAGACCGCGACCATGTTCTCGGGCTCGCCCGACCAGCCTCCATGATTATAAAGGGCGACCTTGCTGCCGATCTTCGCGGCCTTGGCGATCACGGGCAGCAACCCTTCGGCCGCATTCTTCACCTTGGCTTCCTGCGTGTCCCCCTTGTTGCCGGCCATCACCCAGATCTGCGGATGTAGCTGATGCTTCTCGAAAAGAGCGAAAGCCTGATCATGCGTCGACCAGAAGGCGAAAAACTCGATGCCATGCTTCTTATAAGCGAGGATCTCGGCCTCGAACTCGGCGACATGCTCCTGCCGCCAATCATAGGCGACCTTGGTCAGGCCCATCTTCGCCACCATCGCGGCCCGCTGCTCCGGCGTGCGCTTCTGGTTGTCGAACGGGACGATGCACCAAGCCACCAGGTTCTTGGTCTCATAGATCGGCTCGGCCCTGAGGCCGGCGAGGCCGCCGAGCAAGACGCCGACGAAGGCGAGACGGAGCATGATACCTCGGAGGACTGATTTCATGCAGGAATGATACCACGGACTTCCGTCCGGGGATAGAAGTCGGCCGTCTTTTTTTGGAATAATCGCGACACTCATGCGGTGAACTCGATTCGATACGCCCTGGGCGTCATGCCCGTCAGGCTCCTGAAGTCCCGCGTGAAATGGCTCTGGTCGGCAAACCCGCAGCGGTCGGCCACCTGGGCCAGCGCCAAGCTGCTCGACACGAGCAACTGACAAGCAGTCTGCATCCGCAACCGTCGGAGATATTGCTGTGGCGAAAGTCCGTAATCCCGGTCGAAGGCCCGCTCCAGCCCGCGCACCGAGGTCCCGGCGGCCTTGGCCAGTTCGGCGCTGGTGATCTTCCGGCCGATCCTACGAATCATGGTGGCTACCACCGCACCCAAAGGAATCTCAGCCATCTGCTCGATCTCACCAGCGGCCAGTTTACGGGTGAAGCCAACCGTGCCGGCTGGACGACCCTTGGCGCCGTAAGTCGGGAGTTTCGTCGTCCGACACCAATGTGCCGAGTGGTCATATCGGCCCACTAGCTCCAGACGGTCATTGACCGGCCGGCCGGCCAAGACGGCCTGATCTCCTTCCTGAAAATAGGCAGCGAGATGTGCGGGTGAAAGGTCGCGGTCGGTCTTACCTACCACCTGACCTAATCGCGTGAGGCCATAGTTCATGAGGAAAGCTCGGTTGACCCAGAGATAACGACCTTCGCGATCCTTCATCCAAGCCTGGACATCCGGCATGACCTCCAGCAGTTCCCGGAAAGCCAGCGGCGTGTTTTGCTTAGGCGGTTTCGGCATGGGGTATCACTAAGACAACCCTCTCAGCCAAATGTTACCAGACTTTCCCACCCGCCACCCGAGCCCTGGAGCCGCCACCCGGCACCCACAACGAAGCCTCTCCCCTATACTCTCAAATCTCACCTTTGCACTTTTGCACGCGGCTTTGCCGCATTTGCACATTTGCACTTCCTATTCTGATCAACTGAGCCTCCGGGCCTCTCGCATGTATCACCGTCTCCCTTGTCAACGTGTCAACTTGCCAGCCGGCCAGCTCTTCTGCCTCGTTCTTGCCAACTGGCCAACTGGTCAACCTGCCAACTAACGTTTCCTATACTCGATACTCCATACTCTATCTGCCGACATACTTCATCACCGCGTTCACCATCCCATCCCGGGCCGTCTGCGAATGACTATGGCCGCTAGGAATGTCGTTATAGATGTCCTTCGGGATATTGAGCTGATTATAGGTGGCGTAGATGCTGGTCGGAGGGCAGGTGGTGTCGATGAAGCCGACGGTGAAGTAACAACCGGCCGCCTTGGTGCGGGTCGCGAAGTTCATGCAGTCGAGATAACGGAAGGCCTCGATGACGGCGTTATCCGGCTTGCCGCCGACCATCGGGACGATCTTGGGCCAGCCGGCGATACGGTTCACCAGCATGCCGCTGTGATCGCAACCGGCAGGGACGCCAGCCGCGAAGTAGGTCACGCGTGAGTCCAAGCCGGCCGCGGCGATAGCCTGATAGCCGCCCTGGCTCGAGCCGAAGACGATCACGCGCTTACCATCCCATTCAGGCTGGGCCGTCAGGACGTCGATGCCACGGATAAGCCGAAGCATCATGCCAGTGAAGTAAGCCTTCTCACGGTCGTTACGGAACTCGTAGCGATACGGATTCATGGGACCAGCATAGAGGTCCGCATAGAACTGCTTGGGCTTTCCGTTCGGCAGGCCGTGCGCGTTCATGTCCATGGCGAGGAAGCCCTTGCTCGCCCAGTTGGCGGAGCCACCGAGCGAACTATCGCTCACGCCCGCACCGTGCACGGTAAGGATGATGGGCAGGCTCTTAGGCTTGGCGCCGACGGGCTTGGACATGTAGCCCGAGATCTGCAGTCCGAGCGCCGGCGCGGTGACGTCGAAAGACTCGATGTCCTTGATCGGTGACTTGACGGAGACGAGCTTGGGCTCGACGGGCACGGCGGCCAATTTCTTCTTCATGCCATCCCAGAAAGCGTCGAAATCATCCGGCACCGGCAGACTGCGCTTGATCTCGGTCGGATCGATAGCGGCACCGCCGAGACCAAAGATAGGGGCGGCCTTGGCCTTGGCGTTGGCACGATAGACGGCGCGCACCTGGATGAAGCCAGGTTCATTCAATGATCCAGTGGCCACGGCCTTACCATCTACGAGCTCGCTCACGCCCTTCTGATCGGTGGCCAGTCCGTCCTTCAGGATGGACCACTCGACGAGGCCGGCGGCCGGCTTACCGCTGTCGGTGACCGCGAGGTTAAAGACGACCTTTTCGCCCTGATGGTAAATCGCATCCGCTCGCTCGGCGCGTGCGGCGATCTTGATGGGCGAATCCGGAGCCGCCTTCTTGGCGGTCTGAGCGGAAAGCGGCTGCCACAACAGCGCCACGACGAGGGGTAACAGTCGGGTCATATCATTTCTATGCCCCCGCCCACTCATTCCGTCAACCACCGCCCAGCACAAGGCAGTCT
>Ga0214163_1001180_pt1 | contig 11558 bp, 6 predicted proteins | sample LakMenepilimnion_2_FD_153001 | JGI IMG/M metagenome (GOLD analysis project Ga0214163, IMG submission 153001) | Freshwater microbial communities from Lake Mendota, WI - Practice 15JUN2010 epilimnion v4 | ecosystem: Environmental > Aquatic > Freshwater > Lake > Epilimnion/Euphotic zone | place... | reverse complement strand
GGGCGAGCCACCAAAGGGCGAGTGGCAGCAGCTTGCTTGGCTCGGTAAGCCGCCATCTGCTGATTGTAAAAGGCAACCTGCTGCTGGTAGGCAGCCCACTGTTGCTGAGCATAAGCGGCCTGCTGGGCGGTGTAAGCGCTTGCGGAGTAACCGTTTTGAGCGCTAGCAGGGATCAGAGCTGCGAACAAAAGAGCAGCGGCGACCAAGAAGCCGGCGATGTTGGAAGCGGTTTTCATTGCACATTATTATTAATAATATGATAATTATATAATAATCAGAGCTACCGCAATATAAAATTCATAATTAATTTAAAAATTAGTGTAGAAAAATATGACTTTATACAGATTTTATAACTCAAAATTTAACCAGCTTTAAAAGCTATAATAAATCACAATCCATTGTGCCTAAATTATTTATGCGAATGACCTAGCTAGATTAGGTCGAATTGGAGCGGCCAAGGGCCAGTTTTGACCTCCAAAATTGAGGTATTGAAGATGGCCCTCGAAAAAGAGCGCCGAGCTTTCGCAGTTCTGCATGAGACAATTGTTTCACTCGCCATGCGAAAACCTGATCTGCGTGATCAGTGTTTAAATCAGTTAGACCTTTTGCCAACGCCTGCCCTGCTAATGCAATAAAGTGCGAAGGTCACAGGTATTGATTGGCCTCATGAAATGGTTTTTTCTTTCTGTCTCTCTGGCAGCTACCTGTTTAAAAGCTGCGGATTTGCCTGCGGATCAGACGGCTCTCATTCCTGAGTCGGCGAAACGACCGCTCATCGTCACAGGAAAGACAACGCAGGCGCTGCCCGCGCATGATTTACCGGAAGGTTACACGCTGGAGCTTGCAGCCGCCTCACCACTGGTGACGCATCCGATCATGGGATGTCTCGATGATCGTGGACGTTTGTATGTGGGCGATGCTGTCGGTGTGAACTGGAATAAGGCGCAGCTCGAAGCTAATCCACCCAATCGTGTGCTGATGCTTGAAGACACAGACCAAGACGGCATTTTTGACCGAAGCACGGTCTTTGCAGACAAGATGACGTTTCCCCAAGGGGCCTGTTGGCTGGACGGCAGTCTCTACGTCGGCTCACCGCCATCACTTTGGAAACTTACGGATACGGATGACGATGGTGTCGCCGACCAACGTCAGGAAATCGTCACAGGATTTGAGTACACGGGCAACGCGGCCGACATCCACGGACCGTTTTTACATCCGAATGGCCGCCTTTATTGGTGCCATGGGCGCAAAGGTCATAAAGTGGCGCAAAAAGACGGCACCGTGGTGGACGAGTCTCTAGCCTGCGGCATCTGGAGCTGCAAACCAGATGGAACGGATGTCGCTTGGCACTCGCTGGGCTGTGGCGACAATCCCGTCGAGGTCGATTTCACCCGAAGTGGCGACATCATCGGCGTGCAAAATCTCTACTACTCCCAGCCGCGCGGCGACACGATCATCCACTGGCTCTACGGTGGCATTTATGAGCGCGCTGATCAGCTCAAGGCCATCGCCCATCTCTCTCGCACGCTAGAAACCATGCCGGTGATGTATAATTTCGGTCACGTTGCGGTCAGTGGCAGTTGTTTCTGGAGGAGCTATCCAACCAAGAACGAAGAACCAAGAACCGAGCACTTTCTCGTCACTCATTTCAATACTCAACGACTCGTGCGCATGGAGCTGACGCCCGAAGGCAGCACTTACAAAGCGGTCGAGAACGAATTTCTCAAGCTTCACAATCCCGACATCCATCTCACCGATGTGATGGAGGACCCTCGCGACGGCTCGCTTTTACTCCTCGACACAGGAGGCTGGTTCCGCATTGGCTGCCCGAGCAGTTTGATGGCGAAATCGGACCTCCTAGGTGCTGTGTATCGCATTAAACCCAAGAACCCTCAGCCTTCTCCACTTGTCAGCCTGAGAGCAAATGGAGCTGCTTATAGCAACGACATTCAGGGACAAATCGCTGCCTTAAAATCGGGCGATGCGCACGCTCGGAGACGGGCTTTGGAATGGATTTCTAAAACCAAGCAAGTAGGTGACAGCACGGCGGCACAACTGAATCCTGTGATGCTCTCGCTCATGAGTCTGGATCTCGATCCCTCTGCCGAGCACGCCTTGATAGCCGCCTCCAAAAAGCTGATGCCAGTGGGGTTGGCGGAGCTAAAAGCAGCCCAGAATGCCGTGACCATTCGGCACATGCTGCAATGTTTCACCCCCGATGATGCAGCCGCGATGAACTTGGCCTTAGGTGTAAGCAAGGCGCATCTCGACTCAGAAAACCCCGAGCTGGCCAAGGCCTGCCTGAGCTACACTGTCGGACATCCTCACGCGGATGAATGGATCGCACCAGAACTGGCCCGATGGCTTGAAAGCCCTCAGCCATCCAGCCCAAAGATCAAAGCACTAAAGGCATTTTGCACCGCCCTCATCACCAAGCCCGAAACACAAAAGCTCCTCACAGCCATGCTCGCCCACGCCTCAGCGGAGGTGCTGACGACGGCCTTGAGCGTCCTTGCCGCTCAGACAGCGGGCGTGGTCCATGAGGCATGGCTGCCGCTGATCGACAAGCACCTCGCCGAAGCCCCCACGCCACTGGTTCTCGACGCGATTAAAAAGCTGAAGTCATCTCACTTCGACGCCGCGCTTCAGATACTCGCCAGCGACACGAAGCGCCCGCTTGCCATTCGCTTGAAAGCGCTCGACTCGGCAAAATCGGTTATGCTCACAGGCGCGACCTTTGACATGGTCAAAAACGTGCTCGCTGATTCAGCCTCGTCTTCCGCTGCGAAAATTCAGGCCTCAGGGATGCTCGCCACCGCCCCTATCGCCAAGGATTTGATGACAGAAATTGCGCCACTTTTTGCAACGGTGGGACCGGTGGAACTCAAAACCCTGCTGCCACTACTCAAACGCCACAAGGACGTGGAGATCACCCAAATGCTGGCCCGAGAAATCGCCAATAATCCAGTCATTGCCAGCCAGCAGGAAAGCGCATACCGCACCGCTCTTGCTGACCTGCCACCGGAGATTTTCGAAACCATCATCCTGCCCGCCTACAATGCCGCCGTCGCCACGACCGAGGCGAAAAAACGCCAACTCGCCCCATTGTCTGAAAAAGTCATCGCCAAAGGCAGGGCTGCCGACGGAGAGAAGCATTTCAAATCTGGCAAAGGCACCTGCATCGCGTGCCACAAGATCGGAGATACTGGCCGTGCGATTGGTCCTGATCTCACCAAGATCGGAGCCATCCGCAACGAGCGCGATCTTTTGGAAAGCATCCTTTTCCCCAGCAACACACTCGCTCGTGACTACGAGGCCCACATTATCGAAACCAGCGACGGCCAGCAGACCCTGGGCGTCATCAAATCTCACACAGCTGAAGGCCTCCTTGTCACCGACATTGCTGGCCAAGAGAAGAACATCCCGCATCAACAAATCACAGGACACACCACGCTGACGACGAGCCTCATGCCAATGGGCCTTGATCAGACCCTACCCGAACAGGAGTTGCTTGATCTCGTCGCTTATCTTCGCGGTCTGAAGTGAGTTCTCAGCCATCGAGTCGGATTTGCCAGCGGACGGCTCTCGTTAGCCAGTAAGCTGCTTGCCTCTGGGATATTGCCCCCTAACGTCGGCCCACCGATGTCTGCGAACCGTTTTTACAACTCTTTCGACTCTGAAACCCTGAAACCGCGCCCGGCTCATTCGGGAGAATACCGCACGGCTTTCCAGATTGATCGGGACCGTATCATTCACAGCAGCGCTTTTCGTCGGCTGCAAAACAAGACACAGGTTTTTCTATCCGGTGAGTACGACTTTTATCGCACGCGGCTCACGCACAGCATCGAGGTGGCTCAGATTGGCCGCTCCATCTGCGGCGCAATAGCACACCAAAGTGACCTGCTGAGCGACGATTTTTTCATTGATGCGGATCTCGTAGAATGCGCCTGCCTGGCCCATGATCTCGGGCATCCGCCTTTTGGTCACACAGGAGAGCGGACTCTGCATCGACTAATGCAGCCATATGGTGGCTTTGAAGGCAATGCGCAAACGCTGCGCCAGCTCACCCAAACCCTTTTTAATGAAGGACGCGAAGGCATGAATCCGAGCCGCGCTTTGCTGGATGGAGTCCTGAAGTACAAGACACTGCACACTGAAGCCGCAGGAGCACCGAACCACTATCTTTATGACGATCAGGAAATCTGGCTGGATTTCACCCTCGGGCATCAGTCTTTCCCGTGCGAACTCACTCCAGGCAAAGCACGCAACAGCTTTAAAAGCATCGAATGCCAGATCATGGACTGGGCTGACGACACCGCTTATAGTCTGAATGACATTGCAGATGGCATCCATGCAGGGTTCATCACCGTCACCCGACTGGAACAGTGGGCTGAAGCCAATGCGCAAACGACGGCACAGGCCGAGCACCTCAGCTTTCTTTGCAAAGCCATCCGCGAGCGCAGAGTCGAAGCCAGACTCAACCGCCACATCGGCGATTACATCCGTGCCGCCAAACTGGTGCCTGAAAGCACCTTCCTCAGCGCGATGACCCGAAGGCATCAATACCGCCTCGATATTGATCCTGACATCAAAGCCCAGTCGAAGCTGAACAAAAAGATCTCCTTCGATCTTGTCTTTCGCAGCCCTCAGCTACAACAGCTGGACTACAAGGCAGACTTCATCCTCACCCGTCTTTTTCAGGTTCTGGAGAAGCGCTACGTCCATGGCGACGACAGCCTGCACCTCATGCCCGCCAGCGTGGAAGCCGAGATCGCAAAAGCTTCTGATAAAGCCACGCGGGCACGCCTCGTCTGCGACTGGATCTCCAGCATGACCGATAACTTTGCCTTCCGCACCTACCGTCGTCTCTTCGATGCAGACTTTGGCTCAATCACCGATTTTGTCTGATAACACTGTCCATCTAGCGGCAATAAAGTCTTGCCGTTGAACTCACAGCCATAGAGGATGATCAGTCGTTTGCCGATCACAAACGCTTGAATATGAAATCTCCATCTGCCCACTCTTTTTGGCTGACGCTTATCTGGCTGGCAGCCATTTTAGCGTCTGTTTTTTGGAGCACTCATTCAGGTGATGCAGTCACACAAAGTAATGGGGCAGAAACTGAAGAATCAGAGCTCCGCCAGCCGACATTTTCAAAGATCAAGACGGCCACAGCTCAGTTAAGCCGCGCCCGTCCCGAAGAGCAAAAGACTGCGCTAACAGATCTTCTGGCGGGAAAACCCTTTGTGCTTGTGGCAGACGGAAGACCACAGCGCTTTATACTTTCTCGGTCAGAGTTTTACGCCCCCAAATCAGCAGGGAATCAAAAGCTGCGGCAAATAGCTCCTCAGGCAAGTGCCAGAGACTTGATCACGGCTGCGGAAAAAGCCGCTGGTCATGATGCCGGCTGGGTTCTGTATCCTGAAAACCAAGCTGGCGTGAAGGAGTCACGTCACGTCATGAAACGGCGGATCTTGATACAAACAACAGACCGCCAGGCGACACTGACAGCCATGAGAAAACTGGGACTTAAACTGATAAGTGAGCCCGACTACGCCCCAGGGTTCATCATCGCAGAGCCCGAAAATGGTGGCCCCGAAGCTGTTTTAGGCGCGCTGGCCACTCTCACTATGACCATGGGCATTACAAGCGCAGGCCCCCTGCTCTCACGTCAACATGCCAAATTCCTGACACCGGACGACCGCTACTTCAGCCAGCAATGGCATCTTAAAAACACGGGACAGGGCGGTGGCTTAAAAGGTTTTGACATGAAAGTTTCCACAGCCTGGGATTACTACAAAGGCCGTGGCATAAGAATCGGCATCGTCGATGACGGGCTGGAGATCTCACATCCCGATCTGGCGCCAAATGTGGCTACTGGTCTTCACTATGACTGGAATGATGACGAAAATGACAACGACCCAACGCCACGACCTGAGCACGACGATACCCATGGCACAGCCGTAGCCGGTGTCGCTGCGGCGCGTGGGGGGAATAGCATCGGTGTCAGTGGTGTGGCACCAGAAGCCGAGTTGGTGGGGCTAAGGCTGATTTCATCACAAAATTCCTCCTCCGATGAGGAGGACGCCCAAGCCATGGCTCACCGGAATGACCTCATTCATATCAAAAATTGCAGTTGGGGAAGTACTAGCGCATTCTTTACAGCAAGCCCTCTTCTGGAAGCTGCGCGCAGAGATGGAGCCCTGAACGGACGTGACGGCAAAGGCACCCTGTACGTCTGGGCTGCTGGTAATGAACGTGGCTATGGCCAGCAAGGCCAAAAAGACGGATTTACAAGCTCCATGTATGTCAACACCGTCGGCGCACTAACCCATAAAGGTGGGCTTTCCGCTTACAGTGAGACAGGCTCCCACCTTATTGTTTCCGCTCCGAGCAGCGGGAGCAGCCAAGCCATTTACAGCACTGATCTGCTAGGGAAAAATGGCTATAACACCAAAGGTACCGCACAGGGAGAGCCCAGTGATCTTAACTATACGGACAGCTTTGGCGGCACCTCCTCAGCCACCCCTGCCGTCGCAGGCATGATGGCGTTGATGTTGGAGGCCAATCCCAATCTCAACTGGCGTGATGTTAAAGAAATCCTCCTTCGTTCAGCCACACGGATCAACCCCACAAGCAGCGGCTGGATCTCCCACCCCGGAGGACGCCCAAGCCTGCCACCGATCAAGCATCATGAATCTTATGGAGGTGGTGCCGCCAATGCGGCAGCAGCCGTCGAACTCGCAGCTAAATGGGACAGTCTCGGTAGCATGATCGAGGAATCGCGAAGTGACTCCACCTCCAGAATGATCCCTGACGACAGTGACGTCGGTATCAATGTATCGTTCGACTTCTCAGCAGCGCCCGCGATGCGCGTCGAACACGCGAAACTCTTGATCAACCTTGATCATCCCTTTCGAGGGGACCTCGAAATCACCCTGCGCTCACCAGAAGGCATCGTTAGCAAACTCGTCTGGGAAACTGGGAGCGATGGGGAGCCTTGGATTGAAGACTGGATTCTGAACAGCGTCCGCCATTGGGGAGAATCAGCCAACGGCATCTGGACACTCACCATCAAAGATCTAGGCAGACTGGACTTGGGTGAATTTTACAATGCCACGCTCACTCTCTATGGCAGCAGCGCAGCGGAAACTAACATCGTTTCACACTCCACAGGCATCCGCTTCCTCGAAGATGGCCAGCCCCTTGATCTCAGTGTGCAGGCTTTGGCAGGCAGTGGGAGCATCGACTACTTGTGGCGCAAAAATGGCCAGCAACTCACTTACACCCAAGCCGCCATCAGCATTCCCGCCGCCAATCACTCCATGGGAGGCACCTACACAGTTACCGTCTCCAACATCAACAGCACTGACACCTCAGGAGAGATGCCCGTAGGCATCGTAAAACGCACCTTGCCAGATCTCACGATCAATGAAGGAACAACCTTGACATTACCAGTCAGCGCCTCTGGTCCTGGGCTCTCTTACCAATGGAGGTTTAACAATACCGACTTGGAAAATGGCGGCAAATTTTCAGGTGTGGACAGCGCCACACTGATCATCACTGACATGCAAACTGAGAACGCTGGTGCCTACACCTGCCTCGTAAGCATGGAAGGAGTTGCCTCAACCATTGAAACTCGGCCTGCGAACATCAGCGTCAGGCTCAGGCCCGTCGTGATCGCCCCATCCGATGACAATGGTGTTGTTAGTGGTCTTTTCAGCCGACAGTTCAGCGCCGAAAATGGAGTCACCAAGTTCAAAATCAGCAAGCTGCCACCCGGCGTTACCTTCAATACCACCACGGGCGTGCTTTCTGGTCGTCCTTCTAAAGCAGGTGTTTACACACTCACCATCACAGCCACGAATCTAGCTGGCGACAGCGAGCCCTATATTTATCGGTGGGAAATCGAAGACTTTCCTCTCGCAGCTCGTGGCAATTGGCGAGCCACGATTCAGCGCACCAACCTAAACTCATCTCTGGGAGGTCGCTTTAGCCTAACCATTTCAAAGACCGGCACCTATTCAGGTAAACTAATCCTCGGAGCCAAAAGTTACTCATTGAGCAGTAGAATTAATGCCGTTCCAGGGAATCAAGCATCGACCACCCCCTTCTCCATCAGCCGCGGAAAAAGCATCACGCCGCTCACGGGCACCATTACCTTGAAATTAGATGATGGTACCCTGACGGGCAGCATCACGGACAACTCCTTTTCAGCAGACCTTTCCGGTGTACGGAATCCATGGACCACGGCTACTCCGGCTGTGCCGGCGCTGATGGTTTTCAATACCGCTCTTGAAAGGCCTGACAGCGTGACTGACAACCCGCTCTTTCCACAAGGAAACGGCTACGTGATTCACAAGCTCAGCCCCACAGGCACCATCAGTAGCGCAGGCAGACTGGCCGAAGGCACCAGCTTCACCTTCAGCAGCCATATGGGCCCGTTGGGGCAGCTGCCTGTCCATGCACTGCTTTATGACAAAACTGGCAGTATCCAGGGAGATTCAACCATTGAACGAGCTTCCGAGCTTGTGGCGGGAAGTCTTAGCTGGTTTAAAATTCAGCAGTCCAGCAAAAGCACCACACGCAGCTATCAATCTGGCATTCCACTGCACTCCCTCCATGTCCGCGGTTCGCGCTACATCAAACCTTCGGGCATGATCATTGGTCTCGACACACCGCTGACGACACCACCGGAAGACAATGCCAAAGTGCGCTTTTCAGGCCTGCCACTGAATCCGTTTTTCGAGTTCACCTTCCCAATCACCGCAGCCAACTCGCCCAAAATTCCAACCGCTTTTGCGGCTAATCCTCAAGCCCTAAAGATGAAGCTCGATGCCAAAACGGGCCTTTTTTCAGGCAGCTTTTCCATCAGCGTCCCCGATCCTCTGGACCTCACGGAACCTTTCGCCATGCTGAAACGCACCCCCACCTATCAGGGACTGCTCGTGACGCATCCTGAACTCATGGCCGGCGTTGGCTACTTTCTTTTAAACGAACTGCCGGACGCCCCAGGTGAAAAACTGACCAATACACCGATCCAATCGGGTCAAATGGATCTGACCCGCCCCTGATCGCTGCAACACCTCAGTTGCACTGCTAAAGGTCTCGCGCTAGTTGCAGGTCATGAGTTCCCCCGTCATTGGCATCATCATGGGCTCCAGTTCGGATTGGCCCACCCTGCAACATGCAGCCCAAGTGCTGCAAGATTTTGGCATTCCTTTTGAGAAGAAAGTCGTCAGTGCTCATCGCACACCGGAGCTGCTTTATGATTACGCCAAAAGCGCTGAAGCCCGCGGCCTCAAATGCATCATCGCCGGTGCCGGTGGTGCCGCTCACCTGCCGGGCATGACGGCTAGCATGACCACCCTGCCCGTCCTCGGCGTGCCCGTCCAAAGCCGCGCCCTGAGTGGTGTCGATAGCCTCTACTCCATCGTGCAAATGCCCGGAGGCATCCCCGTGGCCACCTTTGCCATCGGCAATGCCGGGGCCACCAATGCCGGACTCTTTGCGGTCTCCATGCTTGCCAATGAAAACCCAGATCTCAGCACTGAGTTGAAAGCCTTCCGTGAACGCCAGAAGAACAAAGTGCTGGCCTCCCAAAAGGAACTGGAAACAGACACCACACCAGCAGCTTGAATTTTCCTGGCCATGTCTGATCTGCCCCCTATTCTTCCACCCGCCACGATTGGTATCCTTGGCGGTGGCCAGCTTGGCCGAATGCTCGCCCTAGAAGCCCGACGTAGCGGCTACCGTGTCGCGGTTTTCACAGATGAACGCCCCGGCTGCCCTGCTGGCCTCTTGGCAGACATCGAGATCAATGCCGACTACGGTGACGCCAGCGCCCTTGCCAATTTCCTCTCCAAGGTGGACGTCGTCACGGCCGAGTTTGAAAACATCCCCGATGCCTGCCTGCAAGCTGTCGAGGCCGTCAAACCTCTGCGCCCCAGCCGCAAGGCCATCTACACCACCCAACATCGCGAGCGGGAAAAACTCTTTCTCCGTGACCAGGGCATCGCCTGTGCCGACTTCCGCATTGTCGAAACCTTGGCTGAATTGGAAGACGCCGTGCAGCAACTGGGCCGCCCCTGCGTGATCAAAACAGCTGCATTCGGCTATGACGGCAAAGGCCAGGCCAAGGTCAATGCCGACACCGACCTCGCTACCGCATGGCAGGCTTTTGAAGGCCATCATGCCGTCGTCGAGCAGTGGATACCCTTTGCCTGTGAGATCTCCGTCGTCGGTGCTCGTAGCGTCGATGGCCGTATGGCAGTTCATGGTGTTTTGGAAAACCAGCACGCCCATCACATCCTGGATCTCACCATCGCTCCAGCCCGGGTTTCTTCAGACATTGCAGATCAGGCCCTGGAGTTGTGGGAGGCTGTCGCCGTCGGTCTCGATTACATCGGCACCATGGCGGTGGAAATGTTTGTCACGGCCGAAGGTCGTGTGCTCGTCAACGAGATCGCCCCGCGTCCGCACAACAGCGGTCACTACACCATCGACGCCTGCCGCACGAATCAGTTTCAGCAGCAGATGCGCGCCATTTGTGGCCTCACTCTGGGAGATCCCACCCAGCACAGCCCGTCGGTCATGATCAATCTCCTCGGCGATGTCTGGCCTGCTGAATCCACCCATCCCGACTGGAGCCCGGTGCTGAATCATCCCCGTGCCAAGCTGCATCTCTACGGAAAAGCCGCCGCACGCGCCAAACGCAAGATGGGACACATCAACGTGCTGGGCGACACACTCGAAGAAGCCCTGGAATCAGCCCAGGAGATCAAAACCAGACTCGGGATCGTTTAAACCTCATCGTGCGCGTGAATGGGGTGTGTTTCTTCGTATGAAGACACCCTCATGCGCCTCTTTCCCTGTCTCTTCCTGCTTCCGCTCTTCGCTCACGCAGCTCAGTTCCAAGAAACCTGGGAGACGGGCTACGCCAAAGCGGACGCGAGCGGGCCACAGGTTCTCGGTTATTGGAAATTCGATGAGGAACCGCTCAGCGACAGTTCCGGCAAAGGCCAAGACCTGACGCTGCAAGGCGCTGCCATCAGCGCCAAAGGCAAATGGGGCGGTGCTCTGGAGTCCTTCCCAGGCTTTCCCGTGGAGGACAAACGTCATGGAGCGCTCACGGGCCTGAAGCCAGTGCTCTCGCCCAAAGGAGCCTTCACGCTGGAGATGTGGGTTCAGCCCAAGAAGGACTGGAAGCCCGAGCAACGCTGCTTCCTGCTGGATAAAAAGTACGTCGATCACACAGACTACCAGTGGCAGGTCCTGGATGCGGACAAGAGCGGCTCACGGCGGCTGATGGTGACACTGGGCTTTGGCGCTGAATCCAAAATGATCCACTCGGAGCCGTTGAAGCTTTTGCCCGAGATCTGGCAGCATCTGGCTTTCGTTTACGATGGCAAAGGCAGTGGCCGTTTTTATCTCAATGGGGCTGCCGTGGGGGGCTTGATGCTCGCCGGTTATGGACCTGTCACACCAGGCACGAAGGCCCTGAGCATCGGAGACCGCCTCGGCAGCAATTACGGCGGCTTCCCAGGCTTCATCGATGA
>Ga0214163_1001178_pt1 | contig 11590 bp, 9 predicted proteins | sample LakMenepilimnion_2_FD_153001 | JGI IMG/M metagenome (GOLD analysis project Ga0214163, IMG submission 153001) | Freshwater microbial communities from Lake Mendota, WI - Practice 15JUN2010 epilimnion v4 | ecosystem: Environmental > Aquatic > Freshwater > Lake > Epilimnion/Euphotic zone | place... | reverse complement strand
AGACGGATCGCTGAGGCATCACCGATCTTCTCTCCCTTCACAAAAAATTGTCCCCCGACATAGACGGCATCAGCCTCAGCTCCATAAGCGGAAAAAGTACAGCGTCTAGCAGCACCCGAAGCTACTGACTCCCCTGCCCTGACGATCGCAGTATCGTCGGAAGTCACGTTTTCAAAAATACGGGCTTTAGCAGCAAAGTATTCCGCCATGCCCGGATAACGATCCAAGTGGTCGGCAGCAAAGTTTAACCAAATTGTCGCCTGTGTGCGAAACCGACAGATGGTCTCTAGTTGGAAGCTGCTGACCTCCAAGGCCAGTATGTCATAAAGCACGCCGCTGGACACCACCTCACTCAGAGACATGCCATGATTCCCGCATGGGATCGAACGACGTCCACAGGCTTCGAGAATATGAGCGATGAGCTCTGTACAGGTGCTTTTACCATTGGTGCCAGTGATGGAAATCATCGGCATATCCGTGAGATTAAAAGCAAACTCCGTCTCACCCTCAAGCGGCACACCAGCATCGGTGAATTTTTTCGGCAGAGGCCAGCCAGCATCCAAACCTGGGCTGATGATGACCCGCTGATATTTGCCAACCTCCACCACCAAATCACGCGCTTCTTGACCGCTAATGGTTCGGAAAGATTCAGCATGCAGCTTTTCGAGGGCTCCCTGGATTTTCGCAGGCTCGCCCTCATCAAAAACGGTGACATCAGCACCATGCATCCGCGCCAGACGCGCAGCCCCCAAGCCGCTGCGACCAGCGCCCAAGATGGCAAAATGTTTTCCAGTGAAGAGAGCCATGATTAACGAAGTTTCAGTGTCGCCAGACCAAGAAGAGCGAAGAGCAAAGAAAGAACCCAGAAGCGCACGATGACCTGATTTTCATGCCAGCCCCCCAGCTCGAAATGATGATGGATCGGGGCCATGCGGAAGACACGCCTACCGCGCTTTTTGAAACTGATTACCTGAATGATGACGCTGAGCGCCTCCATCACAAAAACGCCGCCGACCAATGCCAGCACGACCTCCTGGCGGCATGCAATGGCAATCGTGGCGATGCAACCGCCAAGCGCCAGAGAACCAGTGTCACCCATGAACATCTTGGCCGGATGTGCGTTAAACCAAAGGAATCCTAAGCAAGCACCGGCGAGAGCCATGGCCACAATGGGAAGCTCATTCGCCAGAGAATGATGTGGCACCCCGAGATAGCTCGAATACAAGGCGCTGCCGGAAACATAGCCAAACGCTGTGTAGGCAATGGCAGTCGTAAGCGAACAACCGGTCGCCAGACCATCCAGGCCATCCGTTAGATTTACGGCATTAGAGGCACCCACGATGATGAGTGTGAACATCATCACCGCGATGATACTGAGGTCGCTGATCACCGCCTCTTTATAAAATGGAATAAATAAAGCACGCAATGTCGGATCACCGCCCAGCTCAAAGAACAGAGTGCGCCCCTCTTTGCTCGCCACATCCAGAGTGGCATCAGTAGGCACCAGATAGCAGAAAACGAAAGCAGCGACCAATGCCACCCCGCCCTGCCAAACAAGCTTGGTGCGCGCCGTGACGCCTTTGGAGTTTTTCTTGCTGATCTTCAGGTAATCATCCCAGAAACCAAGCGCACCCAGACCGATGGTAGTGAACAAAATGTTCCAAACCATGATGTTGTCCCACTTGGCCCACAGCAGTGTCGAAATAACGATCGTTGCCAAAATGAGCACACCGCCCATCGTTGGAGTGCCTGCCTTTTTGCCATGTAGTTCATAAAGTTTATGGACTTCTTCGGCTGTGCGGATGGGTTGACCAATCTTCAGCGAAATAAGCTTTCGAATCAGCCGATCTCCGAACATCAGTGACAACAAAAACGCCGTTAAAGCCGCACCGCCTGCACGGAAGGTGTGATACTTAAAAATGTTCAGCAACTTATAGAGGGCAGAGTCATCGCTGATCCAATCAGCGGCTTCGAGCCAGTTCCGAAGTTCATAAAGCCAGTAAATCATGAGTTCTGAAAAGGTTGAATGACTTTCTCCATGCCAGCTGAGCGGCTGCCTTTCACGAGCACAGCATCTCCAGGGCTCAGCAAACTTTTGAGATGAGCGGCGCACTCTTCATGGGTGGAAAAATTGAGAGCCTGAGACAAGCCTTTCTCACGAGCAGCTTCACTGATCAAGGCGGCCTCATCTCCGACGGTCAAAACGGCAGATAGCCCCAATTCAGCAGCATGGATACCAACGCTGCGATGTCCTTCAACGGCATGTGGCCCCAGTTCGCCCATGCGACCAAGCACGGCGATTCTTTGTCCTGAATTAGACAGGCCAGCCAAAGCGGTAAGCCCGGCTTTCATGGAGTCAGGATTGGCATTGTAGGAGTCGTCAATGAAATGAATGCCGCTGATGGCCTTGGTTTCCATGCGTCCGCCTGTCAGTTTGGCGGAACTCAGAGCCTCGGCTATCTCGTCAGGTGCAATGCCGTGAGCCCAGCCCATGCAGGCAGCCAAGGCAGCGTTACCGACCATGTGATCGCCGATGATGGGAAGGGATGTTTCAACGACTTCACCCGCAAAATCGAGCTTAAAGCAGGTGCCTTCAGCCGTGCTGCGAAGATCAAAGGCGCGGACATCACCAGCTTCTTTTCCAGCCATGTAAACCGTTCCCTGACAATGGCGCGCGATCAATTCAGAGTAGGCATCATTAGCATTCAGCACGATGACGCCACCGCCATGTACATTCGCGGGCAGCGTGCCTTTTTCCCAGGCAATCGCGTCCTGCGAGCCCATGTGCTCAATGTGGGCCATGCCGACATTCGTAACAATGGCGGCATCCGGCAGTGCGATGTCCACTAGCGTCTTGATCTCGCCAGGGTGGTTCATGCCCATCTCGATGACTCCGCACTCGTCCCCTTCAGCCAGACTGAGCAGGGTAAGCGGCACACCGATGTGATTGTTCAGATTTCCCAAAGTGGCACGCGTCTGGAAACGCCGCGACATCACGACTGCGGTTAAATCCTTGGTTGATGTTTTGCCATTGCTGCCAGTCAAACCAATGATCAAGGGTTGGTGCCAGGCACGATAACCACGAGCCATGTCCTGAAGTGCCAGCAAGGTGTCAGGAACACACATTACAGCGCAATCACCTTTCGGCCATTGCGGGTCCAAATGGCTCACCACCACGGCAGCAGCACCAGCGGCCATGACCTGTGGGATGAAGGCATGTGCATCGAACTTATCACCAGAGAGCGCCACAAAAACGTCACCCGACACGACTTTACGGGAATCCGTGGTCACGCGTGAAACTGCCACATCTGAGGAAACGCTTGAGTCGGTTTCGAGGAAACCTGCCAGAGTCTTGAGTTCAATCGGCTTCACGAATCATAGCGCCGCCTTCCTCCGGCCTGTTGGTTTTGAGCCTCCATCTCGGCTTCTCGCTCGGCACGTTCAGCATCGCGTGTGCCCTGGATCTGAATCATCAACTGACGCACCACTCGGCGATCATCGAAGTTGAGCTTCTTACCCTGGATCTCCTGATAGTCTTCATGGCCCTTGCCCGCAATGATCACGACATCACCATCATGCGCGTTTTCAAGTGCGATCTTGATGGCCTCGCGGCGATCAACGAGACTGAGATACTTTTTGGATCGGCTGAAGCCTTTGACGGTTTCAGCGATGATGGCTTCCGGTGATTCGCTGCGAGGGTTGTCACTGGTCACGATGCAGACATCACTGCCAGCCTCGGCTGCTGCAGCCATTTTTGGACGTTTTGAGCGATCACGATCTCCTCCACAGCCGAAGACGGTGATGAGGCGACGAGGACGCAAGCTACGCGCGGTCTTCAGCACATTTTCCAGTGCATCTGGCGTGTGTGCATAGTCCACATAAACATGGTAACGCGAGGTGTTCTCCGTGACGCGCTCCAGGCGACCAGGCACCTGTGGGGCGCTTTTCAGACTGGTAATGCTTTCACGCAGATTCAGCCCCATGGCATGAGCCGCAGCGAGTGCACCGAGTGCGTTATAAACATTGAAGTCACCGATCAAAGGCAGCCTAACAAGAAAAGCTCGACCTTTGACTTCCAGTTCAAAACTGGTGCCGGTCATGTCATAACGAACATTGATGGCGCGGAAGTCAGCATGCACACCAAAACCAAACTTGGTGACACGTCCGGTGCTTTCATAACGCGTGATCAGCTTGCGGCCCCACATGTCATCGCTGTTAACGATCATCTGACCTTTGGGCTGTTGCGCGATCATCTCAAATAAACGCACCTTGGCCGCGTAATAGGCCTCCATGGTGTGATGATAGTCGAGATGATCCTGGGTGAGGTTGGTGAAGATGCCAGCCGAGAAGGGCAGGCCATGAACACGATGCTGATCAAGCGCATGTGAGCTGACCTCCATGGCACAGGCACGGCAGCCATTGTCACGCATCTGACTCAGCAAATCCTGAATTTCCAGGGACTCTGGCGTGGTATGAGTGGCCGGCACCTGTTTACCACCGCCGAGATCATAGGTGACTGTTCCCAGCAGACCACTGCGCATCTGGCCCTTGTTGAGCAAGTGATGCAGCAAAAAAGCTGTCGTGGTTTTTCCGTTCGTGCCGGTGACACCAGCTAGTGAAATCTGCCTGGCAGGATAGTCATGAAGAGCAGCGGCGGCCTGAGCCAGCGCGATGCGGCTGTATTTCACATGGACCCAAGGAGTTTTCACATCATCTGGCGGAGCACGCTCGGAGATGATGGCTGAGGCCCCACCTTCAATGGCCTTGTCGATAAAATCGTGACCGTCTGAATGCGTGCCGCGCAGAGCCACGAAGGCAATTCCTTTGCCCACCTTCCGTGAATCGTAGGTAAGGGATTGAATGACTGTATCCAGGCTTCCACTGGTTACAGGGTTATCGAAAGTAGAAATGAGGTCACGCAGGATCATGGTTTGGTTCCTTGCAAAGCGAGAGGTCGCTGAGGTCTAACGGAAAGTTGCTTGAGAGTTTCTGCCACGATTTCAGCAAAAATGGGAGCTGCCACTTTACCACCGCCGATGGCTTGAGGATCCGCTGACTTGGGATAATCCAGCACGACGACACAGACGATCTTTGGATCTTTGGCAGGTGCAAATCCAGCGAAAGAAGTGATCCATTGATTGGGTGGGTAGCCGCCTTTCTTCAATTTACCCCGATCATCACGATAGACGTAACTTGGATCATAGCGGCGGGAGGTGCCGGTTTTACCGGCCACTTCGATGCCTTCCAGCTGAGCGCGGCTACCCGTACCTTCAGCAACGACTTCGGCCAACAAATCACGCATCGTCGCCGAGGTTTTACCAGTGCAGACCTGCCCGACCACTTCAGGCGGCACGATTTCGACTTTACGCCCACCTTCACTGACAATGCGATCAACAAGACGAGGACGCATCAAAATACCGCCGTTCGCAAGAGCGCCATAGGCCATGGCCATCTGGATGGGCGTGACATTGACTTCGTATCCGATGGGAAAACGTGAGGATGTGGTGTTCGACCACTGTTTGTCATTGATGTAACCAGTGCTTTCACCATTGAGCGCAATGTCTGTGCGACGCCCAAAGCCAAAACGTTTCACATAATCCAGATAAGTTTCTTGGCCGACTTTTTTGAAGATCTTGTAGGTGCCAATGTTGCTGGAGTATTTCAAGACATCATGAGCGGGAGCCATACCCAGTGTCTTGAGATCCGTAAGCTTGGTCTTTAGAACGGGGTCAATGAACTTGCCCATCTCGCAGTCAATGCGGGTTTCTGCGGTGATTTTGCGCTGATCCAAAGCAGCCGTAAAGGCCACGACTTTGAAGGTAGAACCAGGCTCATAAGGCTCGTAAATGGTCAGATTTTTCCAGCTTGTATCCGCAGGCTTGGCTCGGTCATGGCTGGGGCGGAAACTCATCGCCAGCACTGAGCCAGTGCCGACCTCGGTGACGATGGCCATAATCTTGGAGGGCTTCCAGAACTGATCCGCTTTATCAACGATCTTGTCGATGGCATCCTGCATGGGCAGATCAATCGTCAGATGCACATCACGGCCATGCACAGGATGCACGATATCACCACGATACATGAGCATCTCACGGCCATATTTATCATGCTCGACCTCCATGCGCCCATCAATCCCGTGCAGGATATCTTCCTGAGTTTTTTCGACACCCAGGACACCACCTTTGCCACCTTCCACGCCACCAATGATAAGCGCGAGCCGGTTCTCCGTAGGATAATGACGGCGCACACTGGACTTGATATAAACGCCTTTGATGAAGTTCTCACGAAGGTATTGCCGCCAGCTTTCGGCCTCCTCTTCATTCATTTTTTGCGCGAGCACTTCGATCTGCTCCTTGGAGCTGATTTTGCTCAGAACTTCAGCCTCAGGGAGACTGAGCTTGACGGAGATTTTTTGGGCCAAATGGGTATGATAAGCCTTGATGATTTCTTCATCACTCATGGTTCGCGTCATGTCACGAAGCTTGACGCCACGGGCTTTGGCGAGACTTGGCTTAATCGTGGGCAGCTCATAAAGATGCACCCGGTTGGTGCTCAGCTCGTAGATCTCCTCATCGTAGGCTAGGTAACGTCCGCCGTGATCCTTGATCGAACCGCGCTGAGCAGGCAGAGTGCGGATTTCACGAAACTTCTCAGCGGCCTTTTCTGCAAACTGTGGACCGCGCTTCAAATGAAGATCATAGAGACGCCACACGACAATGGAAAAACCAAGCGTAACGAGACAGGTCATCAGCATCATGCGATGACAGAGCGGGCGGTCACGACGAATCTGAGTTTGTTTAGGAACGGGCATCATGGCTGGCTGCTGACCTCCGTTTGAGCGACTGTTTTAGCAGCCTTAATGGGCTTCAGATGAATGATGACATTGGCATCAGGATTGATTTTTTGCAGAAGTGTTCCCTTTGCTTCCAGCATCGGCATGACACGGGCTCCGTCGAGGTGCTGGTCGATTTTACGCTCCAAGCTGGCGATTTCAAAATTCAGCAGCTTCATCTGCTGATCCATAAGTCGCTGCTGCTCCGCGAGAGCCGTGAGACGGTTTTTATTCACGACCACGCTCAAGGCGGCCAATAGCAAGGCAGCACAAACGATCAAGACTGCCACGATGACGGGCAGTCCGATGGAATTGCGATAGCGGTTGCGGCTCATTAAGACAGGCGTTCAGCACAGCGCAGGCGGGCGCTGCGGGCTCGGGGGTTTAGAGAAAGCTCGATCTCACCTGCCTCGACGGGCTTGCGAGTGATGAGACGGAGATGACAGTCAGGATTGCGACGCGGCTCAGGCCACTCTGGACGGTCCAAAAACGGGGCGCTCTGATGTGCAAAAGTTTGTTTGACGATGCGGTCTTCGATCGAATGAAACGAGATGACCACGAGACGTCCGCCGGGTTTCAACCATTTCGGAGCTGCTGCCAGGAAGTCACGAAGAGCTGCATACTCTTGATTCACTTCACAACGCAGCGCTTGGAACGTCTGGGTCGCAGGATGCCTTTTACTCTGCTTTGGACAGACGCGGGCGATCATCTCAGCAAGCTGCAACGTCGTGGTAAAGGGCTTGAGTGCGCGATCTTGTACGATGGCACGAGCGATGCGGCGAGCTTGTGATTCTTCCGCGTTTTCATAGAGCAAGCGCTCAATGTCTTCCTGCGCCCAGGTATTTACGATGTCAGCTGCTGTGAGTGCGCTTTGCGTATCCATGCGCATGTCCAGCGGGCCATCTTTGGCAAAAGAGAAGCCGCGCTCTGCGGCATCGAGATGATGACTACTTACGCCGATGTCGATCAGCATCCCATCTAGACCACCGACACCAGCCTCTGTCAGTACTTTGGGAAAGTCGCGGAAATTACCCTTCAGAGCACAAAACGATTCGGCATAAGGTTTCAGACGCTCCTTGGCATAAGCCAGAGCTTCGTCATCCTGATCCATGGCCACCACGCGCGCGCCTTTTTGCAATATGGCTTCCGAATGACCACCGCCTCCGAGTGTGCCATCAAAAATCAGCTTTCCAGGCGCGGGTTGCAGCATGTCCAACACCTCCTGCATCAGCACGGGCAGGTGATAAAAGGGCAGCTCACGAGGACTGCCAGCAGGGAGCAATGGAGGTTCAGAGGCCCCATCGCCAGTGGAAGGGCGGGATGTCAGAGATCCCCTGCCCCATGGCATCATCTCATCCATGGCGTCAGAAGTGCCAAACCAAGGCCAGACCCCTACCTGAAAAGCCTCCAAAACACGCCTCCATGGCAGTGCCGAAATTCCCCAAGGAGAGAGGAAAACGGGCATTTGCAGAGCTGGGAAAATGCAGGCGTGAGACATGACAAATCAAGAAAAAGAAGAATGGCTGAATTGATTCTAAAGCATGAGATATTCCAAAATCATTATATTAAGCATTTATTAAATACATAAACCACCAACTATTATCAAACGTAGATTTGCGATTTTTGCCGTATTTTTGAGACTCCGAAATTAGTTCTTTTGAACAGTCTCAATATATTAAGCCTAGGAATAAAGATGGAAGCAGCCCTAAAGAGACCACACTTCGACATAAGTCTTCACCACGAGGCAACTAGCTGATCCAGCCAAAATACCACTTACAAGCTGATCGCAAAGCTTTGTAGCCATGACGAGAGTGCTGCTTCAAAAGCTTCATGCTGATCCATCTGATAGCAGTGCGCCTGGAATCCCATCGCCTGCGCAGTGGCAATGTTGGCGGGCAGATCATCGACAAAGAAGGTCGTCGCTGGATCGAGCCCCAGCTCTTCGATCGTCACGCGAAAAATGCTTTCATGAGGCTTGCTGCACTTGGCGGAGTATGAATAGACGCCGCTCTGGAAATTCCTAAAAATCTCGAAGTTGCTCAGCAGATAGTCTTTATGAAGACCACTGGTATTGGAGAGCAGATACATCGGCACACGGCCAGCCACGCGTTGCAGCGTTGCTTTCATGGCCGTGTTTTCGGTAAAAATCTCGCACCAGATGGTTTTGAATTCTTCCTCACTGCCTTCAAAATCAAGAGCCTTGATAGCTTCATGCACAAAGGTTTTATCATCCATCTCTCCATTTTCGTAGGGGCCTTTGATGTCATCCAGCCGATGAAACAACTGCTCCATCGGGTGTGGGCAGCGCTCGGCACAGCGACGCGCTGCCACCGTGAAATCAAAAGCTACGAGCACGTTGCCGATATCAGAAAGAAGGATGGGAGAAGCCGGAGTCATCCGCCTCCTTGAACGAGGCCTCCAGATCATGCAAGGCAGCAGTTTGATGAAACTCTTCTCGGGTTGACTCTTGAACAGGCACAGCCAGTCTTTACGCCTTATGCGATTCGCGATCTGTAACGAAACCTACCAGAACTGGCCCTTTGAAAAAGTCTGTGAAGATGCCGCTGCGGCTGGCTATCACGCGCTTGAGTTGGCCCCATTCACCCTCAAAGAAGACCCTCGCGACCTCACTGAAGCTGATGCCCTGAGGCTAAGCCAGATCGCCTCATCTTTTGGCTTGGAAATCCTCGGTCTGCACTGGTTGCTGACAAAGCCGACTTGGTTTCACATCACGACGCCTGATGCTTTGCAGCGGAAGGAAACGGCCCGCTTTGGCAGGCATCTGGCCCGTTTTTGCGCCATGACAGGTGGCCGCATCATGGTCTGGGGTAGCCCGAAGGCACGCAACACACTGCCTGAATGGCAATACGAAGACGCTTTCAAACGCGCTGCTGACAGCGTGCGTGATGTAGCCGAAGAGGCAGGCAAATACGGCGTCGTCATCGCCATGGAGCCACTCGGACGCAAAGAAACCAACTTCCTCAACACAGCTGAAGAAACCATCCGCCTCTGCCAGATGGTGGATCATCCGAGCTGCAAGCTGCATCTCGATGTCAAAGCCATGAGTGATGAAAGCAAGCCCATCGCTGACATCATTCGTGACAGCAAAGACTGGTTCGTCCACTTCCATGCCAACGACCCTAATCTCCTCGGCCCAGGCATGGGCGAGGTGAAGTATGAGCCCATCATCTCAGCCCTGCGCGAGGTGAACTACGAAGGCTACCTTTCCGTCGAGGTTTTTGATTACTCCCCAGGCCCTGAGCACATCGCCCGTGAGAGCATTCGTTTCCTCAAAGAGCAGCTCGCCTGAGTCAAATCAGCTCCATCATCGGCTGGTGGCCGCCATCGATCAAGTATTGAGGGCGGCCACTGAAATCATCAAGCGTGACTTTATTCACGTCGATGCCTAGGTGGCGGTAAAGCGTGGCAAACACCTCACCAAAAGCCACTGGGCGGTCTGTGGGTTCACCCGCCAGCTTGTCAGTGGCTCCGATGACCTGCCCGTGATTCATGCCACCGCCAGCCAGCATGGCGCATGACACGCGCGGCCAGTGATCGCGGCCACCTTGGGCATTGATCGTCGGCGTGCGGCCAAACTCGCCCCAGACAACCACTGCCACATCCTTGTCCATGCCACGCTCATGCAGATCCGTGATCAGCGCATTTAGCGCACTATCCAGCAGCGGCAGATCTTCACGCAACTGACCGAAGTTGTTGGAGTGATAATCCCAACGACTGAAGCCCAGCGTGACGACTCGTGCGCCTGCCTCCACCAGCCGACGAGCAGCGAGGAAATGATCCGTGAGACGCGGGCCACCATCATCACGATTGCGGTTCTCTCCCTTGCCGTATCGCTCCACGATGCGTCGATCTTCCCGGCTGAGGTCGAGCGCCTGTAGTAGCTTTGGACTCGTCAGCACGCCCAGAGCTTGTTCATTAAAGGCATCGATGCCCCCCATCAGACCCGTGGCATCCAGATCGCGACGCAGGTGATCAAAGCTCTTGAGCAAGCCTGCCCGATCATGAAGACGATCCAGCGAGATGCCGTGCAGAGACATGTCTTCCGTGCCTCCACCGCGATTCGGCTGAAAGGGCGCATGAGCCACGCCCAGATACCCAGGCTCGCCATTTCTAGCCCAGGGCATATGGCCCATTTTTGGTGAAAGCCCAACAAACGGCGGCATCGCTGCATTCACCGGCCCTTGCAGGCGTGAAACGATGGAGCCCATCGCCGGCCACCCGCCCGGCGGCTGACGTTTCGAGCTGCGTCCGGTCAGGCACTGAAAAGCATCATGCCCGCTGTCACAGTCCGCCAAGGATCGGATGATCGTACACTTGTCCATCATCTTCGCAAGCTGCGGCAGATGCTCACAGATGTGAATACCCGGCACATTCGTCGAGATGGGTTTAAACTCGCCTCGCACTTCCGCAGGAGCATCAGGCTTCAGGTCAAACATGTCCTGATGCGATGGCCCGCCCGGCAGGAAGACCATGATCACGGCGCGATGCTGGTTTTTTTGACCACCAACAGACTCAGCACGCAGCAGCTCAGGCAGTGACAGCCCGCCCATGGCCAGACCACCGATTTTCAGAAAGTCACGCCGCGTCTGACCATCGCAGAAACCAGCATGTGAAGAGCCTTGGATCGTGAGCATAGATAATGATTCTTTAAGTTAGACCAGAAATGGGAGATCCCATGTAAAGAGGATGCGGACGGCCCGTGAAGTCATGCCACATCACTTCACGTGGGATGCCCAG
>Ga0214163_1001172_pt1 | contig 11610 bp, 8 predicted proteins | sample LakMenepilimnion_2_FD_153001 | JGI IMG/M metagenome (GOLD analysis project Ga0214163, IMG submission 153001) | Freshwater microbial communities from Lake Mendota, WI - Practice 15JUN2010 epilimnion v4 | ecosystem: Environmental > Aquatic > Freshwater > Lake > Epilimnion/Euphotic zone | place... | reverse complement strand
ACCCTGTTGGATCATGGTTTGCAACGCGGTTTTCGGTTCAACCGTGAGTGCGTAAGCGGATATATGGGGCACCTCCAGTTCAATGGCAAGTGCCAGGTTTGCCTTCCAGGCCTCATCATCCAGGCCCGGAACCCCGTAAATCAGATCTATGCTGAAATTATGGATGCCTTCTTTGCGGATCAGGTTAATTCCTGCCAGTGCTTCTTCGGCCGTATGCGCACGGTTCATCCATTGCAGGTCTTCATCTCTGAAGCTCTGGATGCCGATGCTGAGCCGGTTGATGCCCTGACTTATCCAAAAAGGGACGCTGACCTCATTGATGTCATCTGGATTCACCTCAAAACTGGTTTCTGCATCCGGAATGATCTGAAAGCTCCGGCGCACCACCTCCATCAGGGTCCGCAATTCTTTGCGGAGAAGAATGGAAGGCGTACCACCCCCAAAATACACCGTGGTGATCAGCCGGTTTTTTTTCCCCCTCGTCAGGTCGATTTCCTTGATAATGGCATCCACCATTTCGGATTTCGACTGCAAAGACGTAGAAAAATGAAAATTGCAGTAATGGCAGGCTCTTTTGCAATAGGGTATATGAAAATAAAGTCCGGTAGCGTTATCTGCACGATTGATCATCATCAACTAGTTTTGTACAATGCGTGTCACGTTGCTTATCCTCTTCTTTTGCTGCTTTTTCTTCCGGATGGAGGCAAAAGCTCAGGATAAGTATGCGGTCACGTATCGGTTCCTCGACAAAGATACCCTCCATACTGCGGAAAGCTTAGGCCTGAAGCGGGGATTTTCCTCGCGAACGGAATGTATTTCCTACATGAATTCGGTGGTGGATCAACAGAAAATGAAGGGGTTTATCACGTTTTCGGTGGATTCGGTGCACTACGACAGCCTGAGAGCAGAGGCCTGGGTGTTCGCCGGGGCGCGATATATCTGGAAGAACATCCGGGTTCCGGGAAATGAGGCCTCACTGTTTTCGGCACTGGGCTACCAAGAGAAACTGTTCAATGGAAAAGCGGTTGACCTCAATAAACTGCAGCAGTTCCAGGAGCGGATGCTTGGTTATATGGACAACCATGGATATCCTTTCGCTAAGTTTCAGCTAGACAGCCTGGTGATGGATGGCGGCGAAGTGAGCGGTGTGTGGGCGGTTGAGAAGGGGCCACATTATAAAATAGATTCTATCACAGTAACGGGAACAGCAAAGATTTCCAAGTACTATCTCCAGCAATACCTCGAGATCCCTAACGGTTCCTATTACCGGGAAGACAAGCTGGAGGCCATCAGCAGGCGGATCATGGAATTGCCTTTCCTGAAAGAATCGAGGCCTTGGAACATGACCATGGTGGGCACAGGATCTGTGGTCAACCTTTATCTGGATACGAGACGCAGCAGCCAGGTGAATGCCATCGTTGGTTTTTTGCCTGCCAACCAAACCCTCGGCGGCAAGATGCTGATCACGGGTGAAGCCAACCTGAACCTGAAAAATGCTTTTGGTGGTGGTGAAACCCTTGGCTTGAACTGGCAGCAGTTGCAGATCCAAAGTCCGAGGCTGAACGTCGTTTTTCAACAGCCCTACATGTTCCGTTCAAGGTTTGGCTTTGATTTCAATTTTGATCTTTTCAAAAAAGATTCGAGTTTCCTTAACATCAACCTCATTCTTGGCTTGCAGTATATGGTGAGTCAACGGCAGCAGGGCAAATTGTTTTTTCAGAGCTTCCGTACCAACCTGATCACGGTGGATACCAATGCCATCAAGAGCACAAAAGCACTACCGCAGTTTTTAGATGTATCCACACAGAATCTTGGCTTGGACTATAGTTTTAATAACACAGATTACCGTCTCAATCCAAGGAAGGGAAACGAATGGTACATTGCAGTGAGTGGTGGTCTGCGAAAGATCAGGGAAAACAACACCATCCTCGGTTTAACTACAGATGCTACGGGTAAGCCCTATGATTTCAGCAAACTCTATGATACATTGAATTTGCGAACCTATATGTTTCGGATGAAGCTGGCGGGTGCGCATTATTTCAGGACGGGTAAGCAATCCACGATCCGTACGGCGATCTCCGGCGGATGGCTACAAACAGAAAATCCCTTCCGGAATGAATTGTTCCAGATCGGTGGATACAAGTTGTTGCGGGGCTTTGATGAAGAGAGCATCTATGCGAGTCAGTATGCCGTAGGTACGGTGGAGTACAGGTACCTCATAGGCGTGAATGCCTACCTGTTTGCATTTGCCGATGGAGGATGGGCCAGGGACAAATCTTTTGGTACGGCCATCAGTCATACATATTTCGGTACCGGGTTTGGATTAGCCTTAGAAACAAAAGCAGGCATCCTTAACCTCAGCTATGCGGTAGGCAAGCGTGATGACCAGAATTTCAGCTTGCGTCAATCGAAAATTCATTTTGGATTTGTGTCGATATTTTAACCGATGTATCCACGCGTCTCCACAAATATTATCCATCTAAAAAAGATACTTTTGCAGGGCATGAAATCCGGACGTTCTTTTTTTCTGTTGCTGATGATGCTGTTCTTGGCTTCTGTTACCATGGCGCAGGAAACGGATTCCATTAAGCCAATACCATCCCCTGTGCAGGATACCAACCTGCGTCCGCAACGGTTGGATTCAACACCCAGGCCCGTGAGGCCAAAACCGAAATTGCCTAAGCCAATAGTGGATAGTGTTCGGAAAGATTCTGTGATCAATGATTCTGTTGCCATCATTCCTTCAAGGCCTGCAGTAGATAGCTTTGCTGTTTCTAAGGTACTACCCAGTGTACGTTTACTCTTTCCCGTTACCCTGCATTACCCAACCATCTATGGTGCGGAGGTAGGAGGGTACATGAAACAGTATGAGCGATTCAATGTTACTGCACCGGTACAAGAAAAGAAAGTACTGGAACGTACGGTGGAACAAAAGGACTGGATGTTTTATTTTTTCTGTGGGCTCGTGCTAGCCGTTGCGTTTATCAATCTCGCATTTAAAAAATATGTGGTAGATCTGTTCAGGGTTTTCTTCAACACCTCCCTGCGGCAGAAACAACTCCGGGAGCAACTTACGCAAACACCCCTGCCTTCGTTTTTGCTCAACATGATTTTCTGCGTGAGCGGTGGGGCGTTTATCTTTTTTGTACTAAGGCACTATAACATACGGACAGGTCTGCATCCTGCTGTAGAATTGCTGGTGGCTGCCGGAGTGATCGCAGGAATCTATCTCGTCAAGTTTATTTTTGTGAGCCTGATGGGGTGGATGTTTGACCGCCGCCCGGCAGCTGAGAACTATCTTTTTGCGGTTTTCCTGGTGAATAAGGTGGCCGGATTGACCCTGATTCCTTTTACAATGTTGTTGGCCTATGCAGACGGGGGAACGAGGGAGGTGGTGTTGACACTATCAGCCATCATCCTTTCCGTATTGGCCCTGATGAGACTGACGAAGGGCTTTGTGGCCATTAATGGCCTGAAAGTAGGCCTGATCCCGTACCTGGTATTTGTTGGCGCCTTTGATATTGTTCCCACAATGCTGGTTTATAAAGTTTTGGTGAGCATTTTTGTATAGAATCTCCGTACCTTCGCACATCGAAATTTTCGAAACGAACCGGTAATTTATGGCTGAGGCAAACAAGTCAGTGAAAAAGATTCTGATTACCCAACCCCGTCCCGAGTCTGATAAGTCGCCCTATTTCGAGCTGGCTAAGCGGTATGCCGTGGAGATGGAATTCTTCCCTTTCATCCGGCTTGAGCCCATCCCCTGCAAAGAATTCAGGAAGCAGAAAATAGAGATCGCCGAGTATTCATCGGTGATTTTCACCAGCCGCAATGCTATAGACCATTTCTTCCGTATCTGCGAAGAAATGAAGCTGAACATTTCGCAGGACACTAAATATTTCTGCATCACCGAAGCGGTGGCGCTTTACCTGCAGAAGTTCATCCTGTACAGAAAACGAAAGGTTTTTTATGGTGCCGATGGTACCAACAAGAGCCTGTTTGACGTGATGAACAAGCACAAGGAAAACGAGAAGTTTCTCTATCCCTGTTCCGAAAACCAGCAGGACAATGAGATCGTGAACTGGCTGAAGAACAATAAATGTGAATTCCAGACGCCATTCATGTACCGTACCATCAGCAATGATGCCAGCAAGCTGGAAGCGCACAATTTTGACGTGATCTGTTTCTTTACACCCAGCGGTGTAAGGAGCCTTTTTGATAATTTCCCCGCCTATACCCAGAACGGAACCTTCATCGGAGCCTTCGGCAGCAATACATCTAAAGCCATACAGGAAGCGGGTTTACAGCTGCACATCAAAGCCCCCGAACCGCAAGTGCCATCTATGATTGCGGCATTGGAGAAGTTCCTGGCAACGAAAAAGTAAAAAATTAAAAAGTAAAAATTAAAAAGCTATCGCAAAGAACTATACCTGGAACAACCTGTTAAGGTTTTTTACTTTTTACTTTTGAATTTTTACTTTTCATGAATCGCCTCGCTTCAGAGACCAGTCCTTATTTGCTGCAGCATGCCCATAACCCGGTGGATTGGTATCCGTGGGGTGAGGAAGCCTTGTTGCTGGCGAAGCAACAGGATAAACCGATTCTCGTTAGCATCGGCTATTCGGCCTGCCATTGGTGTCACGTGATGGAGCGGGAGAGTTTTGAGGACCCGGCTACAGCGGCATTCATGAATGAAGCCTTTGTGAACGTGAAGATCGACAGGGAGGAGCGGCCGGATCTTGACCATATATATATGGATGCGGTGCAGGCCATTAGTGGCAGCGGTGGCTGGCCCCTGAACGTATTTCTCACTCCTGAGGCAAAACCGTTTTATGGTAGCACTTACTTTCCACCGGTAAGGGCTCACAATCGGCCCTCCTGGATGGAAGTGCTTTCCCGGATATCCAGGGCGTTTCGGGAAGAACGGGATAAGATCGAGGAACAAGCACAGCAGCTGACGGATCATCTCAGCCAGCAAAACCAATTTGGGACCAATGCCCTGCAGGTGAATATCCCGCCTGAGGAGCGTTTTACTTATACCCAGCTCCACCAGGCTTTTGAAGCCGCCATGGGTCAGGCCGATACAGTTTGGGGCGGGTTTGGCAAAGCGCCCAAGTTTCCACAAACATTTACCCTTAATTATTTACTTCGATATCATTTTCTGACCGGCAGGCAGGACGCGCTGGATCAGGCTTTGTTGAGTCTCGATAAGATGATCCAGGGCGGCATCTATGACCATCTGGGAGGAGGGTTTGCCAGGTACTCCACGGATACGGAGTGGCTGGCGCCACATTTTGAAAAGATGTTGTACGACAATGCCCTGCTTGTGCTCAGCCTTTGTGAAGCATTTCAGGTGACGGCCAACCCGGTCTATGAAAAGATCATTAGGCAAACACTGGGATTTGTGACCGATGAACTGATGGATCAAGAAGGCGGCTTTTTCAGTGCGCTGGATGCGGACTCAGAAGGAGAAGAGGGGAAATTTTATACCTGGAGCCGGGCGGAACTGATGGAAGTACTAGGTGAGGAAGATGGCGCATGGTTTGCAAGGATCTATGATGTGACGGAAAAGGGGAATTGGGAGCATGTTAATATTCTGAGAGTGGGGGATGTGGAGAGGTGGAAGGTGGAAGGTGGAAGTTTGAAGTGGGAGAATTGCCGGCAGGCGTTGTTGGACAGGAGGGCTAAGCGGGTGAGGCCGGGTTTAGACGATAAGGTACTGACCAGTTGGAACGCGCTCATGAATCTCGCTTTTAGCACGGCAGCTTCGGTTCTAGGCGATGCCCAGATCGGGCAGATAGCTGAGAAAAATATGACGTTTTTGTGGAACTGCAGGGAGAAGGCAGGGGAGTGGAGACATAGTTATAAGAAAGGAGAGTACAAGGTTGTTGCTTTTTTGGACGACCAGGCTTACCTGATTTGGGCCATGACTGGATTGTACGAAATGGGCGGGGATGAGATCTGGCTCAACCGCGCGAAGGCCATGATGGATGAAGTAAGTGCAGCTTATTCCGATGAAGAGAGCCGTTTCTACTACTATACCCAAAAAGGACAGGAAGATGTGATCGTGCGGAAGAAAGAGATTTATGATGGGGCAACCCCGTCCGGAAATGCCGTAATGGCACTTAACGGGTGGAAATTGGGAGTCCTGACGGGTAATGAATCATGGAAAAACCGCTCGAGGGATATGGTTGATGGCGTATTGCAGGTAGCCACCCGATATCCTACCTCATTTGGGGTATGGAGCAGCCTGTTGGCTGAGTTGGCAGCGGGTACCTTTGAGATCGGCATTCTGGGTCCGGGAGCGGAAGAAAAGCGTAAACAGTTGTTGCTGAAATATTTGCCGTTTAAAGTAGTGCAGTCGACCGAAAATAACCGTGAAGATCTTCCGTTATTAATAGGGAAAAAAACCGGGCCTGAGGCGTTGGTATACCTATGCAGGGACTATGTGTGTAAGAAGCCCGTTGAAAGCATTGAAGAGTTGTTCCAACTGATTGAATCGGAATTGCCGGGTAAATCGGTTGCGGCACAATAAGGGAGAAAAAGATCCGTTATTTATGGAAGCGGATTATGTTCTGCTGACTTGTTAAATATTATATTAAGATTCAAAACACCTTTAATAGTCAAGGGAATATTAATTTATATTTGTCCAAATACCATCAATTCTTTTTATGAAAATGAGAAACCTTCTGTTCAACCTGGGAACGCTTCTGCTGGTGTCAATGCTGGCAGCAAGTTGTGGCAAACTGGGGAAATCCAAATCCAAGGGTTTACCGGATGATGGTCAGCTCCACGGGGTTGCACCGGGTGCGGCGTCAGACATGACGAAGCCTCCTGGTATGGTTTACGTACCTCAGGGAACCTTTCATATGGGTCCCAGCGATGAAGACGTAAGCTATTCCTTCACCGCCCGCAATCGTCAGATTTCCATTAATGGATTCTGGATGGATGCAACGGAGATCACCAATAATGAATATCGCCAATTTGTTTGGGCTGTTCGTGATTCTATCGCTGCCACAATCCTGAATTACAAGAAGCCAGGTGGCGATGGCGTTGAAATCATCGATCAGGCTAAGATGAAAACGATGAAGTGGAATGATCCCAAGATCCTGGAGCAGCTTAACGCGATGATCGTTACGCCAGACAACCGGGTGAATGGTAAAAAAGAGATCGATGCTGAAAAGCTCGTTTACCACTCTGAGATTTTTGATTATAAAGATGCATCACGCCGTGAGAATTCCGGTAAGCCACGTTCACAATTCATCGTCAAGAAAGACGTGAAAGTGTATCCCGATACATTGGTATGGGTTCGTGACTTCTCTTATTCTTACAATGAGCCGATGTCTAAAAGATATTTCAGCCATCCTGCTTTCGGAAACTATCCTGTAGTAGGTGTGAACTGGAAACAAGCCATGGCGTTCTGCGAGTGGAGGACCACTATACTGAATGGCTATCGCGAAAAGAAGAAAAAGAACCTGGAATCTGATTTCCGTCTGCCTACAGAAGCTGAGTGGGAATATGCCGCACGCGCTGGTCGGTCGCAAGCACCTTATCCCTGGGGTGGTTATTACCTGAGGAATAAGAAAGGATGTCTCCTGGCTAACTTCAAACCCGGACGTGGTAACTATCCAGAAGATGGTGGTTTCTATACGGTAAGGGCTGATGGTTACTGGCCTAACGACTTCGGTTTGTACAACATGGCGGGTAATGTTGCGGAGTGGACTTCTTCCCTGTACTATGAAGGTGCTTACAACTTCCAGCATGACATGAACCCAGATATTCGCTGGAACGCAAAAGACAGTGATCCTCCCCGTATGAAGCGTAAAGTGATCCGCGGTGGTAGCTGGAAAGACGTAGGTTACTTCCTTCAGACAGGCGCTCGTAACTATGAGTATCAGGATACAGCCAAGTCTTACATCGGTTTCCGTTGTGTAGTTGATCTTCCTCCAACACCTTCCAAGAAAACGAAAGGTTAATTGGAATCGTCCCCCGAATTGAATACTTTAAAATAAAGAACATCATGCTGTGTAAAGCAAGCCTTTGCCCGGCATGATATTCTCCGAATCCTAAAAAATAAAACCACAAAAATTCATCGTTATGGCAGGTACAAACAAACAAACAGACAAAATTGTAAACATCATCGTGTGCGTAGGTGCCGCGGTAGTAATCTTTGGTGCATGGGCCAAGATCCTTCACCAGTCTTATGCTGACGTCATGCTGACTGTAGGTCTGCTGACAGAGGCTGTAATCTTTCTCGTGTATGCATTCCTCCCGCCTCCCGGCCAGGAAATGGCTAAGCTGGCAGAAGCACTTCCTAAAATGTCTGGTTCTGCAGGTAACCCTGCCCTGGCTTCTATGGATAAGATGCTTGCTGAAGCTGAGATCAATCCAGCAAACATGAAGCGTTTGAGCGACAACTTTTCAAAATTTGGTACTACCGTAGAAAAGATGTCTGATATCGCTGATGTATCACATGCAACGGCTGATTACACACAAAAAACAAAAGAAGCAACAGCTGCACTGAGCACCATGAAAGATGCTTACCAGAATGCTGCATCAACCATAGGCCATTTCAACAACGCCGCTGACAGCACCCGTCAGTTCCATGAGCAGGTTCAGACCCTCACTAAAAATCTGGGTTCACTGAACACGGTCTATGAACTGGAGCTTCAGGATACCAACAATCACCTGAAAGCCATGAACGGTTTCTACAGCAATCTCGTAAACGCTTCACAAGCTATGCAGGGAAGTGCTGACGATGCGAAGAAAACACAAGAACAAATCGCATTGCTGGCTAAGAACCTGAGCAACCTGAACAATGTTTACGGAAACATGCTGGCTGCCATGCAAGGCCGCAACTAATCGTAGTGTTGAGTTGATTGAAAAAATCTAATCTAAATTTTAAATCCAACTAGAAATGGCACTACCTAAAGAACCGCGGCAGAAGATGATCAACATGATGTATCTCGTGTTGACCGCACTCCTGGCGCTCAATGTATCTGCTGAAATCATAAACGCGTTCAAGACCGTTGACAATAGTCTGTTACAGTCTAACGCTGTGTTGAACACCTCCTCTGGTTCTGTCTATGAAAGCCTTTCAGAAATGATGAAGGACCCAAAGACTGCTGAGAAAGCAGGGATCTGGAAACCTAAGGCAGACAAGGCTAAAGAATTGGCAAAGCAGACTTCAGACCTGATCGACAAATACAAACTTTCATTGAAAGAAGAAGCCGGCCTGAACAAGGAAAATGGTGACTTCAAAGAAGATAACGTTGATGCGGCCACCCGCCTCTTTGACACCAGGGGTGAGGGTAAAAACCTTTATGCTGCCCTTGAGAACTTCAAAAAGAATATACTGGCCATCGATCCTGACATTTCTAAGGCACTGGCAGCAAAACTGCCTTTGAACCTGGACGTCCCCAAATCATCTACGGGCAAGAAGCCTACTGGTGATAAAGTTGCTGACTGGGTATATGGTAATTTCCATATGACACCAACAGTTGCAGCACTTACCATGTTAAGCAAATTCCAGAATGACGTTAAGAATACCGAAAATCAGGTTGCTACTTTCTGTGCCAGCCAGGTGGGTGCGGTGAAGATCGTGTACGATAAATTCGTTCCATTGATCGGTACCAGCTCTACTTACCTGATGCCCGGCGAAGAAATGGAAGTTACTGCAGGTCTCGGTGCCTTCAACGCTTCTGTGAAGCCTGAGATCACCATTAACGGCGCTCCTGTTTCTGTTGACGAGACTGGTGTAGGTACCAAGAAATTCAGCGTGAGCAGCAGTGGTAAGGTTAATGTTAACGTTACTTATGTTGATCCTAATTCTGGTGAAAAGAAAGTAACTACTAAAACCATCGATTACACTGTAGGTACGCCTTCAGGTGTAGCGGTGATGGCTGACAAAATGAATGTACTGTACATCGGCGTAGACAACCCGTTGACCATTACTGCAGGCGCAGGTTCTGAAAAAGTATCTGCTTCAATCACTAGCGGTAGCATTAAGAAAGTGAGTGGAAACAAATACATCGCTTCCCCTAAGGACGCGGGCGAGCACTTCGTAACTGTATTGGTTGAAGGTAAATCAGCCGGTAAAGTAGGCTTCCGTGTGAAGCAACTTCCTCTGCCAGCTGCATATGTAGGTAACCTGAAACCAGGTCCTGTACCAACAGCTAACTTCAAGGCCATGGGTGGTGTGATCGCTAAACTGGAAGATTCTGAGTTTGATGCGCCATATGAAGTAGTAAGCTACACTGTAGGAGCATTGAGTGCTGATATTCCTGATTACGCACCCGTCACCAACAATGGCAACAGGTGGAACGGTGGCGCTGCTAACCTGATCAACAAACTGAAGCCTGGTGCGTTGGTGGTAATCACTGACATCAAGGTGAAAGGACCTTCCGGAGCAATCAGGACATTATCCGGCAGCTTATCCTACAGTTTGAAGTAAGATTAACATAACTGACAATAAGTACTGATAGAGAATCGTTTATTTTGTATTGTAAACTGTAGACCATGAAATTCCAATTGGCAAAATATGTTTTACTAGTGACTGCGTTCGGTCTCGCTACGCAGGTGGTTGATGCGCAAACGCGTAAGAAAACCACCAGGTCCAAGACCAGCACGTCCAAGAAAACATCGACCAAGAACACTCAATCCAATACGGCCAATGCCAATTTGAATGCAAAGGCTGCCGATACAGTAGTTCCCGTTGCGAAGCTCGATCCTCTGGCTATTGATACGCCCAAAAAATCCCTCCGCAATGACGCGGCAGTGGAAAGGAACCTCGTGAAAGACAGGACTCCTCTCGCGCATGAGAACATCCGCGAAGACGATGCCTGGTACCGCGAGCGCGTATGGAGGGAGATCGATATCCGCGAAAAAATGAACCTTCCTTTCCGTTATAAGGCAGATGAGGATAATGGTAACCAACGTTTCATTATCATTCTGCTGAATGCACTCCGCTCTGGTGAAGTGACTGCCTTCGATCCCACCGTGGACGATCGTTTCACTACGCCGATGACACTGGAAAAGATCGGTGAAATGATCGCTGGAAAATGCGATACCACCCAGATCCCGGATTTCGTAAAAGATCCTAACGGTACCAAAGGTATTTTCAAAGACACGATGGTATGTGCCGTGTTCAATCCTGATGATATCACTAAATTCAGGATCAAGGAAGAATGGGTATTTGACAAGGAAAGTTCCAGGATGTATGCACGTATTCTGGGTATTGCCCCGATTAAAACCTATGTTGATCAAAGTACTGGAGCTATACTCGGTGAATCTCCCATATTCTGGGTATACTACCCTGATCTCAGGCCTACTCTTGCTAAGTACGAAGTGTACAATGGTAAGAACTTCGGTGCCCGGATGAGCTGGGAAGAGCTTTTCGAAAGCCGCTATTTCAGCAGCTATATTGTAAAGTCTACCATTGAAAATCCTTACGACATGTACATCAAGCAGTATATTAAGGATGATATCCTGAAGTTGCTTGAAGGTGAGAATATCAAAGAAAGGATCTTCAATTTTGAACAAGACCTGTGGTCATACTAGACTAAATAGCATAAAAAAAGCCCCCGCTGGAAGCGGGGGCTTTTTTTATGC
>Ga0214163_1001170_pt1 | contig 11627 bp, 10 predicted proteins | sample LakMenepilimnion_2_FD_153001 | JGI IMG/M metagenome (GOLD analysis project Ga0214163, IMG submission 153001) | Freshwater microbial communities from Lake Mendota, WI - Practice 15JUN2010 epilimnion v4 | ecosystem: Environmental > Aquatic > Freshwater > Lake > Epilimnion/Euphotic zone | place... | reverse complement strand
ACCAAACATAATACCCTGATCACCAGCGCCGCCATCCACTACACAGTCAAAGATTTCACTACTTTGAGTATGCATCACATTTTGAATGATTGCCTTTTCGCAATTGAAGCCAACGGCATCGTTATCGTAACCAATGTCCTTCAAAACGCCTTTGGCTATATCAACGGGATCAATTTTAGCATGGGAAGTGACTTCCCCGGCAATAACGAGTATATTGGTAGTGATAAGGCATTCGCACGCGACCTTTGATAAAGGGTCAAGCTTTAAATAAGCATCCAGAATAGCATCTGAAATTTGATCGGCAACTTTGTCTGGATGGCCAGCGGAAACGGATTCACTGGTAAATTGAAATCGGTTGTTCATAATATGTATTTGATTTAAGTGACCCTACATGACAAGAACACTGGGTCTGTAGCGGCCAAATCAAAACATAAAATAACGCGAAAGAGAACGCCTCAAGAAGATAGGCGCCAACAAAACGGCATTTTAAGAAGAAAAAATTCATTTCCCTTTGTTTTTGACATCATGTCCGCATCATTTTACCACCGCAGCAGGGTTAGTGCTCGGTTGGTGACCTTTTGGTCTCGTGATACTTTGTTAAAAATGTGATAATATAAATTGGTAACGTGATGAGTTAAAAAAAAGTTTCACGTTTGATTATTATTTTTCGGTCTATAAAAAACATTTGCCATTCATTGGTTAACTATTTCTTATTTTTCACCTCATTTTCAATTAATATTTGTTACTTAATTTTAGGAAATTTATTATTTTCAAGATTAGACCATCCATTCTTTTGCCACAAAAAAAAAATGAAATGAATTTTAAAGCCTTATTATTTTTAATTGCAGGGGTACTTCTTACCAGCAGTTCCTTTGCACAAACAACTGAATCGCTCAATAACCGTCGGATTTTATTACCAAATGGTTGGTCATTGACCCCAGTTGGAAAAAATTTACCTGTTGGAGACCTCCCTTTAAATCTGGCTGTCAGCCATGATAAAAAAAGAATGGCTATTACCAATAACGGCCAATCAACACATACCATTGACCTCATTGATGTTGAAAAGGGAATTCGTTTGGACAGTATCATTATTGCCAAAGCATGGTATGGGTTAACTTTTAGCCAGGACGACAAATTCATTTATGCCTCAGGGGGCCACGATAACAGGGTAAACAAATATGGTATTTCACAAAATAAAATGGTCCTTGTAGATTCATTTATTTTAGGAAATCCCTGGCCAAATATGATTGGCACTGCTGGTCTTGATGTAGATGAGAAGCAACACAAAAAGTTATTTGTTGTAACTAAGGAAGCGAACAGTTTATTTGTTTTTGATTTAACCACAAAAAAACTACTCAATAAGGTTAATCTTGGAGCCGAAGCTTACACTTGCAAATTGTCCACTGATAAATCAAAATTATATATCAGTCTTTGGGGAAACAAAAAAGTATTGGTTTACGATATCAAGTCTGAAAAGATATCTGCAGAAATTGCCGTTGGTGATCATCCGAATGAATTGCTATTAAATAAAAAAGGTAATTTATTATTTGTTGCCAATTCACAAGATAACTCAGTTTCTGTGATCAATACGAAAACCAACAAGGTGGAGGAAACCTTAAACGCTTCCTTATTTCCTAATTCACCGAGTGGTTCTACCAGTAATGGCATAGCTTTAAGTGAAGATGAAAAAACACTTTATATAGCCAATGCCGATAATAATTGCCTTGCAGTGTTTGATGTAACGGTGTTGTCAAAGAGTAAATCGAAAGGATTCATACCTGTTGGATGGTATCCAACCAATGTGAAAGTAGTTGGTAAAAACATTTATGTTATCAATGGAAAAGGCTTATCATCGTATGCGAATCCTTATGGACCCAATCCGGTGAATAAAGCACAAGTAGTTCGTAATTCAATGGGGGACAGCACTAAACCTGCAACAGTACAATATATTGCAGCCATGTTTAGAGGTACCTTAAGTATCATTCCGGAACCGGAAGCAGCAACGTTAGCAGTATATTCTGAGGCGGTTTATAAAAATTCTCCTTATTCAAAAGAAAAGGAATTATTGGCAGAAGGCGAAGTAGGAAATCCCATACCCATGAAAGTGGGTGATAAATCGCCAATCAAATATGTATTTTACATTATAAAGGAAAACAGGACTTATGACCAGGTCTTGTCAGACATAAAAGGTGGAAATGGTGATACCAGCCTGTTGCTTTTTGGAGAATCAATAACGCCTAACCAACATAAGATTGCAAGGGATTATGTTTTACTTGATAATTTTTATGTAGATGCGGAAGTGAGCGCCGACGGTCATAACTGGAGTATGGGCGCTTACGCAAATGATTATGTGGAGAAAAACTGGCCCGCATCGTATGGCAGTAAAGGAGGCACGACTGGTTCATCCGCTTCTCTTAAAATCGGTAATAATAAGGATGGTTTTATCTGGGATAATTGTGCTAGAAATAATGTGAGCTTCAGGTCTTATGGTGAATTTACGGCAGATTTGATGGGAACAAAGACTAAATTGGATGTCTTGAATGGTCACTTGGCCTATTTTGCATCTTATAATTTAGGTATCAGGGATACCACCCGTTATTATCAATGGAAGAAAGATTTTGATTCTCTTATCACTATTAATGCTGTACCTAATTTTTCAACTATCCGTTTTGGAAATGACCACACAGAGGGTATGCGTGCTGGAAGACCAACACCTTATGCCCATGTGGCAGACAACGATTTGGCAGTGGGCATGTTTATAGATCACTTAAGTAAGAGCCCTATTTGGAAAGAATCGGCGGTTTTCATCTTAGAAGATGATGCTCAAAATGGACCAGATCATGTCGATGCCCACCGAAGCACTGCCTATTTGATTAGCCCTTACGTAAAGAAAAATTACGTGGACCATACCATGTACACCACTTCAGGCATGTTGCGCACTATGGAACTGATATTGGGATTACCACCAATGACCCAATATGACGCAGGAGCGACTCCAATGTGGCGATCATTTACGAAAAATCCTGATTTTACTCCTTTCAATCATTTACCATCAAATGTAAATCTGAACGATAAAAATCCAGTAAATCCAGGTATTTCAGCTGTATCAAAATTATCTGAAAAATTTGATTGGAGCAGAGAGGATAAAGTTCCGGATTTGGTCATGAACGAAATTTTATGGCAGGGCATTAAAGGAAAACCGGCACCTTCACCTGTTCGTGCTGCTTTTTTAAAGATAAACGAAAAGGAAGAAAAAGAAGAGAAGGAGTAGTAAATTTACTTGTTTTAAAAGCTATTTTAGGACAATGACACAACAAAAGACCGTATTTTTCAGGTGATGAAAAATACGGTCTTTTATATTATAGTTTGTAGGGGAAAATTCTAAAACTTAGTTACTTCACTTATACGAACCTGTTTTTCTATTTCAGGTTGCCATTGTTCCTGCTTTGCCATAATTTCACAAATCTTGTTATTAAAATAAATCTGATACCAGATTTTTTTATTAAAAGAACAAACATCCTTATATGCTTTCTCAGAATGAATCATTAATTTCAAAATAAACTCATCTTTGGGTTCTCTATGATTATTTATTACCTGGCTTAAGCTAACAGGATCAACATTTATATCCTTTGCAAAGGTACTCCTCTTTGAATATATTGAATCTATATAAAACTTTAGAAAATTTGAAAAATGATTATGATTATCATAAATCGGATGGTTAATAAATTCCTCCATTTTTAGTTTCAATTGTAAAAGTTTGGCCTTTGTTATTTGGTCTTTGGAAAGCATTTTCATCCTCCTTAAACGAGCTTCCATCAAAATGGTAGCTTCAGATACACTCTCCAAACCAGATTTATATCTTGAGTCGATTCCGTATTCTACATCCATCATAAGACTATTATCTTCAGTCATTGTCGTAAAAATTTATTAAGTCAATAATTTCTGGAACCTCTATACTTAGCGTCATTCCTGTTAAACGCATAGCGTATTTATCCATATAATGCTGTGCAATTTCGCTCTTAGATTTAAGTGAAACGCATGCTAGTTCTCCAAATTCACGAATTGCCATTTTTGCTATAAATGCAATGAAGCATCCAACTATTCTATCATATTTTTTTTCAGATCCTTTGTTTTCTTTTGAAACTGTTAAAAGCCTAATGTGAATTCTCCATTCCTGAGGAATTCTCTCTATGGAGACAAGACCTAAAATATCTTTTGAGCCTTTAATCAGTAGTTTATGTACTTCTTGTTTTTTCTCCAAATTCCAGTCAAAAAAATACCTGTCTTTTGTTAAAATTTTGAAGTCCGCCATGTCAACGGGTAAAATATCTACCAAATGCTTTTTACCTGTTAATGTGTCAATAACCTTCATGATATAAATTTACAAAAAATTTACGTAAAATGTAAATATTTTTTAATTTATTTACAATATATGTAAATTTTTTAATTAAATGAGATGGTTGAGCCAGACCCCTGGCTGGTTATGCGAGCATAACTCTAAGACTTCCAATAAATTAATTGGTAAATGTAGGCTAATTGAATAGCCATTAAACTGGATTTTAAGGACAGTTTATACGTTTTTCCAATCCGTTAACTTCGAGAATATTGATTATATTTTAATATTCAAGGTACGCATTGAATAAAGGTTTCCCTAATGTCCATTTGCTTTAGCCTGATTATGAGCTATTTTATTATTGCTTATCAACGAAAAATCATTTTATCTCATGATTTCCAATTTCCTGACCCACACCCCCTTTTCTGTCCGAATTTGTAAGAAATATAAACCGGAATTAACCTGGTTCAGTGGAAGTCGGATGCTTTCTCCTGCCCTTAATCCGTTAAATTTCTTCGTCAATAACTGTTGCCCGTTCAATCCAATTAAATGTAGTGTCGCATTTCCAGAAATATCACCAAGCGACAATATATCCACATCATCTGAGGCGGGATTCGGGGAAATTTCAAATACCTCAGCCGGCAACAAGGATGCAGTACTCGTAGATGCCTGGCAGTCTGAAAAATATTTCTTTATGTAAGACCTTTGTGTAGCATTGGTTCCATGCATCGCATTCCCCTTTAGGTGCACTACATCTCCTGAAAGATAGGAAAATTCAGAAATCGATGGATCTCCCATGGTTACCCCAGTTGCTAATATATTATTTGGGTAACCTTTATATTTTGCAATGGTCAATGCGGCCGTTTCCGCTGCTAAAAAGCTTACTCCCACCACTGAAGTACCTCCCAAATATGGGATCAGATTATCGTTATCATTACTAATACTCAGATATTTTCTCGATTTTAAAGGGTTGGCCAAAACATTGTATCCGCAAAAAGAACCAGATGGATCCGTAGTATTTCCCGGCTTATAAAAATTCCCTGAATGATATTGGGGTTCATTCAAATGAGAAACGATAGCACAAATGATATCAATGCCAGGATTTGTATTCTCAATAAATACCCGATTGGCAAGCCCTGCACCATTTGAAGAACCTAAAATTCTGATTTTATTAGGATTAACATTTGTATAGCCTTGCAGGTTAATAACTAGGTCTTGAATCATCTCAACATCGGGCGCATCACTGTTTTCAGCGCAGATATTCCAACTAGTCTGATAACCGCTGGGAGCCACCAGAATATGACACGACAAAGTAGATAAAAACTGGTTTATCATTCCTGGTCCATTTCCACCATTGCCGTGAAGCAATATACATACTGGAAAGCCACCCTGAGGGACAGTACCTGTTGGAACAAAAATATTCATCGGGTAGGTATATCCGTTAGGTTGTTGGGACCACGTTTTTTTGATACTTATACTTGTGGACGACGTCAAATTGCTTGAAGTCACCGTATTATTTGTTTTAAAACTGACCTCATTTCCGTAAGCCGTACCTGCGCTATTTGTCGCGTAAGCACGGACATAATAGGTCGAATTGGGAGAAAGCGATGTCAGGGAAGAGGTAAATGTACCTATGCCGGTTCCATTGGAAGTTTTGGTCGATAGTGATATTATTGGCGACGGATTGGTGGACCAAACCACACCCCGCGCCGTCACGCTTGCACCTCCGTCTGCACTCACATTTCCTCCGGAAGTGGCAGTCGTAGTGCCTAAATCAGTTACGGTGGAGGTGGAAAGAGTGGGAACTGACGCTGATACATTAATTGTTTTAAAACTGACCTCATTTCCGTAAGCCGTACCTGCGCTATTTGTCGCATAAGCACGGACATAAAAGGTGGTGTTGGGAGAAAGAGAGGTCAGGGAAGAGGTAAATGTACCCATTCCGGTTCCATTGGAAGTTTTGGTTGAAAGGGTTACCACTGGAGTCGGATTAGTGGACCAAACCACACCACGAGCTGTCACGCTTGCCCCTCCGTCAGCACTGATATTCCCTCCTGAAATGGCAGTTGTACTCCCCAAATTACTGATAGCTGTAGTGGAAATAGTGGGAACTTTAGGGGTATTGGAATCATAAAAAAAGAAGAAAAAGAATAGAGCAGCATGCTCGCCAGCTACCCCTTCGTAATACCCAATGGTAGAGCGGGAATTGTTCTGGACCCTGCCATTTTCCCAATAACCGATGGTAGATCTGGCGCTATTCATTACCCTGCCATTGTCAAGATAGCCGATGGTCGAACGGGAACTATTCATCACCTTGCCATTATCAAAATAACCAATGGTAGAACGGGAACTATTCATCATCCTGTCGGCATCGATATATCCAATGGTTGAACGGGAACTATTCATCACCCTGCCATTGTCAATATAACCGATGGTAGATCTGGAACTATCCATCAATCGTTGTGCATTTAACCCAACTAGGGTCAGGCAAATAATCATTAACAAAACGGTAATTTTCATTTGATAAGATTATATAAACATTCTAAAGCTTAAAGATAAGAAATTAATAAGTTAGATAACAGTACAACAACCTTGTCAAAAATGAATTGCGTTTTTTATAGCTATAATTTTGCATTTAAAATGAAGTACATCAAAAAAAACTTAAAATAATTTAGGATGACCGTTTATGATTATTTGAAAAAGGACAAAGAACCCATTCCCAGATGGCTTCTCGAAATCAAGGAGGGAGACCCATTTCCATACCAGGATTTTTTCGCCTCAAGAATTGTCTATTATCCTGGTTCTTACACCGATGGGCATGCTGTCAAGGTATTCGGTTCTACGCACAGTGCCCATTCATTTGTTTACGTGGACTATATGTTGAAGCAAAATGAATTAGAAGCTGAAATACAGAGACACCCCTTTAAGGGTTATGTAAATCTTTTTAAAATTCAACTTACGAGCTATGATTTGGCGCCAAATGGCTGGATTCCGAGCATCTCCCCCAGCCAACAAAGGCCTGGTCATTTAGCAAATCGGAGAAATACTGCCTATTCGTTTTTGCAAATATTGGAAAGAGAAAATCACCTTACGGAGGCACATGGACCTGAAAGATTGGCCGTTGTATTTCTTTTTGCCGACGGAATTGCCTCTTATGACGCTTTATTTTGTCAAAAAAAGGCTCATCGGAATCCTTTTGCCGTCTTAATTCATGATCATGGCTTTGGCGGAAATTACGATAAATTTGGTCAGCATGGTTTAATGAACAGGATAGCCGATCAAAACAGGGTCATACCCAAATATTTATTGGTTGCTGAAAATTCAGAACCCTGGAACACTCATTTTCAACTTGAACCCGAAGGTGATCGTGGAGGCATGTACAATACCCCTAGATTTTTATACCAAAGTAAAGAATCAAGACCATTTTATACATCAAGTAAAATAATTAATCATTATAACTAAATAAAAATGCTTACGAATATTAAAACAAAAGCTGGTAAGTTATTACCTATTGATTTTAGCCAATGGAAGGTTGATGAAGATTCTACCTGTAAAATTCTCGATGAAATAGATGGCAATCTGGTGCTTGAGAATAAATCGGGGCATATCGCCAGTATCTGTAAACATTTAATACAGGACAACCTAATTCGGATCACAAAAGATTACATTGATATAAAAGGTTTATATCATCATTATTTTATTAAGAATTACTTAGCTAATGATAAACATAAAATGAATAGATTATTTGAAAATCATGTAGCATTGATTTTTCAACATAGAGATTTAGTATTAAATAAAGCAGAATATTATCTGTTGAACCCCGATATTTTATCAAGTGGTGGCATGTACATAGGAGGTTTTAAATATTCACTGGGCTCTCTTTTTGAATCCATTGAAAGTGGCAATCATTATTACTATGATGAAATTGACGGACATAAAGAGTTGTATTTGGTTAGTATGGCATCTTCCCCTTTGAGCGGCTCGGTTTTTAAAGCATTATTCTGGTCTGACCATGAAAAACAATTATTGAGATTAGAAAAAAATCTTTCGGGAGTTAAAAGCCCTTCCATCGGTGTATTTCATAAGATGGTAGCTTTTTCTTCTTTTACTATTGATGAGCAAACAAAGGCGCTGCAACAATTAATAAATGAAATCAACGACCGGAATGAAATTTCTGCGTTGGAATAATGTTGAGTGCTTTAATTAGATAAGAGGGAATTGAAAACCTGTCCTTATATGTATTAATTCAAATTAAAAAAGTTTGATTAAAAATACTACTTATTTATCTTAAACTTAAATTTTACAGCCCCCAAATCCTCGGTTTTCAATTAAATAATGACAACAATTTTGTAATTGCAAAATGCCATTTATTTTCCAGGAATCAAATAAATGATTTCCCAAAAGGGCTACTTGCATCTCTTTTTGAAATCGAATCGATTGATTTTCATACATGATTTCCCAATAGTCCAGGATTAGATTTTTTTACCTTTCAATAATTGTTGGTATAGCGGTTGCTCATCAAAATTGATTTCAATGAAATGGTCAAAATGTTTTGAAAAGTTTCTAATCGCAGTGGATTTACCTACCTGACGGGCTCCTCTGACGAGTAAGGGTTTTCTTGATGATGTCCTCATCCATTCAACCAATTCAACGTCTATTTTCCTTTCAATATACATCTGTAATTCTCAAATTTGAATAAATAAGATAATAAAAATACAAAATACAAACCAATAAAGGGGCATTTTTAATAAAAAACAAGACCGATAAGAGGAATGAAGTTAATTATTCCTTCTGTGGCGGGCTAATGCGGCAATATTCAACTCAGCAGGTACAAATTCGCGTACCTACCGCACATCTGATATTTATAGCGACACTAATTCAGGTATTATGAGGTTATCTAAAATATAAATTCCTTTGATACAGTTATTCTACAACCATATCAAAGGAAGCATCTTCTTTTATCATTTCTGCCACATTTATGGAAGGAATAATATATTTAGAAAATTGAGTTGCTTCAGTTTTTGCGAATAAAACGCCTCTTGAGGTACCTGTTGAAATCATTACAAGGTGTGCCAAAAAATCTTTGGGAACAATTAATTTATTTTCCTGAATAAATAAGTTCCAGTAACCTTCGTCTATTTTAAAGTGGCAACTTACTTGAACTTTAAGGAATACTTTTTTTCCTTGCATAAATTCAAATTCAAGAAAAACTGCCATTTGTTTATTTGACTGATCTAGTTTAAACTGTAACTCAGTTTCTAAACATGTTTCTTTTTTAGGGGCAAAATTCTCCTCAAAAATGGCAAATTGCTCCGTTTTTATTCCTTTGATTACAAATCCAACTTCTGTATTTTCCTTTTTCACTACAATACAATTACTTGGTAATATTCCTGTTAATAATCAATTCTTTCTAGTTTCAAGACTTTTGTTGATTGGTAATTATTGCTATACTCAATAGCTTGAACTACCATTTTATCCACTCTTTTTTCAAAAGTTACTATCCGTTGATCTATTTCAGTCATTTTATTTTCGTAATAACTTGCCAATACAGGAATATCTAAAATATGCTGCAATTTGATTTGTGTCTCAATGGTTAGGTTTTCTTTACCACTTACAATTTTTGTAATTTGCTGAGGAGTAACTTCCATCGCTTTTGCAAGGTCTTTTTGTGACCAGCCGAATTCGTCTAATTTCATTAGCACTTTAATAGCAATTTGCTGAGATTCACGCAACATTGCACGATTTTTAATTCGTTTATTAACATCTGCTAATGTCCTATTATCCTCTCCTGAAACCAGTTGATTAAATTTATCTTTGTTTGTCATTGTTGTTCATTTAAAAATTCATAAAATGAATCAGCATCAAATACCCCATTATCTTTTAAGTAATCCCTGCATCTATCCATTTTCTGCATTTCTTTTTGAGTGTGAGGTCTTATTACAAAACAATGGTAATCAATTTTGATTGCAAATAATCTAAGATAATTCTTTCTTCCCTTTTGTTTTGAAAGCTCCACAATATGGTATTCTTGATTATCCAATGGTTTAAAAAATTCTTCCAATCCTTTTTCCGGGTTACTAGAAATTTCGTAAAGTCTATCATCAATATCATTGGCATGGTCAATAATTTGAGAAACTAACGCAAGGATATTCAAATCTTTTGGAATATCCGATTTATTTTTTGTAACAAACTCGTATAGGTATGCTGTATCGTTCCATAATGTTAATAATCTTCGCATCTCATTAAACTTCTCACCTTTAAAGTGGATACGAACTATTTCCATAAAATCAACCTATAGGTTTATTTATTTTAAGATATTCCCAAAAACAGGAAATCTAAACAAGTTAAACCTTATTTTCATTAAAACGACTAATTAATACTTCCATGAAAAAGAAGTATTAAAGGTAAAATTCCAAAAGATTCAGGTCCTTTGGTTCATGTTTTATTGTTTGAAATCGAAATAATTTTTCGTATTATTACAAAGTAACTTCATCTTGATTATCATGGTAAGACGTCAGTTTATAGAATATTTAACGCTATTAGGTGCTTCTACGTGTTTCGATTTTGAATATTTAGCTTCCTTGAAGCTTAAAAATTATAAAATTGGCGCATGTGATTGGTCATTGGGTCAAAATTCAAAATTAGCTGCGTTTGACGTGGCAAAATCCATCGGTTTAGACGGTGTTCAGGTAAATTTAGGCACCCGACAAGATGGCATGCACTTGCGAAATAAAAATACCCAGATCCAATTTCGTGATAAAGCAAAAGAAACGGGTATAGCCATTTCCTCCATGGCTATAGGAGAACTAAATAATGTACCATATAAGTCAGATAATCAAACAGATGCATGGGTTTTTGATGCCATCGATGCCGCTAAATTTTTTAATGTTGAAGTAGTATTATTGGCATTTTTTTCTAAAAATGATCTAAGGAATGATGCTAAAGGCGTGGATACTGTGATTCAAAAATTAAAACAAGTGATGCCTTATGCTGAAAAAAATAAGATTACCCTGGGCATAGAATCCTATCTTACAGCAGAGGAACATCTTGATATTATGGATAAAGTGGGTTCTAATAATTTAAAGGTTTATTACGATTTTAGGAATGCACAGGATGCAGGAAATGATATTTATCATGAAATCAAGCTTTTAGGAAATAAAAATATTTGTGAGCTTCACCTTAAAGAAAATGGAGCCTTTCTCGGAAAAGCTGATATCGATTGGGTTAAAGTTTCCCGTGCTTTAAATGATATTAACTTTCATCCTGCTAAATGGATGCAAATCGAAGGGGCTTT
>Ga0214163_1001168_pt1 | contig 11634 bp, 10 predicted proteins | sample LakMenepilimnion_2_FD_153001 | JGI IMG/M metagenome (GOLD analysis project Ga0214163, IMG submission 153001) | Freshwater microbial communities from Lake Mendota, WI - Practice 15JUN2010 epilimnion v4 | ecosystem: Environmental > Aquatic > Freshwater > Lake > Epilimnion/Euphotic zone | place... | reverse complement strand
ATAACCATACGGATGCACCAGCAGCTGGCAGTGCAGGTCCAAAACCTCTCCAGTCACGATGTATCGCGCTGCTGAGCGGGCCGAGAGCATCCCACGACCTTGCAGGCCGTAGCCGAAAGCATTCGTCACCACATCGGCGACAGGCACCCGTGTCTGGATATGCTCCAGCGGCGTGCCGATCTGCGTGCGCACCGTGCCGAGATTATGTGTACCCATGTCACGTCGATCCACAAAGCTGCGTGTTACAAACTCAGCCGAACCCGGCCGGATATGGCCGACGCCAGCAACATAATCGAGACTCACCTGACTCGTCGTGGTACAGGAAGCCAGAGCCAAGAGGCTCAGAACAGTAAAAAAGAAGGAGGCACGGTTCATAAGGAGTGCAGATGGATAGCCTTTCAGCGGCAGCTTTCAATCAACTCCGCCAAAGGATGTTTTCTAAGCTATTATTCAAGGAGTCAGCAACTTTTGCGATTTTCCTTACTCAGGACCGATTGAATCGTGGAGAGATAAAAGGCTGTATTTCCGATGCTCCAACACCATACTAACTCCAGTGATAGACATGCAACATTCGTGATCAAGAGTTTGGCAATTCCTTACGTCCGCTCGCTCACCTGGGACATGTCGCCGCCGATGTGAAAAAAACGCTTCATTCCCCCCAGAATACGGGCATCGGTTGCCGCCTCGGCATCCCACTTTCTGCCAAAAGTGAGTGCGACAATACTGAGCGTGGCGAGGCTGCTGAGTGGCATGAGTATCGCTGCGGCGAGGGGGCTAAGATGTCCCATGAGACCGGCGATGATGGTGGCGATATTGTAGGTGACTGAGAAGGCGAAGACTCGCCTTGTGGCACGGTGATGGATCGCTGCGATGTCGATGAGGCCACTGACAAAACGCAGGCTATGACCAAGGAAAAAGAAGTCCGCTTTTTGCTCTAAAAAGCTACGCCCGGTGACAGGGCTACCAGCACAAAGAGCAGCGTCAAAGGCGAGGCTGTCGTTGGCTCCATCACCAATGTAGAGAGTGTCATCATTGTCGTTCTGGCGGACCCATTCGGCTTTCTGTTCGGGTGTCAATGAGGCCTGCCAGTAATCTTTGGATAAACCCAGTTGGTCGGCGATGTGAGCGACTTTGGATTCACGGTCGCCGCTGAGGATGTACACGGCGATGTGCCGATCTTGCAACGTGCTTATCTCCTCCAAGGATTCGTCACGCAGTTCATCACGAAAACGGAACCCGGCCAATTCAGCTCCATCTCGAAGCAAAACAGCATCAGCGGAGGAGGAGCCAGTCTTGGGACGCCCCAAGGACCACACCACACCGCTTTCATCTGTGAACTCCAAGCCTTGGCCAATGAGCTCTCGCACCTCAAGCCCTTGAGCGACTTCGCCTGGGCCAAGTGCATCAAAAAGACTGCGGCTGACGGGATGCAGGTTACCTGTGACAAGCGTTCGCAAAGCCTTCTGGGATATGACATTGAGCGTCCTTAGAGCTTCTGGATTTTCAATAACGGGGTTTTCCAGGGTCAGCGTTCCGGTTTTATCAAAGACGGCATGGTGGACACGCAGCAGACGCTTCCACAAGGCCAGTGTGCGGACAAAAACGCCCAGTTTTTCAGCACGGGAGGCGGCCAGTTCTTCAGCCAGAGGAACGGCGACACCGAGAGCACAGGGGCAGGAGACCACGAAGATGGAGATCATGACCTCGAGAGCCTCAGGAAGGGTAGAGCCAGACCAAAGCCAGCCTGAGGCTCCAAGGATGCCGATGACGACGACGGCGGCGAGGTAGTAGCGCAGCAGGCGCTCCAGTCCGCGATCACGGAACTCACCAGGACGTCGGGCTTCAAGCAGCTTGCGAAGGGTGCTATCCTGCCAGCTTTCGAGGGCCTCAGCTTCGAGTGTGCGAGTGCCAATATTCAGAGCTCCGGAAGGCAGCATCTGACCTTCAGCGAGACGCTGAGCTTCGCTCTCTCCATTGATCCACTCCAGACTGACAGAGGCCTGCGGGCTGAGCAGACGACAGGCCACGGGGATGGATTGAGCGGGCTTGATGGTGAAACGAACGCCCGCTTTCAGAATGCTGAGCGGCTGCGGTGTTTCATCTCCGATGACACTGACGCGGTCTGGGATGGAGGTGTCACGCATCAGTTTACGGCGATTTCTTTCCACCGCAGCTTGCTGCGCCCAACGGCCCACGAGCATGAGGAAAATGAAGATAGCGACGAAGTCGAAGTACTTTAGCCCAGGAATATCCATCAGCCAGCCGCTCATGGAGCCTGCATAAGCGGCGATGATGCCGAGGGCGATGGGAGTGTCGATGTGCAGGGTGCCGACTTGCAGGCTGCGCCAGGCTTTTTCGATGAAGTAACTGCCGCCAACCAGCATCGCCAGGGTCGCGGAGACGGCGGCGATGATGTCAAACCATGAGGCAAAGGCGAAGTCTGGCGGCATGCCAAAGTAGGCAGGCAGGCAAAAAGCCATGGCATTCATGGCAAAAGCTCCACAGACGCCCATCCGGCGCTCCAGTGCTGAGAATTGCTTCTTATCGCCGCCTTCATGCGGCGGGCCAACGAGGTAGCCAAAGGACTGCATGTCTTTGGCAAAGGCAACGACATCAAACTCGCCGAGATGATAGCAGAGGCTGAGTTCACCATGCACGACATCCACATTCACCCGCAGCCCACCGGGATGACGAGAAAAGAGTTTTTCGATCAACCACACGCAGCCCACACAGGAAATGCCTTGAAGAGCGAGATGGAGCTCAATCGGTTGTTTGTTTTCGGTCGTGTGCTCCGCAGACTCCACCGCTTCCACGCGTTTCAGCCAGTCATAATCACGCTCGCGCAGGCTTTGCGGTGAAACAGGCGGCAGCGACAGCCCGCCTTTGAGATCATAAAAGTGATTCAGTCCCTGCTGATGCAGCAGGTCATAAACATAAACACATCCTGCACAGCAAAAGTCGTCGTCGCGGTTGGCTGGAACGGGCGAACAACAATGCTTGCAGGGAAGAAGAGACATGAATGGGTAAACCTGCCGTCTGACGCGACTGGCGCTGACCGCTGCTTGTCTTTCTTGCGCCTGAATTTGCCGCTATTTGACGCGCTGCATTTGGAAGGTGCCTTTGTCCATGGCGCACTGGTAACAGGCGCTGAATTCATCACCCCGGATCGTTCCACCATAGGTATAGCGACCTCCAACGGCTTTAGGCATGTCGTGAGTACCAGTGAAGGTGAATTCTTTGCGCCCAGGAGTGACCTGATGCTCAGCTCGATAGGCTCCACTCAGAAAACCGGCCCAGGTGGCGTGATAATGAAAATCGTGCGCTCCTTCTGCATTCTTGGCTGGGCCGACGACGCAGCGCAATTTGCCATGATGCCCGTTCACATCACTTTTCCAGGTGCCAGCCCAAGCTCCTTCGAAACCCGAGGTGCGTGGTTTTTCGGTGGCTGCGTTCCATTCGCGTCGAAACGACATTGAGCAGGAAGTCAGTGCCAGAGAACAAAGCAGGAGGAGTAGGTGACGTGTCATGGATACGGCAAAACGTGTGGCGGGTCGATTCACTTTCAGAGTTGGGAAATGATGATGCGCGGATAAAAAAATCGTCCCTGCCGGTGAAGGTCAGGGACGAGAGGGAATCAGAAATGAATCTGACCGAAACTTACTTGATGTGAGCGGAGACCAGCTTGGTCATCTCGAACATGGTCACCTGGGTCTTGCCACCGAAGACAGCCTTGAGCTTGGCATCAGCATTGATGTTGGTCTTCTTATCTTTGTCTTGGAGACCATTCTTTTTGATGTAGTCCCAGAGCTTTTTGGTGAGCTCACCGCGGGAAGCAGGCTCGGAACCAACGACAGCGGCCAGGATTTCATCTGGCTGCACTGGCTTCATGAGAGCTGGGTTGGCTTTGCGAGTGGTGGTTGTGGTAGATTTTTTTGCCATAGGGCCGCGATGCTGGCAGTTTACCGGCCTTGGGTCAATACCTCATGCAGAGTTTTTCAGGGGCTTTTGTCAAAAATGAGCCAGGGAGAAAACCTGAATGAGGATTTTCCAAAGACGTTTTTCCATTTTAGAGAGGAACCGTGACTGCCGCCCCTCTTGCCCGCGAAGACTTGTTTGATGCCGCCTTTTTGGACCGGCTCCGATCGCTGGCCGTGAGATTGCGGAAGCGTCGGGCACTGTCCCGACGTGGCAATCAGTCCACTCCGGCAACAGGCTTTACCCGCGAGTTCAAAGACTATCGCCATTACACGCCACGTGAAGATTATCGTGCTATCGACTGGCGTCTCTATGCGCGATTAGACAAGCTTTTTGTTCGTCTATATGAGGAGACTCAGGAGCTGAATCTGCACATCTTGGTGGATACGAGCGCCTCCATGATAGAGCCCCACAGTGAAAAAAGGCAGCAGGCTTTGCGCTTCGCCGTGGCTCTGGCCTATCTAGGGCTGGCGGGTCAACAGCGTGTGAGTCTCTATACTTTAGGCGACACGGTTCACCGGCAGTTGCCGCCTTTGCGGGGGCAAGGCAATATTGAAAAGGTCATTCAAGTCGCCTCGAAAGTGAGTTTTGGTGGCCTGACCGATCTCGAAAAGAGCTTTGCCGACTTTCATCCCACGCGCCAGCGCTATGGGGTGATCTTTGTCATCTCGGACTTCTTTGGGCGTGACGTGACGACAGCACGTGAGGCAGTAAAGCGTGCGGCTTCTTGGCCCGGTGAGGTGCATTTTTTGCAAATTCTTCACCCTGATGAACGAAGCCCCAATCTGGAGGGCGAGGTGGAACTCTCTGAAGTGGAAACGGGTGAACGACGCCGTTTTTGGCTAACGAAACGAGATGTGCAACGCTACACGGATGCCTTCGACGCCTTTTGTGATGAGCTTTCCCGCGAGTGTGCCAGCCACCGCATCGACTTCATGCAATGCGGGGCTGACGAGGCTTTTGAGCAGCGCTTCCTCGATCTATTGAATCGCGGTTCAGCGCTAGGCGGCGCCTGAGTTTACTTGGCTGGGAAGGGGCTTTTGATCATCGTGCGGAAGGCTTCGCTGATCTTGCCGACGGCATCTTTAGGGCCAGTGAGCTTGATGAAAACTGGGGCGTCATTGCCTGGAACGATGGCTCCAAGGAGTGTGTAATTGTCCTTCGGAGTCTTTGGGCCAAACATAGCTCCGTCATTGTAGGTGCCCGTGGCCGTGACGAGCGTCACCTTGGTTCCATTGGCGTCAAGCTCTTCTGTCTTGGCTTCTGGAGGGCTGGCAAATTGACCGAGCCAGCGATCGACGTTGGCTTTGGAGTCACCACCCTGACCTGCGCCGAAGTAGTAAAACACGGCTTCCAGTGGGTCAGCAGCGCCTTCGACAGTGATTTTCAAGCTTCCCGCACGCATAGGGCTGGTGGGAGCGACGGAGACCCATGTGGTCGGGAAGCTGAAGTTAAGGCCCGCTACGGTGAGCTTGCCTTCTTCAGCCAAAGCTGAGGCGCTGAGAGTGGCGATGGCGAGGAATGTAAGGATGGATTTCATGGTGGATGGTGATGGTCTGATACAGTGGAGGCGGACTTGGTGTCCGCCTCCGAGATTTTTTGGATGGAGCTAAACTTATTTGGTGATGTGCATCACGCCTTTCATGAGCAGCCAGTGACCTGGGAAGGTACACATGTATGGATAGTCACCAGCTTCAGCAGGAGCTGTGAACTCGATGGTTTCGGTGGCGTTTGGCATCACCAGCTTGGTGTTCGCGACAATGTCTTCCTTGGAGGTGTCTGGCACATAACCTTTGGCCATGGCCTGTGGGTCTGTCATCATGGCATTGGCTTGAGCGCCGACGGCCTGATCTTTACCTGGCTTGATGAGGATGAAGTTGTGCGGCTGCGGAGCGATGCTGCCCGTGTTATTCAGCGTCAGCTTCACTTTTTGTCCGGCTTTGACGGTCAGATCGGTTTTGTCGTAGCCCAAAGGATTGGAGGCATGAGGCTTGAGTTCAATCACAGCCAACTCTGCATCTTGAGCGGCGAGTGTGGCATTCGTGAGTAAGAGGAGCGAGGCAAGAGCAGCTAGTTTTTTCATAGGGGGTATTCCGTAAAACGGAGGAGAACTCTAATCGGACGTGTTCCCGAGAGGTTTTCAACCATTTTCATGTTGGGTTTGGCATCAGTTCAGCGAGGTAGACGAAAGGAAAGTTCAGGCGTATGCAAAGCGTAGAACTTCATCCCCCCATGAATCCATTCCACGATACCGCCACCGCCTCGCATCAGATGAGCCGCCGCCGCATGCTTCGCGGCCTGGGCACGATGATGTCACTGCCTTTCCTGGAAACCTTTGCGGGTCGTGCTAGCGCAGCGGCGGCTCCTGCCGCAGCCAAAGCACCACTGCGTGCCGCGTGGCTTTACATCCCTAACGGGGTGAATGTCGATGAATGGTTTCCAACAGGCGAGGGCAAGAACTACCAGCTCAGCACCTCACTGAAGGAGCTCGAACGTCATCGTGAGGACTTCATGGTGGTCTCTGGACTGGCACAGGACTTCGCACGGTCTCACGGCAATGGTGGCGGCGACCATGCTCGTGCCACCGCGACCTATCTCACAGGCTGTATGCCCAAAAAAACCGCCGGGGCTGATATTCAGCTTGGTGTCTCCGTGGATCAGATCGCCGCCCAAAAGATCGGTCACCTCACGAGACTGCCATCGCTTGAACTCAGTGCTGATGGCCAGCGCAGCGCAGGACGTTGTGACAGCGGTTACTCCTGTGCCTATCAGTTTAATCTAGCCTGGAAAAATGAAACGCTGCCCATGGCTCCCGAAATGGATCCACGTCTGGTGTTTGAGCGCTTATTTGGCTACGGGGCTTCGGGGGCTCGTGGTGCCGAAGGTGCTCGTCGTCAAAGGATGCAAAAAAGCATCCTCGATACCGTGCTGGATGAAGCCAAGACGCTCCAAGGCAAGGTCAGCGGCAACGACAAACGCAAGCTGGATGAGTATTTTGAGTCCGTGCGCGACATCGAGCAGCGCATCGAACGCGCCGAAAAATTTACCGCCCAACTCCCGCCAGATCTGCCTGTGCCCGAGGGCGTGCCAGATCAATACGAAGACCATATTCGGGTGATGTTTGACCTGCTCACACTTGCCTTCCAAACTGATACCACTCGTATCGCCACCTTCCTGCTGGCGCATGATGGCAGCAATCGAAGCTTCCCTGACATCGGCGTGCCGGATGCTCATCACAGCATCTCCCATCATCAGCGCGATGCGCAGAAACTCGCCAAGCTCGGCAAGATCGACCGCTTTTATCTTCGCCAACTCGCTTACTTCCTTGATAAGCTCAAATCGACCAAGGAAGGCGAAGGCAACCTCCTCGACAACAGCATGATCGTCTGGGGCGGAGGCATTGGTGATCCAGATCGCCACAACCATGACAATCTGCCCATTCTGGTGGCTGGTCGTGCAGGCGGCACTTGGACCCCGGGCAAACGCGTTGTCCTTCCAAGCGAAACCCCCATGACCAATCTCTACCTCTCCATGCTCGACCGTATGGGCGTCCGTGCTGAGAAAGTCGGAGACAGCACCGGCGTGCTTGAGGTGGGGTGATTTGCCTTTGGAGCAGTTCTACAAATGTATTCACCACAGGTAAAAAAGCCTGTGCTACGCTCTCGCATGTCCGACATCCGCTCACTTGAACCATCCTCTCTCTGGAACTGCTTTGCCGATCTCAATGCCGTGCCGCGCCCATCCAAGCGCGAGGATCATGCGGTGACCTTTGCGCGTGAGTTTGCGGAGCGTCACGGACTCAGTTCAATGCTCGACAGCGCTGGCAATGTGATCATCAAGAAGCCCGCGACCCTGGATCGACAGGACAGGCCAGTAGTCATCATGCAGGCGCATCTCGACATGGTTCACAAAGCTGCCGACGGGTTGAGCTTCGACTTTGATAAGCAAGGCATCGACATGTGGGTCGATGGCGATTGGGTGCGGGCACGTGGCACGACACTCGGTGCGGACAATGGCCTCGGAGTTGCGGCCATTCTGGCGGTGTTGGCTTCAAAGGATCTCTCGCATCCCCCCATCGAGGCGCTGTTCACGCTAGACGAAGAGCAGGGCATGGGCGGCGCACTCGGACTACAATCCGGCCTACTCACCGGCAAAACAATGCTCAATCTTGACTCTGAGGAAGACGACACCTTCACCATCGGCTGCGCAGGCGGTGTGGATACACTGGCGAGCCTCGACTACACAGAATCTATTCACGGTTCCGACAAGCCTTCCCTAGCCATTCACATCACCGGCCTGCGAGGCGGCCATTCCGGTCTGCAAATCCACGAAGGCCGAGCAAATGCCATCAAGCTCATGGCTCGCATCCTTTGCGGCTGTGGTGAGGAAGTCGTCGCGCTCGCCACCATGCGCGGCGGCAGTGCCCGGAACGCGATTCCGGCGCAATGCACCGCTCAGGTCGTCATTCTCGATCAGTCACGCTTTGATAAAATCTTCGCCAAGGAGGTCGAAGGCATCCACGAAGAGTTCCACCTGATCGAACCGAACCTGAGCATCACCACAAAACCTGTGAAGCCCAAGAATGGCCATATCCCGACGATGACTGACACTGTGCAAAGGCCCTTCGTCCTCGCTCTCCAGGCTGTGGTGAATGGCGTCTTTCGCATGAGTCCTGTCGTTCCCGGCTTGGTCGAGGCTTCATCGAATCTCTCGCTCATCTCGCTTGGCAATGGCCACGCTGAATGGAGCGGCCTACAACGCAGCTCGGTCGATTCGAGCAAGGTGGATGTCGCACGAGCCTTTGGAGCGCCCTTTGAGATGATTGGCGCGAATGTTGTTCAAGACGCTGGCTATCCAGGCTGGAGCCCCAGCGCTGAATCGCCCATCTTGGAAAAGATGAAAACGATCTATCGAGAACTCTTCGGCCACGACGTGAAGGTCAGCGCCTGCCACGCGGGCCTCGAATGCGGCGTCATCTCCATCGCCTACCCCGATCTCGACATGATTTCCTTCGGCCCGAACATTCACGAGGCGCATTCTGAGAAAGAGTGCTGCAGCATCGCCTCCGTGCAAAAGTTTTGGAAACTGCTCACGACAACGCTGGCGGCGGTGTAGACAATAACGATATTCAAAGGCATTCGGGACGCCGCATCGAATTTGCAGCTCGAGGGGGGCTGGGGAGCATGACTCTGGTTCTGTAAGCGCGTTACACAAGCCGCCTAACAAAATCCGACACAGCCTAGACCTTTCTTTACATTATGCCTGCTTTTTGTAGAAGTTTGAGTCCTAATGGAGCCAGCAAACGGATACCGTGCATATGACTGCCGACTTTAATGCTAAATCAGCCAGCCGTGTTTCCTCAAACACGGAGGCGGATGACCATGGCTCGGCAATCTATGAATGCCAGGTGATGCACCACAGGCTGAAGCCCAAGGAGCATCGCTTTGACTACCGGGTGTTTTATCTCTGGCTTGATCTGGATGAGCTGGAGTCCCTCTCCGGGCGGCTGCGTTTGTTTAAGCGCAACCGGGCGGCTTTGTTCTCGTTTTTCGACGCGGATCACATCTTGAAAGGTGGCGCGAATGTGAAAGAGAATGTGCTTCAAATCATGCGCGAGGCCGGGGTGAATACCGGCAGCATCAGCCGGATCAAGCTGCTGACTTTTCCGCGAATGTTCGGATATATCTTCAATCCCGTCTGCTTTTACTACGCCTATGATACCGATGGGCAGGCGGTCTGCGCTTTGGCGGAGGTGACAAACACCTTCCATGAACAGAAGCCCTATGTCCTGACGCAGCGTGAGGGGGATCGCTTCAGGCTGATCACGCAAAAACACTTTTATGTGTCACCCTTCTTGGATCTGGAGCTGAATTTTGACTTCAAGCTGCGGCTGCCCATGGAGCATCTGGAGATCCACATTGATGACCAAGAGGGTGACAGCAAAGCCATCCTCACCAGCCTGACGGGCAAGCGGCGGGCATTGACGGATTCAGCACTGCTGATCTGCGCTTTGAAATACCCGCTGCTGACCCTGCGCGTGATTTTTCTCATCCACTGGCATGCTTTTCGTCTCTGGATGAAGGGTCTGCGCGTTTACAGAAAAGCCGAACGACCAGAACTCCAAAGAGATCTCTACCGCCCCCACCGCTCCATCACTCCGCCAAACCCATGAACTCATCCACGCTGACTCCCGAGGCCGCCCCTGCTCCGAACCGTAAAACTGGCTTTTATGAGCGGCTCGTGATGCACACGATGAAGAAGTTTCCCCAAGGCGGCCTGATGATGACTTTGCCAGATGGCAGTCAGGTGAAACTCGGTGCCCCCCAGAGTCCGGTCACGGCTGAGATCCGGGTTAAAAACTGGGACTTTTTTCGCCAGTGTGCGCTCTTTGGTAACGTCGGATTCGGCGAGGCCTACGTCGATGGCGACTGGGATACGAACAACATCGCGGCCGTCATTTCCTGGTTCATCCAAAACGTCGCCGCGACGCAGGGCAGCAAGGCGTCATCGACACGCATCGCGGGGACGAATCTGCTCAAGGCCTACAATCGCGTCCTGCATTTGCTAAGGCCGAACAGCATCAAAACCAGCCGCCGAAACATCTCAGAGCACTACGATCTGGGGAATGATTTTTATAGCCTGTGGCTGGATCAGACGATGACCTACTCCTCAGGACGCTTCGTGGGCGGTGCAAAAACCCTGGAGGAAGCTCAGTGGGCGAAATATGAGGCGCTCTGCCGCAAGCTAGAGCTGAAAGCCACCGACCATGTTCTCGAGATCGGCTGCGGCTGGGGAGGCTTTTGTACCCACGCGGCACGTGAGTATGGCTGCCGTGTCACCTGCCTGACGATTTCTGAAGAACAGCTCAAATTTGCTCGTGAACGCGTGAAGCGCGAGGGGCTGGATCACCTGATCGAGATCCGTCTGGAAGATTACCGTCACGTCACGGGTCAGTTTGATAAGATCGCCTCGATTGAGATGCTGGAAGCTGTGGGTGAAGCCTACGTCGATGCCTACTTCGCCAAATGCCATGAAGTGCTCAAGCCGAATGGCCTGCTGGCCTTTCAGGTCATCACGGTGCCTGATTGCCGTTATGAGCAGCTGAAACGCGGTGTCGATTGGATTCAGAAACACATCTTCCCAGGCTCACTGCTGCTGAGCATGGGGCGCATCAATCAGGCCATCAATAAAACGGGAGACATGTTTCTCCATGGCATGGAGGACCTGGGGGCGAGTTATGTAAAAACCCTCGGGCACTGGCATGATCGCTTTAACAACAAGGTGGACGATGTGAAAGCGCAGGGCTTTGACGAGCGCTTCATCCGCAAGTGGAACTTTTACCTGCAATACTGCCAGGCCGCCTTTGCCACACGGAACATCAGTGTTTTTCAGGCCGTTTATACGCGGCCTAATAACACGGCTCTCGCGGCCCATTGATCCTGTTGATTCCTTTCATGAGGCGACTGAGGCCTCATGAAAGGTTCCAAGCAAAACGAGTGTAGTCAGGCTCAGCTGCGAGGACGGAAGAGCAGAGCAGCAGGATGAGAATGCGTAGATAAATGATAATGCGAGAGTTGGCCAAGCTGCAACGGCTTCTTCTTCAATGCCAGAAAGTGGGAGCGTGAAAAAGGGTAAAGAGCGGTAAATCAAGGTGGAATG
>Ga0214163_1001166_pt1 | contig 11638 bp, 9 predicted proteins | sample LakMenepilimnion_2_FD_153001 | JGI IMG/M metagenome (GOLD analysis project Ga0214163, IMG submission 153001) | Freshwater microbial communities from Lake Mendota, WI - Practice 15JUN2010 epilimnion v4 | ecosystem: Environmental > Aquatic > Freshwater > Lake > Epilimnion/Euphotic zone | place... | reverse complement strand
AAGTAAGCCAAGCAATTCCAAGCATTCAATTAGTTAGAAATAGGGCAGGGTTAACTAGTCCAATTACGGCAAGTGATGCGGCTAGCTTACGAACTTTAATCGCCAAAGAAAGACAAACAGAATTTTGTTTTGAAAATCAAAGATGGTATGATTTGAAAAGAACAGGCAAAGCAATCGAGGTAATGACCGCACATGGAAAAAGAGAAAAAGCTGCCAAAGTATTTTTGTATCCTGAATCTTATACCTTAAATTCAAATAAATTATTAGCACCTTTGCCCGTTAGTGAGGTGTCTATTAATAAATTAGACCAAAACCTAGGCTACTAAACCTATTCCTATGAATCAGATAAAATGCTTTTCTAAATGTCTTTTTTTTGTATTTTTTTGTACACTTAACTTTATTTCGGTCGCTCAAAAAAATACTAAACCCAATATCCTCTACATCTTAGTAGATCAATGGAGAGCTCAGTCTACGGGATATTCGGGTGATAAAAATGTGATGACGCCTAATTTAGATCAATTGGCGAGCAAAAGTATTAACCTAACGCATGCCGTTTCAGGAATGCCCGTATGCTCACCGCATCGGGCTTCTTTTTTAACTGGCCAATACCCGTTGACCCATGGGGTTTTCATGAACGATGTTTTATTAGATACCAACCGCACGACGATCGGGAAAGTATTTAAAGAAAACGGCTATCAGACTGGTTATTTAGGGAAATGGCATGTGGATGGACATGGGAGGAGTTCTTATATTCCCGCGAGTCGCCAACAAGGCTTCGATTATTGGAAAGCGCTTGAATGTACGCACGATTACAATAATTCGGCCTATTATGAAGGGAATTCTCCGGTCAAAAAAGTTTGGGAAACCTATGATGCCATTGCGCAAACTCAAGATGTTTGTCAATACCTGAAAAGTCAGACGAAAAAAGATGATCCATTCTTTTTAGTGCTTTCCATCGGTTCTCCGCATGATCCCTACCAAACAGCTCCAGAAAAATATCGCAAAATGTATGAAAATAAAATCTTTACAATTCGTGATAATGTGCCTGCTGATAAAGTTGAGAAGGTTCAAAATGACCTTAGAGGATATTACGCGCACATGACGGCGATTGATGATTGCATAGGCCAACTGCGTACTACGCTCAAGGAACAGGGCTTAGACGAGAATACCATTATCGTGTTTACGGCAGATCATGGCGATTTAATGGGCTCTCATGGTGCTTGGAATAAGCAACAACCTTATGACGAAAGTATCCGTGTACCTTTTTTAATTCATTATCCGAAGGCATTTGGGCCTCAAGGAAAAAAATCAAAAGCGCTCATGAATTCCCCCGATATCATGCCTACGCTGTTGGGCCTAACAGGTATCGAAGTTCCCAAATCCGTGGAAGGCAAAGATTTTTCTCAAATTTTATTAGGCAAAAAGAAAAATGATGTCACTCATACCTTGATTTCCTGTGTTCAACCTTTTGGCCAGTGGATTCGCTCCAAAGGTGGCAAAGAATATAGAGGTTTAATGACTGAGAATTATACGTATGTGCGTGATTTAAAAGGTCCTTGGTTATTGTTTGATCGGACGAGGGATCCATTCCAACTCAATAACTTGGTCGGCCAAGCGTCCGTTGCGGCTATTCAAAGTAAATTAGACCGTGATCTATTGAATGAATTAAAAATACGTAAAGATGAATTTTTGCCCGGCTTAGACTATGTTAAAAAATGGAATTATGTCATCGACGCAAACGAGACTGTTCCTTACGTTAAAATGAATTATCAAGGACTGCCCATTTCAGATACCTCATCTGGTTATCCTAATTCAAAATAGTCACTTATGAAACTTATTCCCATCAAATCGACGCCATTGTTGCTTATTTTGTTTATAGCAGGGCTTTTTTTATTGCAAGTTCACGTTGCCCTTTCACAAAGTAAAAAACCCAACATTATTTTTATTTTGACAGATGATCAACGCGCTGAGGCGATGGGTTACGCCGGGAATAAAATTATCAAAACACCAGAAATGGATAAATTGGCCAGCCAAGGGATTTATTTCAAAAATGCGTTTGTTACAACTCCTATTTGTGCGGCTAGCCGAGCCAGTATTTTGACGGGTTTATATGAGCGGACCCATTTATATACATTCCAACAAGGTAATTTAAAGCAAGGGTATGCAGATAATTCATATCCGACTTTATTGAAAAAGGCTGGGTATTATACTGGGTTTTTTGGAAAATTTGGAGTAGAATATCCTTCCTTTAACACCATGTTTGACCAAGGGGAAAACTACGATCGCAACACGAAATACAAGGATCATCGCGGCTATTTTTACAAAACATTAGGCAAGGACACTGTTCACTTAACACGGTATACGTCGCAAAAAGCGATGGATTTTATATCTAGCGCGCCGGCCGACCAACCCTTTTGTTTGTCCTTGAGTTTTAGTGCGCCACATGCCCATGACCCGGCTGTTGATCAGTATTTCTGGCAGCCTGAGGTAGATCATTTATATCAAGATGTGGTGATCCCTCCACCGATTATGGCCTCTGATGCTGATTTCATGGCCCAACCTGCCTACGTTCGAAACGGAGAAAATCATACACGTTGGCTCTGGCGTTTTGATACGCCTGAAAAATACCAAAAAAGTGTCAAAGGCTATTATCGAATGATATCTGGAGTAGACCTTGAAATAGGGAAAATACGTAAACTGCTAGCGGAAAAGGGTTTAGATAAAAATACCATCATTATCTTTTTAGGTGATAATGGATATTTTTTAGGAGAGCGTCAGTTTGCCGACAAATGGCTGATGTATGACAAGTCATTAAGGGTTCCGATGATGATTTATGATCCGAGAAACCCGAAACATCGTGTCATTGAAGATGAGGTATTAAACATTGATATTGCCCCTACTATTTTTGGTTTTGCAGGATTAAGCCAACCAAAATCTTGGCAGGGCGTAAATTTATCTGGATATACAAAAGCTGCTTCTCCCGCTAAATCACGTGTGGATTTTTTATGTGAACATTTATGGAAAGTTGACATTATTGCCTCCAGCGAAGGATTCAGGACTAAAAAATGGAAGTATTTCCGTTATCGAGAGGATTTAAAACATGAGGAGTTGTATGATTTATCTAAAGATCCTTTAGAAAAAAACAACTTGGTCAATGAGCCTAAATTTAAAGCCGTATTACTGGAGATGCGTCAGAAAATGGAGAAGAAAATTGCTTCTTTAGAAAAAAGCCGCATATAAAGTTATTTGATTAGTCAGGACCATTATTTTAAATGAATTCCATTTATTTAATCAATCCTTTATTTTAAAAGAGTAAATAATTCTTAATTTTAGAGGTAATAATTTGATTATTAATCTATAAACCTATGAAGACTCGTTTACTCTTTTTCCTTTTTTTAGGAAATATTTTTAGTATTTCAGCTCAAAAAATGTCATCTACAGTTTCTTTGCCCAATGGCTGGAAATTGAGTCCTGCTGGAAAATCATTTGCTCTAGGAGATTTGCCCTTAAATATTGCGGTCAGTAATTCCAAGAAATATGTTGCGGTAACCAATAATGGTGTAAGTGCTCACAGCATCATGTTGATCGATGTAAAATCAGAGCGTGTCATTGATTCTATCATTATCCCAAAAGCTTGGTATGGTTTGGCTTTCAGTCCCGATGACCAATTTTTGTATGCGGCAGGTGGGCATGACAATAAGATAGTACGCTATGAAATTGTTCAGAATAAACTCAATAAAAAAGACGAGATCATTTTAGGAGCCGTTTGGCCTAATCGGATTGCACCCTCTGGAATCACCTTTGATTCTAAGCGTCAAAAAATTTATGTGGTTACACGCGACAATCGAAGTCTGTATGTGATTGATGCCAAAACGCAAAAAATCGAAAAGCAATTTGGTTTAGATGGCGAAGCGTATATGAGCGTGATGAGTACAGACTCAAAAGAATTATATATTTCGTGCTGGGGCTGTGATCACGTGCTTGTTTTTGATTTAACTATTCAGGCTTGGAAAACATCCATAAAAGTAGGGGATAACCCGAATGAGATGTTGGTAAGCCCGAATGGCCAACAACTTTACGTGTGCAATGCAAACGATAATACTGTTTCGGTCATCAATTTAAAGACTAAAAAAGTTATCGAAACTTTAGATGTGGCTTTGTACCCGAACTCACCTTCAGGTTCTACTACGAATGGTTTGGCTATAGATCCTATTAAAAAGTCCTTATTTATTGCCAATGCAGATAATAATTGTTTGGCGGTTTTTGATGTTTCCACTCCAGGAAAAAGTGTTCCAAAAGGTTTTATACCTGTAGGTTGGTTTCCGACTAATGTGAAATTTATTAATAATAAAATTTGGGTTAGCAATGGAAAAGGAAATACTTCAATGGCCAATCCTTATGGACCTCGTCCCATAAAAAATGGGGAAGAAGTGATTTTGCATGGGGCGGATGTGAATGCACCCAAAGAGGTTCAATATATCGGTTCTCTATTCAAAGGTACGATGAGTGTCATTTCTCGCCCCACAGAGAAAGATATGCAGAGTTATTCCAAAGCCGTTTATCGAAATACCTCTTATTCTCCTAATAAATCAGAATTGGCAGATAAAGAGGCACCAGGATTTCCTATTCCGATGAAAATGGGACAAAAATCACCCATTAAATATGTGTTTTATGTCATTAAGGAAAACCGTACCTATGATCAGGTTTTATCGGATGTGAAGGGTGGAAATGGGGATACGACCTTGCTTTTATTTGGCAGGAAATATACCCCTAACCAACATGCGATTTCCGAGAAATTTGTCCTTTTAGATAATTTTTATGTGGATTCAGAAGTCAGCGCTGATGGGCATCAATGGTCTATGGGCGCTTATGCCACAGATTACATGGAGAAGAGTTGGCCTACTAGCTATGGCGGCAAAGGCGGAGGAATCTATGGAGATCAAGAGAAAAATGTGGTATTGAATAAAAATGGATATATCTGGGACTTATGCAATCGGTATGGTGTGACTTTTAGAACCTATGGAGAGTTTGTAACCAATGGAAAAGCGACTATTCCTGTGTTGGACAAGCATTTTCATCCTACTTTCCCAAGTTATAGTTTAGCCATCATGGACACTACGCGTTTACGGATTTGGAAAACGGAATTTGAGACGATGGTGAAGGAAAATCGAGTTCCTCAATTTAATACTTTGCGATTAGGAAATGACCATACGGAAGGTTTACGGATTGGTCGGCCTACGCCTTATGCACATGTGGCTGATAACGATTTAGCCGTAGGGCAATTGATTGAGACCTTATCTAAAAGCCCAATCTGGAACGAAACGGCTGTATTTATTCTAGAAGATGATGCTCAAAATGGAGCTGATCACGTAGATGCACATCGGAGTACTGCTTACCTTGCAGGAGGATTTGTAAAACGCAACTATGTAGATCATACCGCTTATTCCACAAGTTCAATGTTGAGAACTATGGAACTCATTTTAGGACTTAGCCCTATGTCACAGTACGATGCGGCTGCGATGCCTATGTGGCGTTCTTTTGATTCAGTAGCTAGGCCGAGTGATTTTAAAGCCATCATACCTGAGGTAGATTTGCGCGCTAAAAATGTGGTTAGAAATGAGTGGCAAAGAAAATCTGAATTATTTAATTTTGAGAAAGAAGATACGAATAATGACGTAGCATTTAACTTGGTGCTTTGGCATGGGTTAAAAGGGGATAAAATACCATTCCCTGGTCCTACTCGGGCTGCGTTTGTATATCCCATCATAAAAAAAGATGATGATGATTAGAAGATCATGGGTGTTTGTTTTCTTGTGCTTCTGGAGTTTGCATGTTCAAGCCTCTTCAAATCCCAAGAAGCCTAATATTATCTTCATCTTGGCAGATGATTTAGGATATATGGATTTAGGTTGTTACGGCAATCCTTATAATGAAACACCAAACTTAAATAAATTAGCGAATGCAGGGGTCCGCTTCACGCAGGCTTATGCGGCAAGTACCGTATGTTCTCCGTCTCGAGCGGCTATTATGACGGGACTACACCCAGCTCGATTGAAATTGACAAATTTTCTGATCGGGAATAGGAGGGAAGATGACTCCCCATTGCTGCCTGCATCATGGAAAACTTATTTAGGCTCAAAAGAAATCACGTTGGCTCAGCGATTAAAGTCGATGGGTTACGAGACTGGAATGATTGGAAAATGGCATTTAGGTTCTGGTGATAGCTTGGCTCCTTGGAATCGAGGTTTTGATTATGCGAGGATGATCGGTAAAAATGGGCTAGACTATTTTAACTATGGAATCTTTGAAAATAGCTTTCTAAAGATTTTTGAGGATACCGGTGAACGATATATGACGGATAAGTTAAGTGATTATGCGGTTGATTTTATAGGTCAACAAAATGACGCAAAACCCTTTTTTATGTACATGTGCTACTCTGCACCCCATGTTTTCATCGTACCTAAGGCAACAAAATTGAATAAGTATTTTTTGAAATATGAAAAGTTTAAAGGTAAATACAATCCCTATTATGCAACCATGGTGGAGAGTATGGATGATGGGGTAGGCAGAATTATGGAGTCTTTGAGGAAGCAAGGGCTATTGAATAACACCTTAGTCATTTTCGCTTCAGATAATGGTGGAGTGGGTCTACCAGAATTAGGGCCAATTCCTACGCAAAATGATAGCCTCAGAAAATGGAAAGGTCATGTGTATGAGGGTGGAATCAGGATTCCAACCATCATGTTTTGGGAGGGAAAAATTTTGCCAAAACAGGTCAATGATCATTATTTCATGAATACGGATTATACAGCTACAATTTTAGATTTATTGGGTCAAAAATCACCTGATCTAACAGATGGCATAAGTATTTGGCCTGTAATCAATCAGCCCGATGTAAAGAATCAGTCAAGGCCGCTATTTTGGCATTATCCCCATTTTTCAAACCAATTAGGCCGACCGGCCGGTGCAGTTAGATTGGGTGATTGGAAGTTGGTCGATAACTTTGAAACGGCCAAAGTTGAGCTTTATAACTTAAAAGATGACGTGGGTGAACGCTATGATTTATCGGATGCATTCCCATTAAAAAGAGATGAATTACATCGTTTATTAAAAGATTGGCGACAAAGTGTTCAGGCCAATATGCCTATTAAGAAATAAGTGGATTACGCTTAAATTTTAAATGGACTGCGCTTTTTCCAGGAGATTATTGGCTCCAGGTAGTTGAAAATACTTCCCAGAAAATGATTGATTAAGGGCTGGCCATGTCGCATAAATCCATACATGGGAGTATCTGTCGCACCTACGGAACTTTTTATTTCAAGGGCTGTTCTACCAAAAATAATGTTTTTGAATTTTAAACTTATGCCACAGGCAATCATATCATAAAGCATATTGAGATAGAGCATTTTTTCTTTTTGAATTTTTTCATCGTAACCTAGAAAGTAGGTATCTAAGCTTCTCCCATTTTTAATTAGGGTATTGAATCCAATTAATTTCTCATCGATGAAATAGCCATAGAACATGAAGTCATCTTTTAGCTTTTCTTTTAAGACATAAAAGTGATTTTCGGGCAGGTAAAAGGTATTAAATGGGGCATTTACGGCAACATGTAAATACAAATCATGAATCATTGCTTGTTGGTCTAGTATTTCCACCAGACTTAATTTTCTTTTTTGAATACCGAAGGCTTTGTTTCTACTTCTTTTATATTGATCTCGATATTTTTTAGTTAAAGCATTTACATAATCTTCCTCATGGTTCCAAGCAGGATTTATATCAAAAATCATGTTAGGTTGAGAAGAAAATTTCAAATCCTTTTTAAAGGCTGCCGGGTCAAAATGGATCAAATCCTCTGGCATGAAGTCTTTAAACGAGGTCAAGTGAATGGTAAAATTTTGATTTAATTCGGCCACTGCATTTTTCAGTGTCTTTAAAATTTCTGAAATGATGGCACCTTCTTTAGCGATAAAGGCATTTTGACCTGACAGCATATTGTTACCTATAAATAACAGTTTGGATGAAAAACGGCTAAATAAATAATTTCTAACCCATGTTTTGAGTTTTTTATCGCGTTCACCATAGGACTCTAGATGGGAAAGATCGATGAATTGGGCAAGTGCGATTCCGATGATTTCTTCTTGATCAAAAATGCCAATATATTGGCAGTTTACATTACTTGGAGAAGCAGTTTCTAAAACTTCAAGGTAATTTTTGGAAAGGAAAATGTTTGCCTGAGCTATTTTGTCCCAGCCTACTGGTAATTGGTGACTTTGGGTAAAGAGTTGATAGGTGTATTTTATATTCAAAGAAGTATTAAGCTAGCCTATTAAACTTACATTGGAGTAAAATAGTTTCATTTGATTTCAAGAATGATGTTGGCCAGCGCGTGATCTTTGTTTGTGATTTGATTGTTTGCATCGTGGGTGCATAGCCAAATTTCCACCACGTTGTAGTTGATCAGAATACTTGGATGGTGATTCAGTGATTCTGATACGCTGGCTACTTGGTTTATAAATTCAATGGCCTCAAGGAAATTAGCAAATATGAATTTTTTATAGAGTTTATTTTCCTGAATATCCCACATCGTTTTATTGTTTGATGCAATTTAAGTAATTGTTTGAATATGCAAACAAGCGATTTCTTTCATGAAACTAATCCAATTTTGATTTTTAACCGATTTTAATTTTTAGGTTAAAAAATTTGAATTTTTTTTCAAAAAGTTGTGATTTCCCAATTTTAACAATTTTTTATTCCCTTATATTTGAGAGCTATGAAAGCCTTAAGGATCAAAACATTAGACTATGTTTTAAATTTAAGTCGATTTCAGATCGTTTTATTGAAAGACGTTGTTTCTTATGATTTAATGTATTTAAATCCCCAAAGTGAGGCAGTTTTTCAGTTAGATCTAATTAATGGAGAGCAGTTTTTGTTAAGATTAGCGTGTGATGAGACTGAGTTTGAGAAATTTAGGGGGAGGTGGGGAAGGTTTCAAGAGAATGAGGAAAATTATTTTGATTTATCAGCATGGGGTCAGTAAAAATAATATAATTTAGAACACGGAGTATCGGAAATCCCTGGTTTATTAAATCAGGGATTTTTTTTATTCAATTTCCACATCTTTCTGATTGAGCAGTTTCGATAGGTAGGTAGCTTCTATATTTAAAAATGAGCATAAATATTTGTTTTTAACCCTCTTGAGTAAATAGGGGTACTCCTTTTCAACATACTTCAATCGGTCAGGGGCTGACAATGTTCTTAAAAATTCACATTGATTTTGGTACTCACATAAATTATTAAAAAGCTCATGAATGGAAAATTTTGCAAAGTTGGTACTCAGCTCAACTAAATACAAATAAGATTTTTTGTTGATATAATAAATCACAGAATCTTCGATGGCCTCAAAATATTCTTTGGAGGGTTGGCCAAAATGAAAGCTATTGACAGTGGTAACAAAATCACCTTCTTTGGTAAACCAAGTGGTAATCTCTTTTTCTCCTTCGATACGATAGATTCTTATAAGCCCTTTTTCAATGTAAAATAGTTTGTCGCAAATTTCTCCTGCTTCAATAATGAATTCCCCTTTGTTGACTTTTTTGGAAAAGACTAATTTTAAAAACCAATCAAAAAACAAAGAATGGCTGCCTTTGAAAAAATAGGGGCTTTTAGCTAGTCGCTCAGATAATTTCATGGTTTTGTTTCAATGCTAGTTCTATCGTTATAAAATTGAAAATTTTATCTGTAATAAGCAAACCTATACATCATTGATATATAATGAGGATAGCGGTGACAGGCATCGAGTCGAGCGCGACCCCGGCGTATCAAGCGTTTAGGAAACGCCTATAATTAGCAGTTAAATCATGTGGCCCCGACGAGAATCGAACTCGTATCTAGCGTTTAGGAAACGCCTATTCTATCCGTTGAACTACAGCGCCAAAAATTTATTTACTCATTTACAAAAATATAAAATCATTTACAATAAGCCTTTACCTTAAGCAAATTTAGCTATGACTCAGGAATGTACCCATCACTATGTCCTTGCAAATGGTTGCTCTCGAGCCAATTGGGGAAAATCTGAAAGTGTTTGTCTTTGATCAAATTCAAAATTACCTCGCGCAACTCAGGTAAATTACTTTTTTGTTCCGCGGAAATAAAGACTGTTTTGGGTTGCTCTAATTGCCAGTGTGAACGTTTTAAAAAAGCAGTCACTCGATCCATTTTACTCAATTCGACTTCTCCATCCTCGTTAACGGCTGCCCCTTCAAAATACACGTCCTCCACAGGGAATAAATCAATTTTATTAAATACTAAAACCGTTGGCTTGTCGCCAGCCCCCATCTCATTGAGAATTCCTTGTACCACTTCGATCTGCTCCTCAAAATTAGGATGCGATATGTCTACAATATGTAAAAGCACATCCGCCTCACGAACTTCATCTAGGGTTGATTTAAATGACTCAATCAAAAGCGTAGGAAGTTTACGGATAAACCCTACCGTATCCGTTAATAGAAAAGGTATTCCTTCCCAAGAAATTTTTCTCACCGTGGAATCCACCGTGGCGAAAAGTTTGTTTTCTGCAAAGACATCAGCCTTAGCTAATTTTCTCATTAGGGTGGATTTGCCTACATTGGTATAGCCAACGAGGGAAACGCGCACCATTCGATCTCTATTTTTTCGTTGAGTGAATGATTGTCGGTCGATGGCCTCCAACTTATCTTTCAAAAAAGCTATGCGATCATTAGCAATCCTTCGGTCCGTTTCTAATTCTTTTTCACCTGGACCTCTCATTCCGACCCCTCCACGCTGCTTAGAAAGGTGAGACCACATGCGTGTTAAGCGTGGCAACATATATTGATATTGAGCCAGTTCAACTTGCGTACGGGCTTGTACCGTTTGCGCCCTTTGAGCAAAAATATTTAAAATCAATAAACTTCGGTCTAAGACTTTAATTTCTTTGCCATATAATTCAATCGCATATTCAATATTACGTACTTGTGACGGGCTTAGGTCATCGTCAAAAATGATCATGTCAACTCCCTTATCGATCACATAGGCCATGATATCCTCAAACTTGCCTTTCCCTACATAGGTTTTATTATCAGGTTTGGCGAGATTCTGAGTGAAAGAGTGTAAGGCCAAAACGCCTGAGGTACTAGCCAAGAAAGCTAATTCAGCTAAGTATTCAGCTGTTTGTACGGCATTTTGTTTTTGGGAAGTCACGGCAACTAAAACGGCTGTTTCTTGCTCCTCACCAGTACTGTGTAAAATTCCCTCTTTCATTTTTAGCTAAAAAAAGCCCTTCTTCGCAGAAAGGCTTTCCTGTTTATGTATGCTGTATCTACAAGCTATCGATTAATTTTTGATTTAAAGCGACATAATCATCATTTTTGCCAGCTTTAGCTAATTCGATCGATTTTAAGGCGGTGGCTTTTGCGCCAACTTTATCACCCGTTTTTGCTTGGATTTTTGCTTTCAAATGAAAGACCCAATAAGCCGTTGGATTTGCTTCAGTAGCTTTACTTGCCCATTCTAATGCCTTTTTTAAGTCACGTCCCGTTTCAAAATAATACGAAGCCGCTTCAAAATAGGGCTTTGAATCAATGTTCATGGCACGGTCAATAGACGCCATAATCGTAGCATC
>Ga0214163_1001165_pt1 | contig 11641 bp, 9 predicted proteins | sample LakMenepilimnion_2_FD_153001 | JGI IMG/M metagenome (GOLD analysis project Ga0214163, IMG submission 153001) | Freshwater microbial communities from Lake Mendota, WI - Practice 15JUN2010 epilimnion v4 | ecosystem: Environmental > Aquatic > Freshwater > Lake > Epilimnion/Euphotic zone | place... | reverse complement strand
TTCATACTAACCAGTCAGATTTTTGGAAAATGGCCCTTAAAAGCCATTTTTCCAAGAATCGTTTGTCAATCAATTGCACTTATCTGTTGAACACAGCAAATATGAAATTTAAAAAGTTATGCCTTATTGTGGGTATTGCTTTGGCTGTTGCTGCATGCAATGATGCTAATCAAAAAAATGCATCAAAAACTGACGTTAACCATGCCACCATTTACTATGGCGGCGACATCATCACCATGGAGGGAGACAGTGCGCAATATGCAGAAGCTGTTGTGGTGAAAGATGGAAAGATCTTGTTTGTGGGTGGGAAAGATGAAGCGATGAAACAGGCCGGGGAAGGGCATCAAATGGTGGATCTTCAGGGCAAGACCCTGCTGCCTTCATTTATTGATGCACATGGTCACTACATCAGTTCACTTACCGTTGCAAATCAGTGCAACTTGTATCCGCCGCCCAACGGTCCGGGTAATAGTCCGGAAGCGATTGCAGCCGCGTTGAAGAAATTTGCAGAAGAGAAAAAGATCCCACAAGGTGAAACGATACAGGCTTATGGATATGATGATAACATGATGCCGAAGGGCAACCTGCTGAACAGGGATCATCTTGATGCTGCATTCCCAAACAACCCCGTTATTGTAGGACACGTTTCAATGCATGGCGCGGTATTGAACAGTGCTGCGTTGAAGAAATTTGGGTACGATGAAAAATACGTGACACCACCCGGAGGTATTGTGGTAAGGAAACCAGGCACGAAAGAACCGTATGGGCTCATCATGGAGACGGCATACCTTCCGATTTTTGCTGCGCAGCCCAAACCCACAGCGGCTCAGGAAGTGGAGTGGACCAAGGCCGGGCAGATGCTCTATGCATCGGCGGGTATCACTCTGGCGCATGAAGGAGCAACCCATGCTACGGATCTCGATCTCATCAAGCGGGCTACGGATGCAGATGCCAATGTCATTGATGTTGTGGTTCATCCATTCATGACGGATTTGGATTCCATCGTTAAAAAATTTCCTGTTAACAGTTGGGGGAAGTTTGAGAAACGCCTGAAGATCGGCGGCATTAAAATTACTGCCGATGGCTCACCGCAGGGTAAGACCGCGTATTTCACCACACCATACCTTACGGGTGGGCCTTCCGGAGAAAAGAACTGGAAAGGAGAGCCTACCATGCCGCAGGCGGATCTCGATAAATTGGTGAAACTGGCATATACCTGGAAGGTTCCGCTCATCATACACACCAATGGAGATGGCACTATTGATATGTTCATCAAGGCATACAACAATGCACGGGGTGCTGATACTACAACACCATGGAATGTGACCACCATCCACACGCAATTTGTCAGGAAGGATCAGCTACCATTTTTTGTGAACAGAAAAGTGAGACCATCTTTCTATACAGAGCACGCGTTTTATTTCTCCGATGCGCATCGTAAAAACAGGGGAGAAAAGCAAGCTGCGTATTTGAGTCCGATGAAAGATGCGATAAAGCTGGGCCTGCATCCCACCAACCACACAGACTTTTATGTGTCGCCACTGGATCAATTATTCATGATGTGGACCGCAGTGAACAGGCCCACGCGCAGTGGCGGTGTGCTGGGTGCCGACCAGCGTGTCACACCATACGAGGCGTTGAAAAGCCAGACCATCTGGGCCGCGGAGCAGTATGAGGAGCAGGAAGATCGAGGTACACTGAAGGCGGGTAAATTGGCAGACATGGTGATCCTGGATAAAAATCCATTGAAGGTGGATCCGCAGATTTTGAAAGATCTGAAAGTGGTGGAGACTATTAAAGAAGGAAAATCAATTTACAAAGCACAATAGCATTTCATGCAAAAATTTTCTGTTCAATTATCAGTACTGACCGTAATCATGCTTTTGCTGGCGTCATGCGGTTCCTCCGGAAGTAATGATCAGGCAAACAATGCCTCCTCAAAAAGGTCATCAACGGCTGCCACCATGTACTACGGTGGCGATATCATTACCATGGAAGGCGACAGCGCGCAGTATGCAGAGGCTGTGGTGGTTAAAGATGGCAAGATCCTGTTTGTGGGCAGCAAAGATGAAGCGATGAAGCAGGCGGGTGATAGACATCAGATGGTTGACCTTCAGGGCAAGACCCTCCTGCCGGGATTTTTTGACGGGCATGCGCATTTTTTTGGATTTGGTGCGCAGGCGGTGACAGCTAATTTATTGGCTAGCCCGGATGGCGATTGCAATGATTTTGCAAGTCTGACCAGTATCCTGAAGAACTGGACATCAACATCAGACCTGAGCAGGACCAATGGCTGGATCGTGGGGATGGGATTTGACGATGCGGTATTGAAGGAGAACAGATTTCCTACCCGCCAGGATCTGGATCTGGTATCAAAAGATACACCAGTGGTGATCATTCATATTTCCGGCCATTTCTGTGTGATGAACACTAAGGGGCTCGAAGTTTCGGGAGTGACTGCTGCTTCGAAGAATCCCGAAGGCGGTGTGATCCGCAGGGAGAAGGATGGTAAAACGCCAAATGGAGTGTTGGAAGAACTTGCAGCCATTCCGTTGATGACCAAGGCAATTAGTCCGAGCTCAAAAGAGAATGCAGAATATTTTCTGGAGAAAGGCCAGGAATTGGCTGCAAGTTTTGGACACACCTCTGTTCAGGAAGGAAGAGCCATGGCTGCACAGCATGGCGCAATTTCGAGTTTTGCAGAGAGCGGGAAATTGAAACTGGACGTGGCTACTTATGTTGACTATACCGCACCTGCATTATTCCGCACACCATGGTACAGTAAAACATATAAAAATCACTATCGTATTGCCGGGATTAAGCTGACCCTGGATGGATCACCGCAGGGACGCACGGCCTGGCGCACGGTACCGTTCCTGATACCACCGGATGGACAAAAAAAGGGATACAAAGGGTATCCTGCTATTCCCAATGATAAGGATGTGTTCAAAATTTTTGATACTGCTTTTGCCAACAACTACCAGATCCTCGTGCATGCCAATGGCGAAGCAGCGATTGATCAAATGTTGCGGGGTGTATCACAGGCTGCTGCAAAGTATGGTAATCAAGACCGGCGCACCGTAATGATTCACGGTCAGTTTACTACCATGAGCCAGTTGGATAGTCTGAAGAAGTACGATGTGGTGGCATCTCTCTTCCCAATGCATACTTTCTATTGGGGCGATTGGTATAAGAAGATCATCGGTCCCGAAAAGGCGCAACAGATCAGTCCCATCAACTCTGCGCTTAAGAAAGGGCTTCACGTGACCAGCCATACTGATGCGCCGGTTGCATTTCCAAACATGATGATGATCTTGTGGACAACGGTGAATCGCGTGAGCAGGGCCGGAACCGTGATGGGACCCACAGAGCGGTTAAAACCCTACCAGGCATTACAAGCCATTACTATTTGGAGTGCATGGCAGCATTATGAAGAAAGTGCCAAGGGAAGTCTCAAGCCAGGTAAGCTGGCGGACCTGGTGATCCTCGATAAAAATCCTTTGAAGGTGGATCCGATGACCCTGAAAGACATCAAGGTGATGGAAACCATTAAGGAGGGGAAATCGGTTTATAAGAAACCCTGAGGATAGTACATACAGGAATGTTCACTGCAAAAACTCAAAACTATGGGTAGATCATTTTTTGCGATGGTTATTTTGCTTTTCACGATTACTGTGAAAAGCCAGACCCTGCAGGAAGTTGGTAGCAGCATGCAGTCCGCTACCTCAAAAGCCGTAATATATGTAGCAAAGGAGATCATAACCTTGGATCCGAAGAACACAACAGCAGAAGCTGTTGCGGTATTGAATGATAAGATACTTTCCGTTGGTAAACTCTCTGATGTGAAACTGGCACTTGGTGCCACGCCATATGAAGTTGATAATCGTTTTGCAAAAAAAGTGTTGGTGCCTGGATTCATTGCGCAGCATGATCATCCTATCCTTGCTGCACTTACGCTTGCATCAGAAGTGTTGTCGATTGAAGACTGGGTCCTGCCATCCGGAACCGTCCCAGCTTCTATGGTCCATTGACCCGCGCTGACCTTGACAAGATCAGCAAGACAAGACCAGTGATTGCCTGGATGCGTTCTGCACATGAACTGGTATTTAATACTGCCGCTATGAACAAATACGGCATCAATGGTGAGTTTGTGAATGGATTGGGTGAGTCTCCGAAACGTCAAAGCAATTTCGATGAAGGCAGGTTTTGGGAAAAAGGCTTTTTTGCAGTGGGACCCAAAATAGCAGGCGTGGTGGCCACGCCAGAGCGATTGGCGAAGGGACTGCAGATCTGCAGGGACTATATGCATGCCAAAGGGATCACGTATGGTAATGAGCCGGGTGGCATACTCGTTAAGCCACTGCAGGAAGCGGACTTCCAAATTCATATACATGTAAATGGGGATGCAGGGCTTGACCGCGTGCTGAATACCGTAGAGGAGAATATGCGCAGGAATCCGCGGTATGACCACAGGACCGTCATCGTTCATTTTGCAGTCAGTGCAAAAGATCAGGTGGATCGTATTGCCCGTTTAGGTTGCATTGTGAGTGGCAATCCCTACTATACCCGTGCACTGGCAGATAACTACAGCAAAAACGGACTCGGGCCTGAGCGCGCGGATAACATGGTGAGAATGGGAGACGTGGAAAGGGCAAGTGTTTCATACTCCTTCCATTCAGATATGCCGATGGCACCTGCGGATCCTTTGTTTTTGATGTGGTGCGGCATCAACAGGATCACTACTGGTGGCAGGGTGGCAGCACCCAATCAGAAAGTGAGCAGGTTGGGTGCGTTGAAAGCGGTAACCATTGATGCAGCCTATTCATTAAAAGTGGAGGGCAGCATGGGTTCAATAGAAAGAGGAAAGCTTGCCAACTTCACAATATTGGCTGACAATCCACTTACGGTTGACCCTACAAAAGTCAAAGACATCGGCGTATGGGGTACGGTTGTGGAAGGCAGGGTGCAGCCTGTACAGAAAACTGTCAGCGGTGAGAAAGGCAAAAGTGTTGCCATCCTCTCAGACGCGGATTTTTCCAACCAGGCCATGGGGCATGTGTTGGCGGTTCTGAGCAGGCATGAGCATTGATAAAATAGACATTGTATAAGGATAGTAAATTGCAACAAGCTTGGCTTGCAGGCATACACACAAGTATTAATTTGGGGTCATGAAACAATTAATGGTCATTATTGGCTTTCTGACTACCCAGGCATTGGTTGCGCAGGAAGCAAATCATAACATTACGCCTAACAAACATGCGGAGCATGAACATAGCATGAAAGGCGCATCCAGGCTTACGCTGGGTTTGGGCCACACCCATATTTCTGAAGGGCAAGTGGATGGTAAAACACAGTGGCTGGTTGCAGCTTCCTGGAGTGTGAACTATGACTATTGGCTTTCCAATAAATGGGCAGTAGGGCTACAGACGGACCTGATCCTGGAGGATTTTCTTATCGAGGATGCTGATAAAGAGATCATTGAACGGAAGCGCCCCCTCGCCGTGGTACCTGTTGGCATCTACAAACCCGGAAAGCATTTCAGCTTCCTGGCCGGCGCCGGTATTGAAATTGCAGAAGGGAAAAACCTTGGCCTCACCCGATTGGGTATTGAGTATGGCGCTCATATCCCCAAGAACTGGGAGATCGGGGTAGCCCTGGTTTGGGATAATAAATGGAACTATTACAACTCCTGGGGCATGGCATTCACCATCAGTAAGATCTGGCCGAAAAAGCATCACTAGGTCATAGGTTCCCCAAACCTTTAGTTGTTTGGGTCTAAGTAGTTGGATGAACCATAGACAATAGTCCTGAATCTGTTAGCAGGTCGCGCAAAGGCGTTTCTGAATTTACACACTTGATCCGGAATGATAAAACGCGTTTATATGGAAGTTGGAAAGCGTGTTTTGTAATCTTGCATCAGCAGTAGTCGCTTCAGATACCATGTTACTGAACGCTTACAGTATACTGAGGGGCATAAAAAAAGGTGGAAGCTTCCAACTTCCACCTTTCACTTCTCACTTGTATTTGCTGTAGGGGGAGGAGTCGAACCTCCACGAGGACGTTAGCCTTTGCGCATCGCGGCGGGAAGCAACTCCCTCCGATAAGGTGGTCAACCCCAGTCGGTGACCCTGCAGTGTCACTGGCGTTACGCAATGTTTATCCGTTGGCCCTCACCCTCGAGACAAGAGGGTATGTCTGCCAAAATTTCATCACCCCACAATTTTTAAGAACTTGATGCCACAAATTTAGGGTAAATGCCCTTTTCTTTACAAATATTTCAATGAAAATTTTGAAAATACAGAAATTCTTCAATAAATTAGCCATATCAATAGATAATTTAAAAACAGAAGCAGAAGAATGGCCTCAAAATTTAATTTGGACAAACTGGATCTTCAGATCATCCAGGCGATGATGGAAGACGCAGGGATTTCTTATGCGGACCTGGGTAAAAAGCTCTTTGTTTCCGGTGGTACCATCCACGTCAGGATCAAAAAACTCCAGGAGTTGGGCGTGGTCAAAGGTACTAAACTCAACGTAGACCTGAAACAACTGGGCTATGATATCACCGCTTTCGTGGGAATCTTCCTTGAGAAAAGTTCACTGTATGACCAGGTGGCTGAGGACCTCCGTAAGATCCCCGAGATCATCCGGCTGAACTACACCACCGGAAACTATTCCATGTTTCTGGAAGTGGTTTGTAAGGATATCGCCCAGCTTCGTTTTGTGTTGCACGATAGCCTGCAGAAGATCAAGGGTATTGAGCGAACGGAGACCTTTATCTCGCTCGACGAAAGTTTTAACCGCAACGTACAGGTGACGAGACTGCTTCCATCATGAAGCTTTTGCCCGATTCCCGCAAATTCATCGGATCCCTGGGTTTGTTGCTGCTGCTGAACCTGGTGATCAAACCTGTTTGGGTATTGGGGATCGACAGGCAGGTGCAGAACATCACCGGCTATGAAGTGTATGGTCAGTACTTCGGGTTATTCAGTCTTGCACTGGTTTTTCAATTCCTGATGGATCTGGGCATCACCGCATTTGTGAACCGTTCCATTGCAGTGGATCCTTCCAAAGGCCCTGCACTTTTATCGCAGGCCATCAGCATGAAATTTGTGTTGAGTCTCCTGTACATATTGGTGGTATTGACCATTGCCTGGTTCACCAATGCCTATACCGCACCCCTACTTTGGCTGCTCATCCTTCTTCAGGTGCTCAGCGGTTTTCAAATGGTATTGCGGGCTTACCTTTCTTCGTCGCAGCTTTTTGTACAGGATGCATGGGTATCCGTCACAGATAAATTGTTTGTCATCATTGTCATTGGCGCCATCCTTTGGTTGCCGGGTACCGGTGCCGCCATCTCCATCAATCGTTTTGTGTTGATCCAGATCTCCGGACTGGTGCTTTCTATGGCTTTGGCCATTTTCTTTTTGTTTCAACGCCAGGTGCGATGGAACATCCGGCCCTGGAAATATTTTAGTTGGGGTATCCTCCGGGAGAGCCTTCCATTTGCAGTCAATATTTTTTTCATGACTGTTTTGATGAGGGCCGATGGCTTCCTGATAGAACGCATGGCCCCGGGTGGTGCTTATGATGCGGGAACCTATGCAGCCGCATTCCGGCTGAACGATGCGGTGAACATGGTAGGCTATATCATGGCAGGATTTCTATTGCCATACATCGCGAGGCAATGGCCGCAGGAGAAACAGGTGAAAGATGTGATCGATATCTGCAGGCCATTGTTGATGATCCCTTCCGTGTTGTTGGCCGTGGCCGCACCTTTCATCTCGGGTTGGATCAATACAGTTCTTTATCATGGCAGAGAAGCAGGCACATCAGCTCTCATCAAAATTCTTTTTTTGTGTTTGCCCGCTTACGTGATCATCCAGATCCACGGTACCCTGCTGACGGCAACAGGGTATATCAGGGATTTCCTGAAGCTGAGTTTTTTGTTTGCGCTCATTCTTGTGATTGCAGATCTTTTTATCATTCCCAGATATGGCATAAACGGCGCAGCCTGGGTATCTGTGTGGATCCAAACCGGGTATGCCGCCACGGTATTAGTAGTGAGCGGACTCCGCACCAGGATATGGCCGGGGAGAAAAGAAGTTTTCATGTACTTCGGAATAGCGGTTGCCGCGTTTCTGGTTTTTAAATACCTATTTTTATAAGCACTATGCAGGATACTTTACCTATGTTGATCTGGCAGTACAGGAAGCAAATGCTTATGTTGGTAACAGCAGCCGTGGTGGTGGCTATAGGCCTGAGTTTGCTGATGCCCAAACAATACTTGTCCGAAGCATCGCTTTTGCCCGTCAACTCTAAGATGATGGATAAGCAGCAGCTGTTTGGAAGGAACAGTGTACAGGATTTGAACTCGGCCTACGGTTCCTCAGATGATCTCGATAGGATCACGGCCATCATGCATTCCGCGGCAGTCTTGCATCAAGTGGTGGACAGCCTTGGGCTTATATCGCATTACAAGATTAAAGGCAGTGACCAACGGCATAAGGCGATGAAGCGGCTCGACAAAAGCCTGACCCTCAAGCGCTCCGAGTATGGGGATCTGCAGATCAAGGTTTGGGACAAAAACCCGACCATGGCCAAAAAAATCATCGAGCAGTTGTTGAAACACACGCAAAATGTATTTGACAAACTGTATGTGGAATACTATGATCGGAACATTCAGTTGTTCCAGGAAGAGTTGAAACGAAGGGATGAAGACAGCAGTCAGTTGGAAACACTGACCGGTGGCGAAAGTATTCAGTTCATCAAAGACAGGATCAACGAAAACAGGATTGCACGCGTGAATATCCCCCCAGCATTTTTTGTTTTGTCGGAACCCGTGCTGGCCGAACTGCCAGACAAGCCGCGGATCTTATTGAATATAGCAGTGGCTGTTTTTGCAGCTTTGTTGACCATGCTGCTTTGGCTGGCAGCGAGGATTTTCGTGAAAAGCGGTTATGCAAAGCCGTGAGTTGCCATATGGATTTTTATTTGGCTTGCTGACCCTTGCGGTTGCGGCGGCTGTTTTTTTGCATCAGCCCTTGCTGATGCTGACGGCACCTGTGGCAGTGCTTCTACTTCATCTGACAGGCGCACCGCGGGCATTGCTGTTATTTCTTTGGTTTTCCATACCCTGGTCCATGGAGGTGCAGCTGACGCCTTCGTTGGGTACGGATTTTCCGGATGAGCCGCTGATGTGGTTGACAACGCTCGTGATTGTGGTGATGATGTTCCAGTCGCCACAACGCATGGCTGAATTGATCTCCCATCCCATCATGATATGGATTGCCTTGTTATGGTGCTGGGCCTGTATCAGTACGATGGCAACCAGTGGTGGATGGCTATCTGTAAAATATCTGCTGGCAAAGCTTTGGTTTATTGTTCCCTTCACCTGTGGATCATATTTGTTGTTGGATGGAGCAGATACGCGGCGAAAGGCATTTACCGTGATCGCCATTCCAATGATCATCCTTGCAGGGGTCACTTTGTTCAGGCATGCATTCACGGGTTTTTCTTTTGCGGAGGTCAGCAATGTTTGCGCACCTTATTTTAGGAACCATGTAAACTATGGTGCGCTGTTGGTGTGTACCCTTCCGATGGTTTGGATGTTGCACCGTGTCACACGAAATCCCTGGTGGATCGTTGGGTTGGTCATCTTACTCATCGCCCTTTATTTTTCTTATTCGAGGGGTGCATGGCTTGCGCTGCCGGTAGGCGTGCTTGCCGTGTGGTTCATGCGGAAGCGTCTATTGGTTTACGTTATGGTATTTGTTGTGCTGGTGGTGACGGCGGTAAGTATATGGCTGATCCAGGATAACCAATACCTGCGATACAGACCAGACTACTCCTCCACCATTTATCATGCCGCATTGGGAGATCACATTGAAGCTACATACGCGATGAAAGATCTCTCTACTGCAGAACGATTCTATCGTTGGATCGCAGGATGGCGCATGGCGGAGGCGCATCCGCTCACCGGTGTTGGTCCCAATCATTTTTATCCTGCGTATCGTTCCTATACCGTTGCCGCATATCGCACTTATGTGAGCAGTAACCCGGAGCGCTCCACGGTGCACAACTATTTCCTGTTGTTGCTGAGCGAGCAGGGATTTCCTGCATTGATCCTTTTTGTGGTATTGTTGTTCACGATGTTTGCCTATGCGCAGAATGCGTATCATCGATCCACAAATACAGAAGACCGATTCCTCTTGCAGGCCCTGACCGCTATGCTGGCGATGGTTGTGATCCTGATCAGCCTGAGTGATCTCATTGAAGCAGATAAGATCGGATCGTTATTTTACATCATTGCAGGATTGCTCATCGGTATGACCTCAGGCGCGCACATCCAGCGCGTCTCGCAGTCCATTGCCGAGCAAGTTAAAGGATAGGACCAGCACCATAATGGCCAGTCCGGGCACAATGGCCAACATCGGATGATTGGTGACGATGAAATTGTAGTTCTCCTTGATCATGAGTCCCCAGGAAGGTTGCGGAGGCTGTACACCCACGCCGAGAAAACTCAGTCCGGCTTCAATCACGATGGCAGATGCAAAATTGGAAGCACCCATCACGAGTACGGGGCCCAGCACGTTAGGAAGGATATGCCGAAAGATCGTACGGGCATCACTGAAGCCAAGGGCCCTTGTGGCTTCTATGTATTCCAGCTCGCGAATGCTGAAGACCTGTCCACGGATCATCCGGGCAACACTTACCCAAAGGGTGAGTCCAACGGCAACGAATACCTGCCAGAATCCTTTGCCCAATACCAGCGTGATCGCAAATACCAGCAGTAGGGTTGGAATGCTCCAGACCACATTGATGAACCACATGATCAGATCGTCTGTGCGGCCGCGATAGAAGCCGGCAAAGGCGCCGAGCAGGATGCCGAGTGTGAGTGAGATCAGCACGGCAATGGTGCCTACGCTCAGGCTCACGCGGGTTCCCACGATCAGCCTGCTGAGAATATCTCTTCCAAATTTATCGGTCCCCAGCCAATGCGTTCTGGAAACGATCCTGCTGGTGGCTGTTTCGTTTTGTTGCAGTTGCAGATCACGAATGGCGTAGGCGATGTTTTCCGTTACGCCATCGTCAACATATTTATCGATCATGATACTGTCTGCGGAAATCCGATGGCCCAAGATGGGGATCGATGTAAACTGATCTGGCTTGCCACTCCATGTCCGTTGCAAGAAATTCACGCGTTCTGCGTCAGGCTTGGGGACCAGTAGATAGGTCATCTTGAATCCGGGTCCCTGACCACTGATTTCGAGGATCATCCTATTGGCATTGGGAGAGGGATCTGGCGCCAGCCAATATGCAAACAGGGCTACAAAGACTGCGACTACAATACAGATGAGGCCGGCTACAGCAGCTTTATTTCGCTTTAGTTTTCGCCATGCAGAAAATGTGAGGGATTGCTGATCCACAACCCAAGATACTATCATTTTACATTGCGCCCTTTCCATCGGTAGCCACCGGTCTGTCCGAAAAATCCGGACACTACGGTGTAAAGAATATGCAGCGGTTGTGCAATCGGAAACCAACGCATCAGGGGCAACAAAGAAAAGAATTGCAAAACATTTTGCACAAACCGCCACTCAATCATCAGTTTGATGATCATCAGGATAAGACCTAAGAC